>Ga0209403_10007409_pt1 | contig 10850 bp, 7 predicted proteins | sample ArcticOcean_MG_C_8_FD_187440 | JGI IMG/M metagenome (GOLD analysis project Ga0209403, IMG submission 187440) | Marine microbial communities from western Arctic Ocean - ArcticOcean_MG_CB11_86 (SPAdes) (version 2) | ecosystem: Environmental > Aquatic > Marine > Oceanic | place: Arctic Ocean...
TTTAATGGAATATTTTGCATAAAACTCTAATTATCTAAAATGTGAAAATGCTTTATTAGCTTCTGCCATTCGATGAGTATCTTCTTTTTTCTTAACAGCAGATCCTTCATTGTTTGCAGCAGCAATAAGTTCAGCAGACAACCTATCAGCCATTGTACGCCCCTTACGAGACTTAGCATAACTGATAATCCACCGCATAGCTAAAGCTTGACGACGATTCTCTGAAACCTCAATAGGCACCTGGTAAGTCGCACCACCAATACGTTTGGACTTAACTTCTAAAAGAGGGGCAACATTCTCTAATGCTTTTCTGAAAATTTCCAAGCCATCCTTAACCTTAGCCTTAGATTCAACTTGATTGATTGCATTATAGAAAATCTTTTCAGCAACACTCTTTTTACCAGCATCCATTACGTTATTAATAAATTTAGCAACGACTAAATCATTATAAACTGGATCTGGAATTATCACTCTTTTCTCTGGTCTTCTTCTTCTCATAGAATTCTATCTATTTAGGTTTTTTAGTACCATAACGTGAACGACTTGTCCGACGACCTTCAACACCCGCAGGATCTAACACCCCACGAATAACGTGATATCGCACACCCGGCAAATCCTTAACTCTTCCACCTTCAATCAATACAATTGAGTGCTCCTGCAAATTATGCCCTTCACCAGGGATATATGCATTCACCTCAAATCCGTTCGACAAGCGAACGCGCGCAACCTTACGTAACGCTGAGTTTGGTTTCTTTGGGGTAGTTGTATACACTCTTGTACATACCCCACGTTTTTGAGGACAAGCCTTTAGCGCCGGAACTTTAGTTTTCCGTGCCTTTTGTTTGCGTCCTTTTCTTACTAATTGATTTATTGTTGGCATTTCGACTCCGATATAGCCTGCAAAATTACAAAGGATATCCGACCTAGACCAAATACTATTTTGCCTAAGATAGATCTTTCAACAATTTGAAACTAAACTATTTAATCAGCTATACTTTCAAGCTCTTGCGTTTGCGGTTGAGCTTGTTTTTCAGCTTCATTTTTTTCAGCAGGCTTTGTTACAATGATATCGCGATTATTATACGCGCCTGTACCTGCGGGGATTAATCGACCGATGATTACATTCTCTTTTAGGCCAACTAGATAATCAGTCTTACCTTCAACAGCAGCATCGGTCAACACACGTGTGGTTTCCTGGAATGAAGCGGCAGAGATAAAACTACCAGTATTTAAAGAAGCTCGTGTAATTCCCAATAACAATGGACTAAATGTAATAGGTTCAGGTTTACGTGTTTTAATTCCAACTTTATCCGCAGCCTTTAATTCCTTATTAACATCTTTTACGTTTGAGGATAAAACAACATCATCCTCTTCGTAATCTGAGTCACCAGGATTGGTTACTACAACTTTCTTCATTAGTAATTCGTTAGCTTTTTGAATATCATAACGATTTACACGATCACCCTGAAGATATAATGAATCTCCAGAATCTTCGACAGTAATTTTTTGCAGCATTTGACGAACAATTACTTCAATATGCTTGTCATTAATACTTACACCCTGTATTCGATAAACTTCTTGAATTGCTTCAACAAGATACTCTTGAACCTTAGCTGATCCACGAATACGTAAAATATCTTTTGGAGAAACAGAACCTTCACAAAGCCTATCACCGGCAAATACGAAGTCTCCTTCGTGCACTAAAATATGCTTACCATAAGGAATCTTATATGTAGTCTCTTTTTCTTTTCCAAGTACATGAAGCTCTCTTACACCACGCTTAATTTTTCCGTAACGAATTGTTCCGTCAACCTCAGTAACCACAGCAGGATTACTTGGGTTACGTGCTTCAAATAATTCAGCAATTCGAGGCAAACCACCTGTAATATCTCTAGTTTTACCAACATCACGGGCAATCTTAACTAATATTTGTCCAGCCTTCACCTTATCACCTTCACGAACAACAACATTGGCTTTTACTGGCAAAATACTTGCACCAGCACCAATTTCTTCATTCTTGTTCTCAATAACAATATTCGGACTTAAATTTCTATTCTTGGATTCGGTGATAACAATCATCTTCTTTCCACCTTCAACGGCTTCTTCAGAATATGTTTCACCTTCTATCATATCTTTGAAGGTAACAATACCAGAAGTTCTGGCAAGAATTACATCTGTATATGGATCCCAACCAAATAATGTTGCACCAATAGAAACTTCATCACCATCTTCCACATAAACTTTTGAACCATAAGGTACTGACCAATTTGAAACGGATGTGCCATTTTGATCGAATAATTCAATTTTACCATTTCGAACTGTTGCAATCTTATTACGGTTACCATCAACTTCATCAATCACACTAAGAAGATTGAGGTTTTTAGAAAACTTAATTGTTCCTGCACGCTTAGCATCCATATGAGATTGCTCAACAATACGAGAAGCAGTACCACCAATATGGAATGTACGCAATGTCAACTGAGTTCCTGGTTCACCAATAGATTGTGCTGCCATAATTCCTATAGCATCACCCTGCTTCGCATCTCTATTAGAGGCTAAGTTTAGTCCATAACACTTAACACAAACCCCATGAGGGGCTTCACATGTTAATACAGAACGAACACTCGCCTGGAAAACATTACTATCTCTAATTACATCAACTATAGCATCATCCAACAATGTGCTTGGTTTTGCAAATACAGTTCCATCGACTGGGTCAATAATTGAATCTTGTGAAAATCTACCTAAAATCCGTTCATCTAAATATTCAATTACTTCCTCACCTTCTTTAAGGTCTTCTAGTAATAGGCCTTTAATGGTACCACAATCTTCCATAGTGATTGTAACATCTTGCGCAACATCAACTAATCGGCGAGTCAAATAACCCGCATCAGCGGTTTTCAATGCCGTATCAGCCAAACCTTTACGGGCACCGTGTGTTGAGATAAAATATTCAAATGCACTTAAGCCTTCTTTAAAGTTAGCCTTAATTGGATTTTCAATAATTTCACCAGAGGCACCAGTCATACTTTTCTTAGGCTTAGCCATAAGACCACGCATACCAGCAAGCTGTTTAATCTGATCTTGACTACCTCGAGCGCCAGAATCAGCCATCATAAATAATGGATTAAAACCTTGATTATCACTCTCTAATTCTTTAAACATTTCAGCCGCAACATCATTTGTAGCATGTGTCCAGATATCAATAACCTTATTGTATCTTTCACCTTCAGTTAACACATGACGTTCATATTTCCCCTGAATATCTTCAACAAAGGCATCAGCCTTCGCAAGCAATTCAGCTTTTCGGTCAGGAATATGAATGTCAGAAATTGCAATTGACAAACCACTCTTATAAGCAAAATCAAATCCCAGGTCCTTCAATTCATCAAGGAAAGATACCGTCTTGTAGTTACCGCAATCTTTATAACTCTTACCGATAATGGTAGTAATTTTCTTTTTGTCGATAGTCTCATTATAAAATGGCATTGCGTCGGGAAGTACATTATTAAATATCACACGACCAACAGTAGTATCTTTAATCCACTCACCATTTAGTCTAATATTGATTTTAGCATGAGGGGTAATTTCATTGTTTTCAAAGGCTAATGATATTTCTTCAAAAGACCCAAAATTTGAACCCTCACCCAATTCACCATCACGCGCTCTTGTCAAATAATAAGTACCTAGTACCATATCCTGTGAAGGAATAGCAATTGGGCGCCCGTGTGCAGGATGTAAAATATTATGACTTGAAAGCATAAGTAGCCATGCTTCAGTTTGAGCTTCTGCTGATAATGGTATATGTACAGCCATTTGGTCACCATCGAAATCCGCATTGAACGCTGCACAAACTAATGGATGCAAACGGATTGCACGACCATCAATCAATACAGGTTGAAATGCCTGAATACCCAAACGGTGAAGTGTTGGTGCACGATTAAGCATCACTGGGTGATTTCTTACCGTTTTTTCTAATACTTTATAAACTTCTTCAGCCTTCCGTTCAATCAACATTTTTGCACTTCGTGGAGTACGCGCATAACCATCACGAATCAATTGATTAATAATCAGTGGCTTAAATAATTCCATAGCCATTTCTTTTGGAATACCACATTCATGCAGCTTCAACTCAGGTCCAACCACAATTACTGAACGGCCTGAATAATCTACACGTTTACCCAAAAGGTTTTGACGAAAACGACCACCCTTACCTTTAAGTGAATCACTTAAAGATTTTAATGGTCGACGAGTACCACTTCTAACTGCAGATTTCATTCGACTATTATCTAATAGCGCATCTACAGCTTCTTGAAGCATTCTCTTTTCATTTCGAAGAATAACGTCTGGAGCTTTGATTTCCATCAACTGCTTCAAGCGATTATTTCTAATAATTACCCTACGGTATAAATCGTTTAAGTCTGATGCCGCAAAACGACCACCATCCAAAGGTACCAATGGACGTAATTCTGGTGGTATTACTGGCAAAATACTAAGGACCATCCACTCAGGGCGATTTTGAACTTTCTTTTCAATCCGTGGGTCAAACTGCTTAAGAACACGCAATCGTTTCAATGCATTTTCGCGTTTTTGAACAGATGTTTTGCCCTTAATTAATGTTAATAATTCACTAATGCTTCCAATAATATCTAAATCTTTAAGAAGCGTTAAAATTGCCTCACCACCCATTTCAGCGAAAAAGTAATTATCGTTATCAATGTCTTCTTCGTTGGCTACATCAATACCGAATTCTTCGTCTAGATCTAAGAATTCGTTTTCATCGATTAGTTCACCGTATTCTCTTCCCGATGTACCTGGATTAAGAATAATAAACTTTTCATAATAAGCAATTTGCTCTAACTCTTTAGTTGTATAACCAAGGAGGTAACTAATCTTACTAGGAATAGAACGCAAATACCAAATATGCACCACCGGAACGGCAAGCGTAATATGCCCCATTCGTTCACGACGAACCGTTTTACGCGTAACTTCAACACCACATCTATCACAAACAATACCACGATATCGGATACGCTTATATTTTCCACAATGACATTCCCAGTCCTTTGTAGGGCCAAATATTTTTTCGCAGAATAAACCATCTTTTTCAGGCTTATATGATCGATAGTTGATTGTTTCAGGTTTTAGAATCTCACCTCTGGAACGATCTAAAATTTCTTCAGGTGAAAGTAAACCCAAAGTAATGGATGTAAAAGAATTAGATTTCCGGCTTGCCATGGTTGAAAATGCCATTATGATATCCCTTTAATTAGTCGAGTAAGACTTTTAGACCAAGACCTTCAAGCTCTTTACAAAGAACATTGAATGATTCTGGAATATTTGCTTCAGGTGTATTGTTACCACGTACCAAAGCATTATAAAGCTTTGTACGACCATCAACGTCATCCGATTTAGTTGTCAATATTTCTTGAAGTGTATATGCTGCACCATATGCTTCCAGTGCCCATACTTCCATTTCACCAAATCTTTGACCACCAGACTGAGCCTTACCACCAAGTGGTTGCTGAGTAATAAGTGAGTATGGACCCGTTGAACGTGCATGCATTTTATCATCAATCAGGTGAGATAGTTTCATCATGTAAATCACACCGCAAGTTACTGGTGATGCAATTTTTTCACCTGTACGACCATCCCACAAATCAATTTTACCAGATACAGGCAAACCAGCTTCTACTAATTCAGCCTTTACTTGGTCGTTTGTAGCACCATCAAAAACTGGAGTAGAATAATTTTTACCCAATTTATCACCGGCCCACCCAAGCATAGTCTCGTATAACTGCCCAAGATTCATCCGTGAAGGCACACCAAGTGGATTCAAAATGATATCAACAGGAGTTCCATCAGCCATAAACGGCATATCTTCTTCAGGTACAAGAATGGAAACAATACCCTTATTACCGTGACGTCCAGCCATTTTATCACCGACAGAAATTTTACGTTTTTGTGCAATGCTAACTTTAGCAAGTTTCATAACACCCTGCTGAAGCTCATCACCTACCCTTAACTTAAATACATCCGCTTCAAGCGTTTCTTCCAATTGACGTAAATTTCTACGATAATTTGTCCAAATCTTTAGAATTTTGTTCCAAATAAATGGATCTTCAACCCATGGGGATTTTAATGACAAACTTTCAAAATCAAGACCAATAATACGTTGTTTTGTCAACAAGGTTTTAGCTTTAATTACAGTTTTATCACTGGCCGAATCTCTAATACCACCCGAGATTTGCTCTTTTAATTGAATTTTTAATAATTCATCTCTAATTGCCATTAAAGATACACGTTCTTTACGCGCAATCTTTTGCAGTTCTCGAATTTGTTGTTTCTCTTCAGCACGTACAGACATACTTTTTCGTTCAAATAACTGAGTCTCAACAACAACACCACTCACACCCGTAGGACAAGTTTTTGATGCGTCTTTTACATCACCCGCTTTTTCACCAAAAATAGCCCTTAATAACTTTTCTTCTGGCGTAGGATCGGTTTCACCCTTCGGTGTTACTTTACCCACAAGAATATCGCCAGGATGAACATGTGCACCCACCCGAACAATACCACGAGCATCCAAATTACGTGTAGCTTCTTCACTCACATTTGGAATTTCATTAGTTAATTCTTCTTCACCACGCTTTGTATCACGGATTTCAACTTCGAACTCTTTCAAATGCAAAGATGTAAGCACATCTTCTTTCATTAAGCGTTCATTGATAATGATAGCATCTTCGTAGTTATAACCACGCCAAGGCATAAATGCAACTTTCAAATTACGACCTAATGCTAACTCTCCATCCATAGTTGAATGACCATCTGCAAGCACATCACCAACTTTAATCTTTTGCCCAGGCAATACACGAGGGACTTGATTAATAGAAGTATTTTGATTAGTTCTCAATAGCTTCTTAAGCGTAAATGTTTTAAGATTTTCATCTTGGACTAATTTAAGCTCTTCTGGCTCACCGGAAGTACGAATCACAATCTTACGTGCATCCGCCTCTGCAATGACTCCATCTACATCTGAAACAATTACAGAACGTGAATCTTGAGCAACAATTCTCTCCATACCTGTACCCACAATTGGGGCCTCCGGACGAAGCAATGGTACCGATTGACGCATCATATTTGAGCCCATAAGTGCCCTATTCGCATCATCATTTTCTAAGAAAGGAATTAATGAAGCTGAAACACTCACGATTTGACTGGCTGAAACATCGATATAATCAACTCTATCAGGAGTTACAAGTGGGAAATCTTCACCATTTCTAGTGCGAACATGTTCTTCAATAAATTGGCCATTTTCAATTGGTGCAATCGCCTGAGAAATAAATGCTCTGTCTTCTTCGTCAGGAGATAAAAATTGAACTTTTTTCGTAATATTGTAACTACCATCTCTTTTATGATCAATCTTACAATAAGGAGATTCAATAAATCCTAAATTGTTAACAATACCATGTATTGCCAAAGAATTTATCAGTCCAATATTTGGCCCTTCTGGCGTTTCAATTGGACACAATCTACCATAGTGAGTATAGTGTACATCACGAACCTCAAATCCAGCACGTTCACGAGATAAACCACCTGGCCCAAGTGACGAAATTCTACGCTTATGCGTAACTTCAGCCAATGGATTTGTTTGATCCATAAATTGTGATAGTTGACTTGTGCCAAAGAAAGTATTTAATACAGTTGATACTATTCGAGAATTAACAAGATCCTGTGGCGTCAAACTTTCAGCTTCACGCTGATTCATCTTCTCGCGAATTGTACGATACATTCGACTTAATGCGATGTTAAATTGATTAGCCAACTGCTCACCTACAGTACGAATACGACGATTACCCAAGTGATCAATATCATCAGGGCCACGCTCACCATTTCTCATTGAAATCAGATAGTCAAACACATTAATAAAATCATCTTTAGTCAATACCGGTTCATCGATAGAGGCATGCAAGTCAAACTTCTTATTTATTCGATAGCGCCCTACTGCACCAAGATCATATTTCTTTGTTGAGAAGAACATCTTTTCGATGAACTTTCTGGCCACTTCTACAGAAGGAGCTTCACCAGTACGAAGGTGTTGATATAAAAGCAATAATGCTTCACCTGTATTACTAGTTGGGTCCTTCTCCATTGTGTTAAGAAGCATCTCAACATCTAAAGAATTAGTCGTTTTTGTTACAGTCAATTCTGTAACTTCAGCGGCCTTCCAAACTTCTAACTTTTCTTCGGTGATAATTTCACCTTGCTCATCAATAAGCTCACCCGTTTTAGTGTTCACTACGTCTTCAAGTAACGCCTTACCAATTAACTTTTTCTTTGCAGAAATTTTAAATGTATCCGTCAATCCAAATGCATCAAAAATATCTTTATTGGTTGAGTAACCAATTGCACGAAGAAGCAATGTAGCTGGGAATTTTCTACGCCGATCAATAATAGCATAAATACAATCATAAATATCAGTGGTAAAATCTACCCAAGAACCTCTAAAAGGGATAATTCGAGCTTGATAAATCTTAGTCCCATTTGGATGGAAGCTTTGGTCGAAGAATACACCTGGAGATCTTTGCAATTGACTTACAATAACACGTTCAGCACCATTGATAACGAAAGTCCCACTCTCAGTCATAAATGGAATATTACCGAAGAACACATCCTGCTCAATACTTTGAACATACTTTGAGCGTTCATTTTCATCAGTAATATGCAGAACAAAGCGAACTTTAAGTGGAAGATTATAAGAAATTCGTCGCTCAAGACATTCTTTCACCGTATACTTGGGCAAACCAAGATAGTAGTGCTTATATTCTAAAACATAGTTCCGATGATTATCCTCAACTGGAAACATATTCTTAAATACAGCTTCCAACCCTTTATGCTTACGCTTCTCAGGCAGAATATCCTCTTGAAGAAAATCCTCAAAGGATGCCAACTGAATTGCTAATAAATCAGGGATAGGGGAAGCCGTTTCGATACGGCCAAAGTTATGACGTGCGAAATCTCGATTGGTAGTCACACTCAAGTGAGCACCCTCCTACTAATGGTTAAAAAGTAATGTTGCGAAGTGTTTAAAATGATAATGCGGAATCAGTTACTTTAAAGTAACTGTAGCTCCAGCATCTTCAAGTTTCTTTTTGATCTCTTCAGCTTCTTCTTTTGCAGCAGCTTCTTTAACAACTGAAGGTGCACTATCAGCAATTTCTTTAGCTTCCTTTAAGCCAAGTGCTGTTATTCCACGAATCACTTTAATTACGTTGATTTTCTTTTCACCAACAGTAGTTAATTCAACATTAAATTCAGATTTTTCCTCTACAACGTCAGCTGTAGGAGCAGCGCCACCAGCAACCGCAACAGGTGCAGCAGCAGTAACGCCAAATTTTTCTTCAATGTCTTTAATTAGCTCAGATACCTCTAACATATTTGCAGTCTCTAAATATGTTAAAACGTCTTCTCTTTTGATATCAGCCATAATTTACTTTCTCCTAATTATAATTAAGCTTTTGTATTTTTCAAACTATCTAATGTGCCAGCCAGTTTTGTCATAGCACCATTTAATGTAGATGCTAATGTAGTCATTGGTTGATTCAAACAACTTGCAAACTTAGCAATCAATTCTTCACGTGATGGAAGATTTGCCAATTCAACATACTTTGAAGGGTCAAAAATTTTTCCCTCAAATAAAACGCCTACAACATCCAGACATTCTTTGTTATCTTTAACAAATCCTTTAATTACACGCGCAGGTGAAGTAGCATCATTCTTTGAATAGGCAATCGCAATCTGCCCTTCTAAGATATCATCGAACTTACCTTCCAAACCGGCCTCTTTAGCGGCAATTTTGGTGAGTGTATTCTTTGTAACAACATATTCGATATCGTTTTCACGAAACTGCTTACGCAAGCTTGTGGCCTGCAAAACATTCATTCCAGTGTATTTAGTAAAATATACACCTTTTGCATCTTGAAATCGAGCTGAAGTTTCAGCTATTATCTGTGCTTTTTGTGGAGTAGGCATAATTAATCCCTCAACCTTTTATACAACACTTGCTCTGTCAATTCTTAAACCTGGCCCCATCGTAGAAGATACAGAAACCTTCTTCAAATAAGTCCCTTTAGATGCGGCAGGTTTTGCACGCATAATGGCATCCATAAAGGATTTAATGTTTTCAGATATATGGTCAGCCTCAAACGAAAGTTTTCCAACGCCTACATGAACAATACCATCCTTTTCACAGCGAAATTCAATTTTACCTGCCTTTAATTCTGATACGGCCTTAGCAACATCCATTGTAACTGTGCCAGATTTTGGATTCGGCATTAAGCCACGTGGGCCTAAAATTCGACCAATCTTTCCAACTTCAGCCATCATATCTGGAGTCGCAACGATTACATCAATATCCGTCCAACCCTCTTTAATCTTTGTCACAAATTCTGCACCACCAACAAAATCAGCTCCAGCAGCTTCTGCCTCGGCAACTTTATCACCCTTAGCAAAAACTAAAACTTTAACATCCTTACCTGTGCCATGTGGAAGCGCAACCGTGCCACGGACAATCTGATCAGAGTGACGAGGGTCAACACCAAGGTTCACAGCCACCTCCACAGTCTCATCAAATTTAACCGGCTTGCCATCCTTTAACAGGGAAACGGCTTCACCCACAGTATACTCTTTTAAAGCATCTATCGCTTCACAATTTTCTAAAAACCTTTTACTTGAACTCATCTTTATCCCTCAACCAAAACGCCCATGCTACGAGCAGTACCCGCAACCATAGACATAGCCGATTCAATGCCTGCAGCATTCAAATCTGGCATCTTAACTTCTGCAATTTG
>Ga0209403_10007410_pt1 | contig 10848 bp, 5 predicted proteins | sample ArcticOcean_MG_C_8_FD_187440 | JGI IMG/M metagenome (GOLD analysis project Ga0209403, IMG submission 187440) | Marine microbial communities from western Arctic Ocean - ArcticOcean_MG_CB11_86 (SPAdes) (version 2) | ecosystem: Environmental > Aquatic > Marine > Oceanic | place: Arctic Ocean...
GATCCACCGGCTGGACGATCGCCTTGACCTCCTCGCCGAAGTCCTCGTTCGGGACGCCGATGACCGCCACGTCGAACACCGCCGGGTGCATCGTCAGGACGTTCTCGGCCTCCTGGGGATAGATGTTCACCCCGCCCGAGATGATCATGTACGCCTTGCGGTCGGTCAGGTAGAGGAAGCCGTCCTCGTCCAGGCGGCCCACGTCGCCCAGCGTGCTGGTGTTGGCGTTCAGCTTGGCCTCGGCGGTCTTGGCTGGATCGTTGTGGTACTCGAAGTCGGAGTTGCCCCGGAAGTAGACGCCGCCCTCGGTGCCGACCGGCACCTCGTTCCCGTCGTCGTCCAGGATGACCACCTCGCCCAGCAGGGCCCTGCCGACCGTGCCCGGGTGCTCCAGCCAGTCCTGCGAGTTCGTGTAGGTGAGGCCGTTGCCCTCGGTCCCGGCGTAGTACTCGTGCAGGACCGGGCCCCACCACTCGATCATCCGGCGCTTCACGTCCACCGGGCAGGGCGCTGCGGCGTGCACGGCCGAGATCAGGCTGGACACGTCGTACCCGGCCCGGACCTCGTGGGGGAGCTTCAGCATCCTCACGAACATGGTCGGCACCCACTGGCTCCAGGAGACCTCGTGCTCCTGGATGGCGGCCAGCGCCGACTCTGCGTCGAATCGCTCCATGGCCACCACCGTGCAACCCAGCCGATGTGCCCCCAGGCAGAAGCGCAGCGGGGCGGCGTGGTACAGGGGTGCCGGTGACAGGTAGACGGATCCGGGCGTGGCCCCGAAGAGGGCCTCGGCCATCATCGTGATGGAGCTGCCTGCGCCCAGCCCCTGGCCGGACATCGGCGACTTGACGCCCTTCGGGCGGCCCGTCGTGCCCGAGGAATAGAGCATGTCCTGGCCTTCGGTCCGGTCGGTCAGGGGCTCGGACGACTGGGCGGCCACAGCGTCCTCGAAGCAGGCATGGCCGTCCACGTGGCCACCGAGCGCGAAACGGGCCTCGACGGCTGGCGTAGCAGCGTTGATCTCGGCCACCGCGTCTGTCTTGTACGGCGAGGTCACGAACGCACGTGCCCCACAGTCGTCCACGATGTAGGCGATCTCGTCGGCTGTCAGGCGGGACGAGATGGCCGTGTAGTACAGCCCGGCGTAGTGGGCACCCCAGGCAACCGCCAGGAACTCGATCCGGTTCTCCATGCAGAAGGCCACATGGTCGCCGGCCTGGATGTCGAGGCTCCTGAAGAGTCGCGAGATGCGGTTCGCCTCGGCGTCCAGTTCCCCGTAGGTCATGGTCTCGCCGGATCCGGTCATCACGATCGCCGGACGATCGGGGAACTCGGCGGCCCATCGGCCCGGGTACTGGAGCGCGTTCTCGTCCGTCATGGCGGCGGAACCTACCGGTTCGGTGGTCGACGGGCGGAAGCGGGCGGAGGTGGACTACCTGCAGGAGGCGAGGGCTGCGCGATTGGCTGTCACATGGGCCGTCTAACTTCTTGAACCGTGGCGGCGAGGATCGTTAGGGCGAACTACGGGGGGGCGGCCACGGTCGCTCTAATTGAAGCGGTGGCCGAGGCCAAGGGCGGCGACCCCCTTGCACCGGTCAGCATCGTCGTTACCGACCACGGGCAGGGCATCCGGCTCCGGCGCCGCCTGGCGGCCGGGTCGGCCGGTACACCTTTGAGTGGCGTGGCCGCGATCGACATGGTCACCCTCCTGGACCTGGCCCGTGACCTCACGGCCGGCGCTCCCCAACTGGAGGGCCGCCGACCGGTGTCCGATGCGGTGGTGCTGTCCGCCACCCGCCGGATCCTCAGGGAGGAACCTGGCGTGTTCGGGTCCGTCGCCGAGCATCCGGCCCTGGAAAGGGCCCTGGTATCCGCACACCGCCAACTCCGCGAGGTCCATGCAGACGGAATCGAACGGCTGGCCGGCCTCGGGAAGCTGCAGGCCGCGCTGGTGAAGGTCCACCGGGCGCTGCTACGCCACCTGGTCCCCGGCTTCCACGACGAGCGGGAGCGCGCCGACCTGGCGACGCTAAGGGTCGGTTCCGGCACGGCATCGATCCCGCCGCTCGTCGTCCACCTCCCCGGGCACCTGCTCCCCTCCGAACGACGACTCCTGGCAGCGTTGGCCGACGCCGTGCCGCTCACCGTCATCTGCGGCCACGCACACGGACAACCCGACCCCGACGCCGGGGCCCTCGCAGGCCTGTTCGGAACCGACCTGCCGGACCCGCCTGAACCGGGCACCGGAACCGGTCGGCTGGTGGTATCGGTCCCCGACCAGGAGGAGGAGGCGCGGGTCGCCGTCCGACAGGTCCTCGAGGCAGCCAGGTCCGGCACCCACCTCTCCGGGATAGCGATCGTCCACCCACCCGGCAGCGACTACGCCCGCCTCCTCCACGAACGGCTCCGGGCATCCGGGATCGCCTTCAACGGCTCGTCGGTCCGACGCCTCGACGAGACCACCGTCGGGCGATTCCTCCTGGGCGCACTCACCCTGACGGATCGCGGCCTCCGACGAACCGACCTCGAGGCGCTCTTCGCCACCGCACCCCTCTGGGATCCCGACAGCCACCAGGTGCCGGACAGCATCTGGGGTCGACTCGCCCGCAGGGCAGGTGTCGTCGGCGGCCTCGAGGACTGGACCCTGCTTCTCGAACGCCTGGCCACCGAGTTCGAGACGCAGCGCGACGAGGAGGGGCGCTCCGACGAGCGGCAGTGGCTCATGGACCGTCTCGAACGCGATGCGGAACAGTGCCGACGACTCGTCGCCTTCGTCACCCGACTCGACCGGGACCTTCGCGGCATCAGCGGCGCCGGTTCCTGGTCAGCCCGCTGCCGACTGACGAACCGCCTGATCCGGCGGTACCTCGGAAGCGATACCGCTCGTGCACTCTGGCCGGCAGAGGAATTGCTGGCATTCGAATCGGCGGCAGCGGTCGTGGATCGCCTCGCCCTGCTGGACGACGTCGAACCGGACGCCTCCTTCGCCGGCTTCCATCGGGCGCTGGTCGCCGAACTTCGGCATCCGATCGGACGCGAGGGCCGTACCGGCCGGGGTGTCCAGGTCCTCGGGATCGAGCAGGCACCAGGGCTCGACGTCGAGGTGGTGATCCTGCTCGGGTTGGCAGAGGGGGTGATGCCAACCCGACCCGCCACGGATGCCCTCCTACCTGATGCCGACCGCATCACCGCCGGAACCGACCTCCCGATCCGCCACGATCACACCGCCAGCCAGCACAGGGGGTTCGCCGCCGCCATCACCGCCGCCTCTCGACTGGTGGTGCTGGTACACCCCCGTGGAAACCTCCGGCGGTCCGGCGAGCGGCCGCCGTCCCGGTGGTTGTTGGCCGAGATCGAGGCATTCACAGGTGTACGACCGGATCCGGGCGAGCTCGCCGACCTCGCCGAGCCCTGGTACCGACACGTCGCCTCGTTCGCCCAGGCGTTGGCCCTCGACGAGCCGGCCACCGATCAGGAGAACGAGCTCGGCCTGCTACTCGGCAGCGGCCCTGACGGGACGGGACTCCGACAGGTCGACCCGGTGTTCGACCGTGGGGTGGACCTGGTCACCAGCCGGCTGAGTCGGCGACTCACGCGATTCGACGGCAACCTGGCGGGAGTCGCCCTCCCCGCCATCGACCTCGGCGAGCTCTCCGCATCCCGACTGGAACGCTGGGTCTCCTGCCCCTTCGCCTTCTTCTCCGAGTACATCCTCGGGGTGCGGACCGAAGAGGAGCCGGACCCGAGCCTCCTCCTCACGGCACTCGTGCGCGGAAACATCATCCACAGGAGCCTCGAACTCCTCGTCACCGAAGGGCTCGAATCCCACACGCTTCCCGGCCACGGCAAAGCCTGGACGGATGCAGACCACCACCGCCTGGTCCAGCTCATGGACGAGGAGTGCGAGCGTGCCGAAGCCCGTGGCGAGGCCGCACATCCGCTGTTCTGGCCGGTGATCCGTTCCCGAATGGCCGCCGAGCTCCGGGACTTCCTCCAGCGGGACTCCTCAGCCAGGGCTTCCCAGAAGGCCACCCCGGTGGCAGCCGAGTACCGATTCGGCGGGCCGACAGCCCTGCACCTCCCAATCCTTGATGGTCGGGTCCTCAGATTCCGGGGAGCCATCGACAGGATCGACCGCCAGGAGGACGGCAAGCTCGTCGTGCTGGACGTCAAGAGCGGAAAGCCCGATCGGTACCGGAGCATCAGCGGCGACTCCCCGTTTCCAGACGGGACCCGACTCCAGCTGCCCATCTACGGGCTGGCGGCTGCCGCCCTCGGAACCGACTCGACCAGCGCCGTTGCCTTCACCTTCGTCGGAGGCAGCCGGCCCGACGACCAACGGATCGGCTACGAGCTGTCACCGCAGGTCCTGGAGGCCTTCGACGTCGTGCTGGCCCGCATCGTGGCTGGAATCGGAGCAGGAGCATTCCCCCACAATCCGCCGGAGCCGAGCCGTTTCGGCGGCTTCAACTGTCCCCACTGCATGCCGGACGGACTCGACGCCCGGCGCCTGCACGCTGCGTGTGAGCGCAAGGCCGACGACCCGGCGATGCGACTGCACCGTCACCACATCGCGGATCCGTACGCCGTCACCGGCGATGCAACCGCCGACGAGGGGGCCTCTCCATGAGCCCGACCCGGATCCCAGCCGACCAGCCGGCCCGCCACGCCATCGCCACACGACTGGATGGAAACCTCTTCGTCGAAGCAGGCGCAGGCACCGGCAAGACGACCGCCCTCGTGGGTCGGATGGTGGCCCTGGTGCTGGACGGCCAGATGCCCGTCGAGTCCATCGTGGCCATCACCTTCACCGAGCTGGCCGCCACCGAACTACGGGACCGCTTTCGACAGGCGCTCGAGGACCGTGCCGGCGCAGAGGTCGACGAGCACCGATGCCAGTTGCTGGAACGGGCGCTGACCGACGTCGACCTCGCCCCGATCTCGACGCTCCACGGCTTCGCCCGCCGGCTCCTGGCCGAGCATCCACTCGAAGCGGGCCTCCCTCCTGCCTTCGACCTCCTCGACGAGGTCAGCAGCCGCCTGACCTTCGACGATCGATGGAGCGAACTCCGGGTCCGCCTCCTCGACGATCCGGACCTCTCCCACACCCTCCTGCTGGCCGCTGACCTGGACATCACGCTGGACCACCTACGCCAACTCGCCGCCAGGCTGGACGAGCAGTGGGACCTCCTGGATCCGGACCCGGTGGCACCGCCGGAACCAACCGTGGACTTCCGACCGCTCATCGGAGCCCTGGATGCCATCACCGTCCATGGCCGCCCGGACGCGCTGCCCGACGACAAGCTCCAAATGCGACTGGACCGGGTCTCAGGACTCCGCAGGGACCTGGCCGGAACGACCGATGACTTCGATCGGCTCGAAATGCTCCGCGACAAGTCTCGACGTTCGACCGTCACGTTCGGCAACGCCGGATCGGCCTCCGTGTGGGGAGAGACCAAGGACGAGATCATGGACGCCAAGCGGTCAGCCGTCCTGACCTGGGATGCCACGCTCATCGACGTCGCCGACCAGGTCATCAGGCGGCTCCTCCATGAGCTGGTCCTCGGAACCAGTGCCGCCGCGACCGGACGCCGACATGCCGGCACCCTGACCTTCCACGACCTGCTGGTCAACGCCCGGAACCTCCTCGCCGACCCGGTGGCGGGTCCTGCCGTGCGCGCTGCGCTGCATGCGCGCTACGGCGCCGTCCTGCTCGACGAGTTCCAGGACACGGACCCGGTCCAACTGGAGCTGGCGCTGATGATCGCCGACCCGCTGTCACCACCCGGCTCGCCGCTCGACCAGGTGACCCCCTCCGGTGGATCCATCTTCGTGGTCGGTGATCCGAAGCAGTCCATCTACCGCTTCCGGCGGGCCGACATCGCCCTCTACCTCAGGGCCCGCCTCTCCCTGCCGGCGGACGCCATCACCCTGACCGAGAACTTCCGGACCACGGTCGGTGTGCTCGACTGGATCAACGCCGTCTTCGGACGCCTCATCCAGGCCGGCCAGGGGCAACCGGGCTACGTCCCACTGGAAGGCCATCGTCCTTCCGCCGCCACCGGCCCGGCGGTGACCCTCCTGGGCAGCGTTGCCCACGGAGAGTCCAGCGCCGGCGAACTCCGAACCCTTGAAGCAGCCGACGTGGCGGCAGCCATCACCACGGCGGTGGCGGACGGGTGGACGGTGGAGGACAGGAACGGCACAGAACGGGCATGCACGTTCTCTGACATCGCGGTGCTGATCCCCTCGCGCACCTCGCTGACGGACCTGGAGGATGCGCTGGACGACGCCTCCGTCCCCTATCGGGCAGAGTCCAGCTCGCTGCTATTCGGAACCAACGAGGTCCGCGACCTCCTGATGGTGCTACGCGCCATAGACGACCCGTCCGACGACCTGGCCATCGTCCATGCACTCCGAACCCCCTACATGGGGTGCGGCGACGACGACCTGGCGCGCTGGAGGATCCACTACGGCGGCTCCTGGAACCACCAGGCCGACGCACCGTCGACCGTTCCACCCGGGGACCCGGTCGCCGCCGGACTGGCCTGGCTGGGCGAGGTCCACAAGACCCGTCACCATGAGGGCCCCAGCGCCATCCTCGAGCGGCTGATCGTGGACCGTCGGGTGCTGGAGCTGGCCACCGCCACCCCCCGGCCCCGAGAGGCCTGGCGCCGTGCCCGGCTCCTGGCGGACCGGGCCCGGGCCTTCGCCGAGGCGGACGGCGGCTCGATCCGGGCATTCGTGGAATGGTCCCTGCAGCAGGCCGAAGACGGCAGCCGAGTGACCGAGACCGTCCTTCCGGAGCTTGACGACGACGCCGTCCGGATACTTACCATCCATGGCTCAAAAGGTCTCGAGTTCCCGATCACGATCGTCTCCGGGCTGTCCGGGGGCGGCAATCCGGGCGGCAGCGGCCTCGACCTGATCTTTCCGGATGCCGGCGTACCCGAGGTCAGGATCCGGAAGGCCCAGGCGACGAACGGCTACGCAGCGGCCGCCGGGGTGAACGGTGCCTTCGACCGTGCTGAACGAATACGCCTGCTCTATGTGGCGGCGACCCGGGCACGCGACCACCTGGTGGTCTCCCTGCATCGCACGCAGGACGTCGACCGGTCAGAGGAACCGGAGGGTGGCGCCACCCCTGCACGCCAGCTCGCCGCCACCCTGGTCGCCCTCGGCGCCGAAGTGCCCGCAGCCGACGTTCTCACGGCCACCTCACGATCCCTTCCCACCTCGATCGCCTTGGAACCGCGCCCACGTCAGGATCGGGATTCATGGACTGCGGACCGCCGTGCCGTCATCGACGCCGCCTCGAGCCACCAGACGTTGGCGGCAACCCGGATCGCCGCCCACGCGGCGCCGGACCTCCCCGTCGACCGGGCCCGACCCGGTGAGGCCGGACGACATGGCACGGCCGTCGGGCGCGCCGTCCACGGCGCGCTTGAACACGCCCCGTTCGACGACGCCGACGTCAGCGCCCTGGCAAGGGAACATGCCATCAACGAAGGGGTGGCGGGCGAAGCGCCGCGGATCGAGTCCCTGATACGGGCGGGACTCGCCTCGGACGTGGTCCGGGCTGCTGCCGGGGCACGACACTGGCGGGAGCTGTACGTGGCCGCACCGCTGGTCGACGACCCGGGCTCACCGGTGGTCGAAGGATTCATCGACCTCGCCTACCTCACCGCCGAGTTCGACGAACCCGGGCTGGTCATCGTCGACTACAAGACCGATGCCGTGGTCGACGACGCCGACCGCATCGCCAAGGCCTCCCGCTACCGACTCCAGGGGGCGACGTATGCCCTGGCAGCCGAACGATCCACCGGCCTGACAGTCCAGAGGGTCGTGTTCTGCTTCCTCTCAGGCGACGGCGCCGTAGAGGTCGACATCGAGGACCTCCCGGCCACCATGGCCGAGGTGGAGTGGGTGGTCAGGGACATGACCGGCGTCTGACCACAGGGCCGATGCATCCTGGTCGGAACCCACAGTCCGGCTACCGGTAGCGTCGCCGAGGTGTCCACACCAGCCGCCTTCGCCATGCGCAGCCTGCTGTTCGCCCCCGGCAACCGCCCCGAGGTGCTCGCCAAACTGCCCAGGTCCAGCCCCAGCGCTGCGGTGATCGACCTGGAGGACGCCGTCCCACCAGACCGCAAGGTAGAGGCCCGAGCAGTCGCCCACCAGGTGGCCCCGGCACTCGCCTCCGATGTCCGCCTCTTCGTCCGGGTGAACGCACCCGACACCATCCACTTCCTCGACGACGTACTCGATGGGCTGCCCGAAGGCCTCGCCGGTGTGGTCGTCCCAAAGCTGGCATCGACGGCCGACGTCGACACGGTGGTGGCCGCCCTGGACGCCGCCGGTCACACCAACCTGCCGATCGTCGCCGGGCTCGAGACGGTGGCCGGCGTCGTGGACGCCCGGACGGTCACCACCCATCCCCGCGTCGGCTGGTGCTACTTCGGCGCCGAGGACTACGTGGCCGACCTGGGTGGCGTGCGACGGACGGACAACCTCGAGGTGCAGACCGCCAGGGCACAGGTCGCCCAGGCTGCCCGGCTGGGCGGCATCCCGGCCATCGACATGGTCGTGGCCGACTTCGGCGACGAGGAGCGGTTCCTCCGGGAGGCCGAACAGGCCCGGGCGCTCGGGTTCTCAGGAAAGCTCTGCATCCACCCGGCGCAGGTCCCCCTCGCTGATCGTGCCTTCCGCCCGTCGGACCAGGAACTGGTATGGGCCAGGAGGGTGGCCGACGCCTACGAGGAGGCGCTGGCCCGCGGCGATGCCGCCATCTCCGTGGATGGAGCAATGGTCGACGAACCCGTAGCCCGCCGTGCCCGTGCCCTGCTGGCCGAAGTTGCCGGCTGACCCCCGCAGCCGACCCAGCCGACCGCGTACCGACCCCACCCGAGCCAGGAGGAGACCATGGCGAACCTCGTACCGGAGGGCGAGGCCTTCTACGGCATCCAGTTGCCGATCCAGACCCTCACCCGCACGCTGGCCGATCCGTGGGAGGACGACGCAACGCCCGGGGATCTGGCCCGGGTGGCCCAGGCGGCCGAGGCCGCCGGCCTCGACTTCATCGGCGTCTGTGACCACGTGGCCGTACCCGACAACGACTATGCGGCCAGAATGCGGACCACCTGGTACGACCCGGTGGCAACGCTGGCCTGGCTGGGCGCACAGACCACATCCATCCACCTCCTCTCCGTTGTCTGGATCGCCGCCTACCGCCATCCGCTCCTGACGGCCAGCTCGTTCGGAACCCTGGCCCACCTGACCGGGGATCGGATCATCCTCGGCGTCGGTGCCGGCCACGTCGAAGCCGAGTTCGACGCTCTCGGCGTGGACTACCACCGCCGGGGCCGACTCCTGGACGAGTGCATGGATGCCGTACGTGGCGCCTACGCGGACACGTACGTGAGCCACCACGGCGAGACCTACTCATACGCCGACGTCGGGGTCTCCCCTGCTCCGGCGTCACGGGACCTTCCGATCTGGGTGGGTGGCTCGGGGGCGGCCGCGTGGCGGCGGACCGGTCGGAGGGGCGACGGCTACATACCGATGGGGGCACAACGGGATGAGTATCCGGAGATCATCGACACCATCCGGCGGTCAGCTGACGAGGCCGGACGTGGTGGGGTCGGGTTCGACATCGGGATCATGCCGGGCTGGGCCTACATAGGAGAACCTCCCGATGGCCTTCCCCCCGCATGGCTGACCGGCCCCCCGGAGAAGATCGCCGAGGAACTGCGGGCCGACCGCGAGGTGGGCGCAAACACCTTCCACCTGAAGTTCCGGGCTCGCACCATCGAGGAGTACCTCGACCAGCTGGCCGCCTTCGGCGAGCAGGTCCGGCCACTTCTCTGACCGGAGAGGCGCTCGGACAAGAGTCGCTCTCCTGACCGGAACGGAGAGATTGCGGCCGGAAGGGTGCGAGTCGGCCGCTGACGGGCGATCATGGGGCCATGGTCAAGATCGACGACGACACCCAGAAGGCCCTGCTCCTCTTCAATCGCCGCTCCGAGGCTGCCGACGCCGCCAAAACGGCCGAGCGGAACCTGGAGAAGGCCACCAAGGCTAAGGACGAGGCCGCAGCCGCCCTCAAGCAGGTCCAGGGCGGCGGCGCCGAGGCCGTCTCTGCCGCCGAGGCCGAATGGCGGTCCGCCGTCGACACCTGGCAGCGCCTGCGCGACGGCGAGGAACTCCCCGAGGAGGCTCCAGCCGAGGAAGACACGCCGACCGACGACAACCCTGCCGAGGAAGACGCCCCGGTTGACGAGGCTCCAGCCGAGGAAGACACGCCGACCGACGACAACCCTGCCGAGGAAGACGCCCCGGTTGACGAGGCTCCAGCCGAGGAAGACGCTGGAACCGACGACAACCCGGCTGGGGAAGACGCCCCTGCCGACGAGGAGGAGTAGGACCCCGGTCCATGTCGGCGCCGTCGGCTGAGCCCCTCAGGCCGGTCACCGATGACGAGGTCGCCCGGTTCGTCACCGACGGCGTCGTCCACCTCCCGGGAATCCTCCCTTCCGCCTGGCTGGACCACCTGACCGGTCCGGTCGACGAGACGATCGCCGACCCGTCGACGACCGTCGACATGACAGCACTCAGCGCCGGACTGGGCGGAACCGGAGACCCGGGATCCGGCGACGGACGGTTCCTGTCCGGCGTCGACCACTGGCTGCACCACCGGGCCTTCGCCGCCTTCGCCACCACCTCGCCGCTGCCCGCCATCGCCGCAGCCCTCATGGATGCCGACCGGATACACCTCTACGAGGACTCTGTGCTGGTCAAGGAGCCGGGAACCGTCGAGGCGACGGTCCTGCACCAGGACCTCGGCTACTT
>Ga0209403_10007413_pt1 | contig 10847 bp, 9 predicted proteins | sample ArcticOcean_MG_C_8_FD_187440 | JGI IMG/M metagenome (GOLD analysis project Ga0209403, IMG submission 187440) | Marine microbial communities from western Arctic Ocean - ArcticOcean_MG_CB11_86 (SPAdes) (version 2) | ecosystem: Environmental > Aquatic > Marine > Oceanic | place: Arctic Ocean...
AAGTCGCAGGCTGAAATTGTCGATTCACTTTGCTTGACGGTTCTCGGCCGACCTGCCAACAAAAAGGATCGCCGCATCGCCGCTGGGTTGTTTAACGGAAGTCCACCCCGCCGCGCAGCCGAAGATTACCTGTGGACGCTGTTGAATTCCTACGAGTTCCTTTTCATTCACTGATCTTCCTTCACGAATACCGACGACTGGCCGCCACACGACCGATTCGATCGGAAAGGCTTACTGATGTCTGCCAACTCTGCAAACAATCGCGATGGACACTCACGCCGAGAATTCCTGCAAGCCGGCTCGCTGGCCGGACTGAGTCTCGCTCAAGTGCTCCGCCTGCAAGACGCCTGTGCGGCTGAAGCGGCCAAGCAGGATATGAACTGCATCTTCCTGTTCGCCATCGGCGGGATGGCCCATCAGGACATGTGGGATCTCAAACCGAACGCGCCGGCGGAAGTTCGCGGCGAGTTCCGGCCCATCAAAACCAACGTACCCGGCTTGCATGTCTCCGACTTGCTTCCGGGTGTAGCCACCGTGATGGACAAGCTGGCGATTCTCCGCAGCATGACGCACGGCAAATCCGATCACGGTGCTGGGTATCACACCATGATGACCGGCAAGGAACCGGTTGGTGGAGGTTTCCTCGTGGGCGGGTCGAAGAACAACAATCAGCACCCCTGCTTGGGATCGATGGTTTCACGTCTCGGCAAACCGGGACCGCTTCCACCTTATATCTGCGCCCCGAATTTCCAGGACAGCGGCGGTCCGTCGTTTCTTGGCCCTAGTTACGGCCCGTTTGTCATCAATGCCGACCCGGCCGCCCCCGAATTCAGCGTGCGCGACATCACGCTGCCGACATCCGTCACCAGCGAACGCAACCAGCGACGCCAGGCCGCCCTGCGTGAGGTGAACCGGTTCGAGCGCCGCGTCGAAGAAATTAGTCGACAAGAGAAAGCGTTCGATGCCTTCTACGAGAAGGCATACAAATTGATGACGTCGGCCAAGGCAAAGGAAGCCTTCGACATCACCCGCGAACCCGAGAAGGTTCGTGAAGAATACGGTATGACAAGCGTCGGCCAATGCTGCCTGCTGGCCCGTCGCCTTGTCGAAGCGGGTTGCCGATTTGTTAGCCTCGAAAACGGCCACTGGGACACGCACCGCAAGAACACGTACAGTTTGCGTGATCTGCTTTGCCCGGCCTTCGACCAAGCGATTCCCGCATTGATGAACGACCTCGAACAACGTGGTCTACTTGAGAACACGCTTGTTGTCATCTCGACCGAGTTCGGACGCACGCCGAAAATCAACGACCTGATTGGCCGCGATCATTGGCCCAACGCGTTTTCCATTCTGATGGGCGGAGCCGGTTTGAAAACCGGGCAGGCGATCGGTGCCACCGATAAACAGGCGGGTGAAGTGGCTGATCGTCCCATCACGCCGCAAGACATGGCCGCGACCGTGCTGAAGACACTGGGCATCGATCACTCGGCCGTCATGCACACGCCGCTAGGTCGCCCGGTTCCTCTGGCTGATGGCGGCAAGCCGGTGACCGAGCTGTCGGGCTAAGATACTGATCAACTGACATTCATCCGAGGATCAAGACCGTGTCGCTGCCATCACGGATATCACTTGCCACGCTGGCTGCTCTGATACTGCTCGACTCAGCCGCAGTTCTACAGGCCCAACCCAAGCCGGGTTACATGCCGTCGAGTACGCATATCTTTCCCGCCGGTGCGAGACGCGGGTTCGTTGTGAATGTTCGCATCGGGACCGAATGTTTCCCGCCAGGCAGCCGGTTTGAAATCAATAGTAAAGGTGTGACTGCGCCGTCACTCTTGGGTAAAGAATTAGCATTCGACGGCGAGCCGTCACCACGACGGGAGCCAACGCAGATTCCCAATACCTATCCCCGCGAATGGCCTTCACAAATCAAAATCGCCGCCGATGCCCCCATCGGAACCGCTTATTGGCGAGTCACCTCGGCTCAGGGGGGTACTGCGTCGCGTCCGTTCTTTATCGGTGACTGGCCCGAGTTCATCGAGACCCAAACAAACTCAACCGTTTCCCATGCCGACCGCGTGACATTACCGGTCACCGTCAACGGCCGCATTAACGGCGAGCGTGATCTCGATCATTTCCGCTTCGCGGCCGATGCAGGTGACGTGGTCGTCTGCAATCTTATGGCGGGCCGTTTGGGGTCGAAACTCGATCCGGTCGCTGAGATTCTCGATGCCAACGGTCGTTCGCTGCCGATCCAGGAAATTCGCGTCGGTGTCGATCCGGTGCTCGCTTTCAAAGCCGAGTCCACCGGCGAATACGTGTTGCGCATCGGCAACGTCACACACCACGGCAGCCCTGCGTTCGTCTACCGCGTCGAGATTTCGACATCGCCTTTCGTGCAGTTTGCATTTCCTGCCGGCGGCCAAGCCGGTAGTCGACGACGGATTCGCTTTCACATGCTTTCCGGAACCGAGACCCCCCGCATTGTTGAGCGAAATGTCGAGTTCCCGAAGTCGTCCGCCTCCACGTGGAGAATGCGAGACGAGAAATTGGCATCCAACGCGATCGCATTGAATCTCGATGCCGACCCGAATGTCGTCGAAACCGAACCCAACAACACGACCGAGAAGGCCATGCCGGTCGAGTTGCCAATGACCATCGATGGGCATTCGCTCTCACCAGACGACGAGGATTGGTTCCGTTTCGATGTTCTCAAGGGAGAACATTACTCGATCTTTTGTGCTCCCGCGCCGCAAGGTTCATCGTCGCTCCCCACGTTGATGCTCCGTGACGAATCCGGTAAACGTCTGCGATCGGCCACCGGGATCGACGCCCCCGACGGCGTGGCAAGAATCGCTTGGACCGCCCCGAAATCCGAGCCCGTTTTCCTTCGTGTACGTGATCTGCAATTTGGCGCGCGGGGTTCTGAGGATGCCGTTTATCGCCTCACCGTTCGCACAACGCGACCGAATTTTCTGCTCACGCTGGGGACTGACGGACTCAACGCCGAGCAAGACGGAAAAACGCCCATTAAAGTCGGCGTGACACTCCAAGGTGGATTCTCCAAACCGATTGAACTCACCTTTGAAGGGTTACCCAAAGGAGTCACGGCTGAGAATACCACCATCCCGGCAGGTAAGACATCCGCCAGCGTGAATCTCGTCGTCGCTAAAGATGCCACACTGGCATCGGTGCCTTTGCGACTCATCGGACGCGCGACCATTAACGGAAAAGATGTGACGCGCATCGCAAGCGGGAGACACTTGGGAAGTGATCACGAGGGGGCCGGCATCGGTCCGCTGACTCGCGAGCGGTTGCATCTTACGGTCCGCCAAAAACCGCTGTTCCGACTATTCTGCCCCGAAGCCTACCTGTATGCATATCGCGGTTCGGTGTTTTCCTACCCGATGGGAATCGAACGGCTCGACGGGTTCGATGGCGAAATTACATTACAAATCGGCGACCGACAGAACCGCGATCTCGACGGCATCCAGATGTTTCCGGTGACGATCTCCCCCGGCGAAACCGAAATCAAGTTGCCGATTTATCTGCCCGAAACGATGCACATCAACGTGCAATCGCAATCGCAACTGTATTCTCAGGCATTCGCGACCTATCGCGATCGCAACGGGCAAGAACAATCGGTGCTCGTGCTCTCCGAAAAACGAAACATGCTTCGCACCCTGCCGCCGGTTGTCAAATTGAAGACGATTTCCGAAACGGTCTCTGCCAAGTCGGGCGGCAAAGTGTCTTGCCGCCTGCTCTTGCAGCGGACATCAAATTTCCCCGGCCCGATGAATCTCCGGCTTCTCGAACGACCGGCGAACGCGGGGTTCCGAATCGATGCCGTCGAAATCGCGGCGGGGAATCGCAATTGCGAAATCGTTGCGAGAATCCCAGCCGACGCGAAACCAGGGACAACACATCGTCTTGAATTGGAAGCCCGCGGCCGAATGCCCAACGGCACTCTCGTCATAACCGGTACAACTGTGATGGTTCGGGTCGAGTAAGTCACGCTCGACCTGTCGCTGAGTGGATCGAAGCACCATCTTGCGATGTGACATCTTGACCGTGGCGTTCGACGACCGATATAGTCGAGGAACGGGTTTATTTGCCCACATCTCGTCTGGAGTGGATCATGGGATATCGTTCCTGCATTGTTCGCACGGCTTTGCCGCTGCTTTTCTGCGTTGCGCTCGTCGGCAAGCCGCAAACCGCCTCGGCCCAACTTCCGACGGGCTACGAGACAAAAAGCGACGCCGAAGCCACCGGGCACGAATTGCGGAGCCAAAGCGACCTGTGGATTTTTGAGGTGCGCTTCAAGCCGATGCGTATGCAGTCGGTCGAGTTGACCGATCCCAAAACCGGTAAGAAATCGCGCGAGCTGATTTGGTACCTGGTGTACCAGGCGTTGATCCGCCCTCAAGCGCGACGCGACGACGATTCCGACACTCGACCCGACAACGATGCGTTCGAGGATCCTCAGCTATCGAAGCCCTTGTTCGTACCAGATTGCACTCTGATCACGAACGACAACGGCGTGCAACGTATTTATCACGACGTGAATTTACCCCAGGCCCAGGCAGCCATCGAGAAACGCGAACGTCGAAAATACCTTAATGTCGTCGAGGCAATCGCCGAAATCCCTGACCCCACCGCGCACGATGCCCTCAAGGAAACTGTCATCGACGGCTTGATCATGTGGCGGGGGATCGACCCCAGAACCGACTTCTTCACGGTGATGCTGGACGGGTTCTCCAACGGTTATCGACATGTGGAAGGGCCAGTCAGCGGCGATCAACTTGTCGAATTGAAAGACGCCGGTGCCATCGACGAGTCGACCTTGTTGTGGAAAGTTCCCAAGAAAGATCGGCTGGCAACCATCGGAGCCTGGATTCGGGGCAAGCGGGTTCCCGGCTTGTTTGAAGAGGAAGCACGCGCGACCCCCACTGTTCCGCCGGCTGACGGTGAAGCGGCTGACAAAGAAGCACCCGCCAAAGACAGCGCGATCTGGTTCTACACCGTCGAGGGGGACAAGGCCCAGAAAAGCACAATCTGGCGGCGCACGATCGTTCAGAGATACTGGCGTCCTGGTGATCGGTTTGCCGAAAGCGAAAAGGAAATCCGACGCCAGGGCGATCCCGTGTGGATTTACCGCCCCAGCGAGGCCAAAAAACCCGCCTCCAAACCGAGCGAAAACGACGCCAAACTGGCCGTCCCTCCACCTGCAGCCAAAGACGGCGACGACAGCTAGCCCCGATCGATTCTCGCCCTGGACGCCGATCACAGGGCGACTCTTGCGACATTTGGCGACTTTTGCCAGAATGCAGGTTCGCAATGATGACGGTCGTCGAACGGCGGCAATTCTACAAACACCAGCGGCCATTGAGCCGCTTGAAGAAGGAATGTGGGACAATGGCACATAAGAAGGGGCAAGGCTCCAGCCGGAACGGTCGCGACTCGAATCCGCAGATGCGGGGCATCAAGAAGTTTGGTGGCGAAAGCGTGATCGCCGGCAACATCATCGCCCGCCAATGCGGCACGAAATGGCACCCTGGCAAAAATGTGGGCATGGGCCGAGACTACACTCTGTTTGCCCTGACCGCCGGGACGGTCTTCTTCGATCGCAAAGGTCGCCGTGTCAATGTGGCGGTTGCCGAAGCGAACTAGCGCGGCATACCCATCAAGACAACACGACGGGCGGGATCGCTTCACAGCGGGTCGCCCGTTCGCATGCGCCAAGCGAATCACTCAGCCGCAGGCGGCGGCTCGGTTTCCACGTCGTGCCATTTCATGGCGCTATCTAGCGGTTCGATGCGCAACACGATGATGCCGTTTTCAAAAATGCGCACACTGCCCGTCGACTCCGAAACCGCGATCGCAACAGACTGCGCGGCCTTGGAAATGGCGGCAGCCGACCAATGACGCGAGCCAAGCCCCTTCGACAACGTCAACCCCTCGGCAGGGGCGTCGATGTGTCGTCCAGCTCCTTGCACGACGCCATCTGAAGAGATCACAAACGCCCCATCCAGTTGTGCGATTTCCTTGATACTCTCGCGCACGCGCGGGTTACGGATCATCCGTTCCTTCTTGGGGTAGCCTCGAAACGGATCGTGGACCTGCTCATGAGACATCGAAAGCACTTTGCGGTGATTCCCCACCACGAAGAGCGCACCCATCGGCTTCCCTTCCCGGCCTTCACGTCCGATATCGACGGCAAGATCGACAACGATCCGCAATGTGTCCAGCGGAACTTGCGTTTCCAACCGGCGTAGATCGCGGGCGGTCAGCTTGGCCAGTTGCTCGGCCAGATCGATAACGCTGATCGTGTCCAGCGAGTTGCGTTCGTAAACACCGTAGAGGGCAACGATTTTGTCCCCGCTGGCCAGCAGGTCGTCGGCGATCGCTTCCAGCAACGCCTGGCTAAGTTGCACCTGGCGCGTCTGTGGTTCGTCTAACAACGGTATGAAATCGACTTCATCGTCGGCAGCGGCCCGTTGTGCATCGGGCCTGTCGGAAGCAACAACAAGCGGCACTTTGCGTAGAAACTTGCGGATCGCAGCGAAGTCGTAAGGGACATCCGCCAGAATGACGATCTTCGCATCGTTCTCTTCCGCCGTCTTTCGGGCCGCTTTCAGCAGACCCGTCAATCGCGGGGAGATTTCGACGCGTTTCATTCGTTCGCTCGTTCCTGATGCCTGACGTGAGATTAGACGAGAGGATTTCACTATAGAGAATTCAGAGCAACCGTCAATACGTCGCATGGAGGGGGAGCCAGTTAGCCCTTGCGCTTGGCTTGTTCGGCCGCGACAACTTCAGGGGGAACCAGAGTTTCCACAAGCGAAGTCACCGCACGCACTTTGCTTCCAGGTCCGATGGAACCGAAAACCGTTTCATCCACCGTGAGTTTCTGCGAGACGATCAGCCCGCGTTCTAAATCGAAGACTATCTGGCCTCGAGGACGCTGCTGGATTAACTGCATCAACGCCTTGGGATCCTTCACAGGCGTCAGCATGACCACTTTGGATTCGATCGTCGCCAGGTTTCCCTCGACCGACAACAGTTCAAACCGACGTTTCAGTTTGACGTTCTTGCGAACTCCCACAGCAACAGCCACCTGCACCTCGAACGGCTCTTCCGACCCCGACCATTCATGGCCGATCGGAATGGCCTGATCGGGCAACACGACCAGAAAGCTCTGTTGCGGCTTTCCCTTGGTCGGTTTGGCGACGACCGCCCCTTTCAAGGGAATCGTCCGCAGTAAAGCGCCGCTGGCTGAGACCTTCACCCGAGCCTGCGGCTGACCAACGGCTTTCCGAATTCGGGCATAGGCTGGATCGGTTGGCTTCTTCTTCTTCTTCTTCTTCTTCTTCTCGTTATCATCGGTGTTCTCATCATCGGTGTTCGTTTTATTTTCGGCGGTCTGCTTGTCGTCATCACTGTCGAACGCACGCGGCGGGTTGTCGTCGAACCTCGCCGTCATTCGGACTCGATCAAGCACAGGCTCCAGCACAGCCGAACCATCGCGCTCGACCGAAACAACGCGAAAATGCTTTCGCGAGAGGGTGACGTTCTCCGACGTCTGCACAACCTCGCCCTTCTGAATGCGCATCCTCGCTTTGTAGGTCACGTCGTAATGGGCGAACTGGTTTGCCCGGAACTTGTACGCCAACCGGTAAGTCGGCTTGGTTTCCTGAGCCGTCAGCTGCACCGGTACACACAACGACAACGAACAAACCGTCAGCAAAGCGATCATGACCTGAGGTCGACACATTTCGCAGGCTCCTTCCCACGTAGGCGCAACTCCCCTGTTCGCGACCGACGTCGCGATGGGGCGGGGGATAGTAGCCGATTCTCGAATCGACTGGGAGACCAATTCCAGCAAAGCGGTCAGCTTTCAGCAGTCAGCTTTCAGCTAGAAAATCAAGGATTCCCCGCCTGTCAAAGCTGAAGGCTGACTGCTCAAGTTCTCAAACGCATTCTGGAGACAATCGTCTGAAACTTATCGAGAAAGCAGTTTTCAACGGACTGTCAGCCTTCCCGGTAGCGAGGTTGCCCGCCCCAGCCGAGTTTGCGGTGCAATGTGCCGTAGTAGCTATGGCCGGGCAGGCTGGCCAGCTTGAACGTCACGTCGGCTTGTGAGACTTCGACCACATCACCGGCAACCAGCGGGCGTTTGATTTGCCCATCGACGACCACCATCGCCCCCTCGGGAACGTCGGGAATCGTCAGCGTGTAGACACAATCGGCCCGGTCAACCAAAGGGCGATTCGTCAGCGTGTGCGGACAAATCGGCGTGATCACGAACGCCTGCAAGTCCTGCCGCAAAATCGGTCCGCCAGCTGACAGGCTGTGCGCCGTGGAACCGACCGGCGTGCTGACAATCAGGCCATCGCAACTGTAGGTGGTGACCGGCTCGCCATCGATCGCCAAATGCACATCCAGCATTCGCAACGAGGCCGCCGAGGAAATCGCCACCTCGTTCAGACCCAAATGCGTTTCAACGCTTCCGTCCGCATGCCGCAATCTCGCTTCGAACATCAGATGTTCGACAATCCGATAATCACGGCTACGCAGGCGGTCGAATTCGTCCTGGAACTCCTGTGGAGACAAATCCGCCAGAAATCCAAGCCGGCCCAGGTTCACGCCTAGAATCGGCAACTGGCGCGTCCCCATCTGTCGGCAAGCCCGCAAGATGGCCCCATCGCCCCCGATGACCACAACCAGGTCGGCTTCCAGATCGGAGACGTCCAAGTCGTCGGTAATCGCTGCGGCAACCACCTCGACGTCGGCCTGATCGTCCAGGAACGCCCCCAGTTCCTTCCAGGCATTCTGCACATGGGAACTCTGGTCGCGTGCCAGTACGATTAGGCGAATTGGTGTGTCCGGGTTCGGCATGGGTTCTCTCACTGCGAATTTCACAACTGATTGTGCATAATAACCTGCTCGCTGACAACATCTCAGGCTATCGCCTTTCGCCGACTGTTTTCTGTCTGGTTCCCATGAACTATTTCGCCCACGGCATGCGGTTTGTCGATCGACCGTATTTTCTTGCGGGAACTGCCGTGCCAGATTGGCTTTCGGTGGCCGACCGACGCACGCGGATGCGTTCCCGGCGTGTCGCCCCCGTGGCTGCGGAAGATTCGCCCATCGATGCCGAAATCGCGGCTGGCGTGCTGCAACATCTCGAAGACGACCAACTGTTTCATCGTTCGCCCGTGTTTCTGGAGGTCAGCGGACAGATGAGTGATCTCTTCCGTGATCTACTTGGCCCCGATGACGGGTTCCGTCCCGGTTTCCTCGGCCACATCGTCACCGAACTGCTGCTGGACGGCGTATTGATCGAACGGCATCCCGAGCGATTGAACGAGTATTACCGTGCGCTGGAATCGATCGATCCGTTACGAATCCAATCGACAATCAACTGGATGGCCCGTACCGAGACCAGTCGTCTGGCCGAATTTATCCCCATGTTTCAGCGAGAACAGTTTCTGCGTGACTATGTTGACCCAATTCGGTTGCTGTATCGCTTGAATCAAGTGATGCGGCGGATCAAACTGAACCCACTTCCCGACGAAACGGAATCCGTCCTGAAAGCCGGCTGGCTGATCGTGGCTGAAAACTGCGACAGTTTGCTTCCCTTCGATTGAAACCCTATCCCATACACGAAAGACGAACACCATGAAATACGGCATGAACATGTTGCTGTGGACTTCCGACGTCACCGAGGAACATTACGGCACGCTCGAAAAACTGAAGGGCATGGGCTACGACGGCGTCGAGTTGCCGATCTTCGACCTGAACGCCGAGAAGTTCGCCACGCTGGGGGGGAAGCTCGACGAGATCGGATTGGAACGAACAGCCGTCACCGTCTGCACCCTCGAAGAGAATCCGATTTCTCCCGATGCGGCCATTCGCGCAGCGGGGCTGAACCGGCTCAAGCAGGCCATCGATTGCTGCGAAGCCGTCGGTGCCACCCATTTGTGCGGTCCGATTCACTCGGCCCTGGGCGAATTCACCGGAGCCGGTCGTACCGAGGATGAATGGAAATGGGGCAAGGAGACACTCGCGAAAGCGGCTGAGCATGCTCAGCAGGCGAACGTAACGCTCGTCGTCGAATGTCTCAATCGGTTTGAATGCTACTTCCTGAACTGTGCCGAAGACGCGGCTCGTTTCTGTCGCGAGGTGAATCATCCGAACCTGAAGATGATGTACGACACGTTCCACGCGAACATCGAAGAGAAAGAGATCCGCGCCGCCGTCGAGGCCTGTAAGGACCAGATGGTTCACGTTCACATTTCCGAGAATGATCGCTCGACGCCTGGCGAAGGGGGCGTCGACTGGGACACGTCGTTCGCGGCGTTGAAAGAAGCAAACTACGACGGCTGGATGGTGGTCGAAGCGTTCGGCCTGGCCCTGCCCGACCTGGCCGCCGCCACGAAAATCTGGCGTCGCATGTTCCCAACGGAAGACTACTTGGCCGAGAACGCGCTGCGGTTCATGAAGTCGCGTGTGGAAGGTTGAGCGGTTACCAATTTTGTTGACGGTTCGGTCTTGATCTCGACCTGCGCTTGTACCGGTGCCTTGGGTTGATCTGCCGGCGGTTGTTCGGGCGGCTGAGTAATTATCAGCGGGGTCGGTGTGAATCCGATGAAGATGAACGCCAGCGTCAACCAGCCGAGAACGGTTCGCCCGGTATCCAACGGAACGCTGTCATTGGCCGTCGGCGGATGCTTGGCTCCCATGAAAACGATCAACATCAGCATCAGCGCGTAGGACGGGTTTCCGGAAAAGATCATGTAGGCGAACGCGAACAGCACCAGCCCCATCGCCACTCGATGGGCCCG
>Ga0209403_10007414_pt1 | contig 10845 bp, 10 predicted proteins | sample ArcticOcean_MG_C_8_FD_187440 | JGI IMG/M metagenome (GOLD analysis project Ga0209403, IMG submission 187440) | Marine microbial communities from western Arctic Ocean - ArcticOcean_MG_CB11_86 (SPAdes) (version 2) | ecosystem: Environmental > Aquatic > Marine > Oceanic | place: Arctic Ocean...
CCCAGGACATCCTCTCGAGTCAATTCTTCTGGCGGGGTCAGTGGTTTGGGCGAGATTCCTGCCGTGTGCATGAGGTAATTGACTCGCCCGTGTCGGGCGAAGAGATCGCTCACCTCCTCTTCGCTTGTGACATCGATCGTCTCTGCACTCACCTCGGTCGTGCCCGTCGTCTCGATCCCCGCCGCGAAGTCTCCAAGAGATTGCCGCCCGGTCCCCACTGTTATCTCGTCCGCATGATCGACCAGAATCAATTTGCCGAGACCGAACCATCCGGGTGCGTGCGTGGCAAGAAACTGACCCATCAGGCCAACACCGACAACCATCGCGGTTGCGTTCGTTTCATAGCTGAAAGACGGGACCACGCGTGCCTCTTCGAATCGTTTCTGATTTGCTGTGCGAGGATCCTAACAGCCTCTCACCGCGCCGGATTACCGCGCAGTCGCGCAGGGAACTTAACGCAGCATATTGCTTTAGTTCCATGAAGGTTACCGAAGAGGGCTTTAGCACGCTTGCGGGAATTTCTCCAGCAGCCTGCCAGAAAGACCTGCGGCCTATAGCAACCGCTGTACCGCCATCGAAGTGTGCGCAACCCTCGACGCCGCCGACTTCAACCCGGCCGCACGAATACCGGGGATATCCCGTATTGGTAAAGTTGTCTTGACAACTTTACCAATAATCGGGACCATGCGGCCATGCTCGACCCTGCATCACCAATGCCGCTCTACCACCAGCTCGCTGACGACATTGCAGCGCGTATCCGCGGCGGCGAATTCACGCCGGGAAATCGCATTCCGTCCGAGCACGAACTCGCCGCCCGGTTCGCGGTCGGGCGACCGACCGTGCGCCAGGCGACCGAGGTGCTGGTGCGCAAGCGAGTGCTGACGCGGCGGCGGGGCGCCGGTACGTTCGTTAACGAACGGTTGCCCGAAGTGGATCTCTTTTCACTGGGCGGCACACTTGCATCGTTCACACGGAGCGGCCTCGAGCTCAAGATGCGCTGGTTGCAACGGCCCGCCAAACGCATTGTCCCAGCAGACCCGGACAATCCGCTGGCTGGGGCGGCGGCCTACACGATGACTCGCCTCAGTTCACTGGCCCGGCGCCCCGTGCTGCTCGAACGCCTCTTCTTCGACCCGGACAGATTCAAAGGCATGACGCGCCCTGCACCCGGGTCGGCCACATCCCTGTCTGCGCACATCCGAGACCGTTTTAACGTCATACCGACCGGTGGACGCCAAACCTTCACCGTTCAAACCCCTGCACCCGAGGTCGCGGGCGCACTGAACCTTGCGCCGGACGACAAGATCCTGTTGGTCCGGCGTGTTCTCGACTTTCCCTCAGCAGCGAGCACGATGTTCGCCGAGCTACATTGTCATACTGGCGAGCTTGTATTCGCCCAGGAATTAGGAGCAATACCCTATGCGTAACCGGGGCTACTATTCGGAATTCGGCGGTGCGTACGTACCCGAAATTCTGACCGCGACATTCGACGAAATCGAAGCCGCGTTCGACGACGCCCGACGCGACCCGTCATTCTGGGACACCTACGCCGAATTGATGGCCAACTATTCCGGACGCGCAACCCCGCTCACCTTCGCGCCGAATCTCACGGCGCACTTCGGCGGCGCGCAGATTTATGTCAAGCGCGAAGACCTCAATCACACCGGCGCGCACAAGGCCAACAACGTCATGGGGCAGGGTCTGTTGGTACAACGCATGGGTAAGACCCGGGTCATCGCCGAGACCGGTGCAGGCCAGCACGGCGTTGCTACGGCAACGATGGCAGCCCGCTTCGGCTTTGACTGCACCATTTACATGGGCGAGGTTGACGTCGCGCGTCAACGCCCCAACGTTTTCTGGATGGAACGACTGGGCGCAACCGTCATACCGGTGACCGAAGGATCACGCACGCTCAAGGACGCCATCAACGAATCGTTCCGGGATTGGGTGAGCAACATGGACAACACCCACTATGTGCTCGGCACGGCGTGTGGCCCGCACCCATTTCCAGAGATGGTGACCTACTTCCAGTCAATCATTGGCATAGAGGCCCGGGTGCAGATTCAAAAGCATGCCGGCAAACTGCCAGAACGGGTCTACGCCTGCGTCGGTGGCGGTTCCAACGCGATGGGCATCTTCAGCGGTTTTCTGGACGACGAGGTCGAACTGATCGGGGTTGAAGCCGGTGGACATGGCCTCGCGACCGGGCAGCATGCGGCACGACTCGCCAGCAATGACGCATCGATCGGCGTTGCCCAGGGTTACAAGACGTTCTTTTTGCAGGATGACGATGGCCAGATGCGGGAGACCCATAGTGTCGCGGCCGGGCTCGATTATGTGGGCGTCTCACCCATATTGTCGCATCTGCAGGCGACCGGACGCGCTCGTTTCGAAGCCGCTACCGATACAGAGGTGATCGACGCCCTCGCCCTGACGATCAGGAAAGAAGGGCTGATTCCGGCTCTCGAGTCATCCCACGCCTTCGCGCAGGCCTTCAAGGAGGCGCCGCAACTGGCGTCGACAGATGTCATCATCATCAATCAATCCGGCCGCGGGGACAAAGACATCTTCACGGTCGCGGACGCGTTCGACGACCCGGGATGGCGAGCATTTATTCAGGACAAGGCAGAGCAATACCGTGCTAAGTGACGACATCAGGCGCAAGCGTCAGACTAAAGATATCCTGCTGATGACCCACATCGTCATCGGCTATCCGGACCTCAAAGCGTCCATGCAGACGGTTGAGGCGATGGTCGCCGCCGGCGTCGACATGATGGAACTGCAGATTCCGTTCTCCGAACCGATCGCGGATGGTCCGGTCATCCTGCACGCAAACCAACGCGCGCTCGAGTCAGGCATTACCGTTTCTCGCTGCCTTGAATTCGCCGCGGAGTGCGCGGGACGTTTCGACATTCCGTTTCTGGTCATGACCTATTACAACATCCTGTACCGGCGCGGCGTCGGAGACTTCGTCAACAAACTCGCTGACGCCGGACTCCGGGGGGCGATCGTTCCCGACCTGCCGCCGGAGGAAGCGTCCGAGTACCTTTCTGCCATGACCTCCCGGCAAATGTCACCGATCTTCATCTACTCGCCCAATACCTCAACCGAGCGACTCGATTACCTCGCCGACTTCGCCGGTGGCTTCATTTACTGTGTCGCCCGCAAAGGTGTCACCGGCGCCGAGACCGACTTCACCGGGGAATTGGACGGGTACCTCGAACGCTGTCGCGCGGCAACGGACTTGCCGCTCGCAGTCGGCTTCGGGCTCAAGGACCGAGACGACGTGCAGTTTCTGATCGGCAAGGCCGACATAGCGGTCGTGGGATCCCAGACTATTCGGCTACTGGAGAACGAGGGCGTGCAGGCGATCGATGGCTTCATCCGCTCGCTAGCCCCATGACTCGCGCCTCACTACCCCATGACTCGCGCCATGGAGATGGCGCGTGCGCCCTAGCTTGTGTGCGGTGCGGGGATGCACCGCCATCTTCTGAAGGCCTCTTTTCTGCAGGAAGTGCGAGGTTTGCTTGCAAACCGACTCCCAAGAATTGTCAGGACGACAATTTTGGGACAGGAACGAGCCTGTTGTTGCGTCAGTAGCTCATCGACAGTGACACGCTGTACGCATACGACGTGGTGAACTGCAGCGCGTCGTTCAGGTCACGCCACACCGGTCGCGTCAGATTCGCGTGAGCCGACAGATTGTCTGTGGCGTTGTACTGCGCCCCGACAACCACGTCCAGCCACTTGCCGCCGGTGTTCGGAATGCGCGTCCCGCCACGCTCATCGCGCTCCTGCTGGCGATATGAGAGCTGGGCGACGATGCCCCCGCGGGGCGACAAGCGCTGACGCACGCCGCCGATGAAGGTTAGCGAACTGCCAAAACTATAGTCCCGGGCGTTCTCCCGATTCGTGCTGTAACCCGCCGAGGCGACCCATTAGGTCGCCGCAGACGCGTCGAGCGCATGTGCGATCTGCCACCAGAAGACAGTACCCCACGCACCCGTCCCCGCTGCTTGTCCTCCGACAACAGGATACCGTCCGCGCGTCGGTCCCCATCTTCACCGAGGGGAAGCCGAACGCCGATGCCAAATGCGGTACTCGTGTGGTTGTATACGCGCAAGGGCGCTGGCGTGAAGCGCGCCATTATGATGGCGTCGCCCAATCCGCGGCCTCGCGTTTGCGAAGCGCCAACCTGTCGGTCATGGTCAACCATCGAGAACACACTCGCAACGAACCAGCGGTCCGTGATGCCGTAGCCGGTCTGGACAATGAGCGACTGGGTTTCGCGGTCACGGCCCGTCTCGTCTGGCACCTCGTCGCCGCCTCGCACAAGGTCGCTGACATCGCGTACCTCGAGACTCGACCCGACGTACCAGTCACCCTTGTCCGGCGTATCGCCTGACAAGGTCCCGAGCAGCGGCACGCCGGCACAAGAACATGTCGCCGCTTCGCTCACGGGCGCAAGGGTTGACGCAAGAAGAACCGACACCAGAAGGGCCGCCGCAAGCCGCGTAGGGCCACACTCGGCTCGACGAACCGGTTCTGGCCAGCACTTGCACCACAAGACGGATAGCTCTCTCATCAAGAACTCCTGATCAACACGTCATTGGTGGACAGGCGCGCATATGTCACCCTGTTTGAAGGACCGCCGTCTGCGGTGCAACATTCCCTTTGATTGTCCCCTGTCTCGGTGCGACCGCACCCGGTGCCCTGGCGACACATGCGAAGGCGTCGGCAAACGGATCCGGAAACGGATCGGGCAAAACGGATCGGGGACGCGGATCATCCGGGAAACGGATCATGCAATCGAACAATACACGCACACAGTGCAAGCAGATAATGTAAGCAAGGATGCTGGGTTTCGGTCTCATAGGTCGGTTGACTAAAATTTGGCGGGGGTTCCTTGCACTCGATCACGTTCCACACGCTCTTCGCCTTCCGATCACTGTTTACCTTCAGATCACGGGGCACCTTCTGCGCGCCCCGCATCCGCCAAGCCGGTTTTGCGGTATGCCTGATCACGCTCTGGATGGGCCCGCCGATAACAGTGTTCGCGATCAAGGCCGGAGACACGGCCCCACCGCTCACCCTGACGGACTTACAAACCGGCAAGAGCCAACGTCTTGAGCATGGAAGTAGGTGACACTCGTCGACTTCTAGGCGACCTGGTGCGCGCCCTGCAAGCTCTCACTGCCCGATTACGCAGCAAGTCTTCAGCATCTCGATCGGCAACGATTTCGCCTCGTTACCGTCAACATCGATGAGAGTCAGCAAAAAGCCCAACGCTTCCTGCAACGCTTCGCGCCCACGCTCGCGGCACACGCCGACGGGCTCGCCGACCCTGCGACGGATGCAGCCCGAGACGATGCGGTTCGTTCGATGCCGAGCGCGTATCTCATCGATACCGACGGCACCGCCTTATGGATTCACCACGGCTATCGGCCGGGCGACCTCAATGAAGTGCTGGCCCGCATTGAGGCCGCATTGGGGCCGAACGACACGACCGGAGCCACGTTGTCAGTGTGATTTGCGCAGCCGAAAATCACTGCCCGCCGAGAAGTTCACCATGCGTTCCAGCGGCACCAGAGCGCGGGCCGCGACTTCGGGGTCAACCTGAATCTCGTTTTTGTCTCCGTCCTCAAGCACCTGTAACAGGTTCTCAAGCACGTTCATGCCCATCCACGGACAATGGGCACAGCTCCGACACGCGGCACCTTCACCGGCTGTCGGCGCTTCGATGAATATCTTGTCGGGCGCTTCCTGCCGCATGCGGTAAAAGATGCCCTTGTCGGTGGCAACAATGAACTTCTCGTTCGGCAGTTGTTGCGCCGCACGAATAATCTGCGTCGTCGATCCGACAACGTCAGCAAGGTCGATGACGGCCCCCGGCGATTCGGGATGCACAAGCACCGCAGCATCCGGATGTACGTGCATCAAATCAGCGAGACCTTGCGCCTTGAATTCCTCATGTACGATGCAGGAACCGTCCCACATCACCATGTCGGCGCCCGTCTCGCGCTGGATGTAACCGCCAAGGTACTTGTCCGGTGCCCAGATCAGCGTTTCGCCAAGGTCGTTCAGGTGCTCGGCAACCTCGAGCGCAATACTGGAGGTGACCACCCAGTCAGCGCGGGCTTTCACCGCTGCCGACGTATTGGCATACACCACGACGGTTCTTTCGGGATGCTCATCGCAGAAACGGGAGAAATCTTCGATCGGGCAGCCGAGGTCAAGCGAACAGGTCGCTTCAAGGGTCGGCATCAGCACCCGCTTGTCCGGGCTCAAAATCTTGGCGGTCTCGCCCATGAAGCGAACGCCGGCAACCACCAGCGTTTCTGCGTCATGCGCCGCGCCAAAGCGCGCCATTTCGAGCGAGTCGGAAACGCAGCCCCCCGTTTCGTCAGCCAGCTCCTGAATGGCGTCATCGGTGTAATAGTGGGCGACCAACACCGCGCCACGCCGTGCGAGCGCTTCTTTTATGCGGGCTTTGTAGTCGGCGATCTCCACGTCGCTCATCAGATGACTCTGATGCACGGGGACATCGAATGCGATGTTTGCCATGTCTGCCTCCGGCTCGCGGAGTTCCGATTCTACTATAGGCGGCCGTCTTCAATACCACCGAATGTTGGACACGTCGGAAACAGGCTGTTTGCGGGTGCGCAACGCCACTCTTTTGACCGGTCTGTGTTATACCCTTCGCGTCTTCGCGGTCGGCCGCCATTGGCCGGCTATCCCACATGCACGACCCAACGACCTGACATGCAGATCCTCTTTCTCATCCCCCAGTCGGACCTGGTGATCGATGGCAACTATCGACGCCTGGCGAATCTCTGCCAACAGCGCGGCGACCGGGTTGTGCTCGCGTTTATGGAGAGTCTCGCGATGCGGGCGTCGGCCATCGTCGTCGATGGCATGGAGATGAGTGGCCCTCTTGACATTGATGCCCCATTCCCCGATCACCGCCCGTGTGGCATTTCGTCAATGGACACCATCTGGGTGATGTCACTTGGCATGCAGGGCAGCTTTCTGGACAAGATGCAGATGCTCCACTGCGCAGGCCCGGCGCGGATTCTCAATTCCCTCGAGTCGTTGATGCATCTCAAGAGCAAGTACTTTCTCGCTGCAGACAAGAGCGTCATCCGGCATCCGGAGACACATGCCGGCAACAACGCCGCGGCACTCTTTGACATCGTTGCCGGTGGCGGGCGCTGGATCGCCAAGCCCCCCGCCGGCAGTTTCGGCCGCGAGGTTTACCTCATAAGCCGGGATGACCCGAATGCCCGGGTGGTGCTCGACGCTCTGACCGGGCATGAGTCAGGCAATTACTGTCTGCTGCAGCGATACGTGCCTGAAATTGAAGCGGGGGAAAAACGCGTTCTGATTGCGGGCGGGGTACCCGTCGCCCAGTACCTCAGGCGGCAAGGCATGGATCATCGAACGAACGTCATGCAGGGCGCACACATTGACACCTGTGACCTGACCGCCGCCGAGCGGGACTACTGCACCCAAATCGGTCATATGCTGGGTGCGATGGGCGCCGATTTCGTCGGTATGGATCTCGCCTACCCGTGGGTCATCGAATTCAACGTCGTGAATCCAGGCGGCATCCTCACGATCGAGTCGCTAACGGGCATCGATGTCAGCCCGGCAGTTCTGGCCCACGCGATGGCGACTTGAGTTTTAGACTTCAATTCGTATGATAGCGCCTGCTTCGCACCCGGCCACCCGGGGCGAACATCGGGCCGTTAGCTCAGTTGGTAGAGCACCTGGCTTTTAACTAGTTGGTCCCGCGTTCGAGTCGCGGACGGCCCACCAACTCCCCTTCTCGCATTGCTTTCTTGCATCGACGCGATGCGCCGATGCACGCGCGTCGTTGAACCTGCGAGCAGAAGGTCGCGCAAGCGTACGCTGACGTTCGCAACGAAGCGCTCGCGCGCGAATATTGGAACGAATGGCCTGCGCAAGCAGATGCAGAAGCGCCAGACAGCGTGCGGCCGGCCGATCTCATGCCAGCGCTGAGATGCGCCAGACGAGCGAATCTCTGCCCTTCTGCGATCCCTTCTTTTCCTCAAACCCGAGGTCTTCCTCAAACCCAGGGTCTTCCTCAAACCCAGGATCTTCCTGCAACCCCGGGCCTTCAAGAACAAGGGACTTTCTCAACTGCTGGGCTGAGAGCGCACCCGCCCACAACTCGCGCCAGCACTGCAGCAGCAGCGAGCGATCGGCACTCGACAGGCCACGCACAATACGCAACCCGTGTTGGTGGACGTCAACCGCGGTACCACCGGCCTCAGCAATCTCCACCTCGTCCCCCATTCCCTCAAACATCCGAGCGAGATAGTCCGCCGCGTCTGACACATCGCCATCCACTGCACCTATCATCTCTGCCGTCTCCGCGAAGTACTGTTGTCCGATCAGGCGCGCTGCGAGGCGACCCAACTCGCTGGCCTCGAGAGGCCCGATGACCTCCTGCAAGGTCGTGAGACCGTTGCGAACATAATCCATCGCGTAGTTGCGATTCGCCTTCGCGAGACGGAGCGGGTCCCAATCGGCAGGTGGCTGCGGCTGCTCGGCGGCACAAAACACGGGCGGTACTTCGTCCGGAGCAAACGTCAGTCGCTCATGCGGTTCAAGCGCCCGATCAAACTCGCGGAAATAGCCGCAGAGACCAAACTGCCCGGTCATGTCTTCTGACACACACACGAACCCCAGCTTCGGATTCTTGAGGGTGACACCGTTGTGCGCGTACCAGCCATTCAGGAAGCCGCGGCTCACCTCAACCGGCAGGCCGCAAATGACCGGGCCCGCGAACATCCAGCGCGGATAGCGGAACCGCACCCACGCCTTGCGGTCATGTTCCGGCATGAACTCAACAGCGACGCCACCCATGTTGTTGGCGAGCACATGGTACCGGGCGCACGCAACCGCATCCGGTAGTCCATGCAGCCCCAGCTTCTCGAAACTGGACAGGAACTTCTCTTCATGCTGCTTCCGGAACAGCCGGAAGGTCCAATCACCCATCACGGTGGGGCCCTTTCGACTGGAAATCATGAGTTGAAGGCCCAGAAAATAAGCGTGATGCAGATGCGCTTGCGCAGCAATGCAATCGATATCATTCGTCATTGGGGATTCCTGCGTCTCGCCGCCAAGCTGAACCCATCAAGGTTTATCAATCAAGTCTCACCAATCAACGTCCATCAATCAGGGACGATCTTTAGCCAGAATTTAGGCGAGGGCCCCGCGTGCTCCCAGGCAGAGCTCTTCCCTTGCAAACCGACGACCCGCAAGTCACCCTGACCCTCACCGCGACGCGGCCGAATACTTGTGCCGACACTTGCGACCCGCTTCCCGACACCCCTCCGGACTCTGCAGCATCCCTGGATAGGGCCACATCGAACCAGGCAACGAATCTTCGCCAAAGCGTGCGCTCTTGATACAACGCAAAATTACTTCAGCATCAACGCCCAACGTCGCCGCGCATGACGCGTAAAACGCTCTTCGGCGACCCGGATTTCGTCTCCGTGTGGAGCGTCGGCGCGCTCGGCAGTACCGCGCGCTGGCTGGAAATGCTGGTCGTAGGCGTATTCGTCTTCGACCAGACCGGATCGCCGTTTCTGGTTGCACTCATGCTTGTCTTGCGCATGCTGCCGATGGGCATCTTCGGCCTTGCCGGCGGCATGCTCGCCGAGCACTTCGATCGAAGACGTGTGCTGCTCGTGGCGATGGGAGCGATGTTTGTCGTTTCCGTCGCCCAGGGGGTGCTCGCAGCCAACGGCTTGATCGAGGTCTGGCACATCGCGTTGGGCGCGTTCATGGGCGGCCTCATGTGGATCACCGACTTCCCGGTCAGGAGAACCTTGCTCGCGGACATTGCCGGTCCCGAGCGCGTCGGTCGCGCCATGAGCCTGGATATCACCTCAACGTCAGGAACACGCATGCTCGGACCGCTCGCGGGCGGTGCCCTACTGGCGAGTACGGGCCTCGCCGGGGCCTACCTTGTCGCGGCTATCGCGTATGCGTTGGCGTTTGTCCTGCTGGTCCGGCTTGCCGATGTTTCGAAATACAGCCCATCGCCCGATGCGCACGAGCAAAGCGAAACCGTCACGTCGCGGCCTGAGGGCAAGCCCGCCAAAGCACAATCGCTGAATCTCCGGGAACTCCTGGCGGATGTTGGACAGATCCGGTCCCGCCTCGCACGTAACCCCCCATTAGCCGGAATATTCGCGGTCACAATCGTCTTCAACGTCTGGTGCTTCCCCTTCGTTTCAATGATCCCGGTGTTCGGCCGGGATTTCCTTGAACTCAGCCCTGCGGGTATCGGCATGCTGGCCGGCGCTGAGGGTGCTGGCGCACTCCTCGGCGCGGGACTCCTCGCGGTCTTCGCGGTGCCATCGAAAAGCAGGTTCTACTACTCCGGCGGTGTGATCGCCTACACACTCCTGGTGCTCACGTTTACCGCCTTGCTCTCCCCGTTTCTGTCATTCTTGCTGATGATCGCGATCGGTTTCGCAGGCGCACTCTTTGCTGCAATGCAAAGCGCACTCGTGATCATGAATGGCGGCATTCACCGCCAGCAAATGATGGGCGTATTATCGGTTTGCATCGGTACGGGCCCAATCGGCTTCCTGCACCTTGGCGTCATGGCGAACCTGCTCGGGCCCCGTATTGCCTGCGCGGTGGTCGCAGCAGAGGGCCTGGTCGCCGTCTTGTGGGTGCTCTGGCGCTGGCCTGCGCTCCTTAGCACACAGGGAAGCCCTCGCCGATAACCGCACGCTCACGCTCACACATCCGGATTTTTGCGCATGCGCGAATGATCAGTGCGCAGCCCGCCAGCGTCGACGA
>Ga0209403_10007420_pt1 | contig 10838 bp, 11 predicted proteins | sample ArcticOcean_MG_C_8_FD_187440 | JGI IMG/M metagenome (GOLD analysis project Ga0209403, IMG submission 187440) | Marine microbial communities from western Arctic Ocean - ArcticOcean_MG_CB11_86 (SPAdes) (version 2) | ecosystem: Environmental > Aquatic > Marine > Oceanic | place: Arctic Ocean...
TGGGATCGGTGGTTGTCATGGGGCTTCTCGTCAGGCGTCGCTAATTGGAATGGATAATAGAGTACAGAATCTGGGTTATGCCAATGAAATCCAGTAACGCTGAATCGTTGCGTCATTCTCTGGATGCGGTACTCCGGATTCCAGTACGCCTCCGTTGGCGAGAATGACACCGACTGAGCCTAAGTTGCCCTTATCGCAGGTTATTAGAGCTTCGGTTATACCGAGATCGCGGGCTTTCTCGAGAGTGAAGCGTAGGATATCCGCCCCAAATCCCCGCCTTCGGGCGCTGGGTCGAACACCGTAACCGATGTGACCGCCTTTTTGACGCAGGCGGTCGGTGAGATAGTGCCGAAGGTTCGAAACGCCGACCACTTCGTTATCGTGGACCAGCCAGTAGGTGGAGTTTGGGGCGAATTTGTCGAAAATCCCAATACCGTTCGACGCTTCTTCGAGTTTGTGTATCAGCTCGGCCATATCGTCGTTCGGGAAGCTCAGCGGAAACGGAGTCAGATGTTCGCCAGCCGATGTAAATTCCGATACCAACGCACGGTACGAATCCGCCAATTCCGCGGTTGGGTTTATCAGCTTGGTCATTTTGAGCATTCGACCTGATTTTTAGAGTTCATCGAAGGGAGGTTACTTTGCGATCGGTGGATGGCCTTGCGTTTCACAGGAGTGACGGTTAGGAAAAACGCTGCTTACCTTTTCGGTCGACGTTCATCCATGAGTCGGCTAGTGATTTGTATTTGACCTCGTCGGCTCGGCCTTCGAATGATGTCTCTTCTTCTTCAGTCGGTTCGAGTCCTAGTTTTTCCAGTACCCGTATCGAGGCGTGATTCAGCGCGTCGGCAGTAGCGTAAATCGATTCGGCTCCGAATATCGAGATTGCCCACTCCAGAGCGGCCGTGGTGGCTTCCGTGGCGAATCCCTGACCCTGATATGCCGGACCTATCCCGTACCCAACTTCGACGCCGAGATCCTCGTAGACCCGCATTGTTACTGCGCCGATCACTTTGCCTTCGTGCTCAACTGCGAATGTGGGGCCTGTGCTCCAATCGGCGCTCACGCGTTGCTGGACGTACTCGGCGGCGTCGATACGGGAGTAGTCCGAGGGTATGTACGGTGCGTACTTTCGGAAATCGGGATCTGAGGCGTACTCGAACACGTCATCGACGTCAGACTCGCGAAACGGTCTCAGCGTGAGCCTTTTGGTGACGATTTCTGTCGGTTGCACAGGTCCGAGCATGGCTGTGATCTCCTCAGCCCTTGGTTGCTTACTGTGCATTGTCGCGCATGACGTGTTGAGTCGTTATTAGTCGAATATCGGGGAGGGAGCATCTGGATCATCGGGGAGTCGTCTCGTAGGGGCCGGATGGTCATTTGAGTGACGCTATCAATACGTAATAGTACGGCCACGATTATAACTATATGTATACTGCCGTCACAGCGAATCCCACTTGGTCCTACAAGGTTAACAATGCCCAAATCAAGCAATCAGAAAAACTCTTTCCGATTCCGCACAGGTATCGATCTTGGATCAGGTGTTGCTGAACTGGACAATGTTCAGGATGAGTGCTTCTTGTTCACAGACGCTTATCAAGCCATCTCCGATCATGAAAATCACCTTTGTGTAATCGTAGGCAAGGCTGGCTCGGGAAAATCAGCAATCATTCGACAACTGTTACTCGAAAAGTCGAACAACATCATTCGTATACATCCGCAGCAACTCGCGTTCCATTTTTTACGTGGTTCGGAACTCCTCGCATCTCTAAGACAGACGGGGATAAACATGTCTCTCTTTTACAAGTTGCTCTGGCGACATGTGTTCATCATCGAAATTCTTAAACACATGTTCCCAGAAGAAGTTCAATTACCGGGTCCATTCAGCGGTATTTTGACTAAATTACACATTAAACGCCGAAATAAAAAAACGAGATCTAGCGTTCGAATACATTGAAAAATGGGGCCACGATTTTTTTCAGGACACTGAACACCGTATTCAAGAAATCACCAACACTTTGGAAACCGATATTAGGGCAGAGATCAAGGTAAGTGGCACATGGCCAGGCCTCTTTGGCTTATCCGGCGCAGCAGACGGGAATAGATTCTCAGGTCAGAAAATTAGAGAGCATCGAGAAGTAGCCCAGAAAGTCGTAGAGCAAATCCAAATAACTCACCTTTACGAATTGTTCGCTTGGCTCAAAGAGGACGTGCTGACGGACGACCAAAATCCCTGCTATATCGTCATTGACGACCTAGATAAACCGTGGGTTGGAGCGGAAGTCGAACACGATTTGATAGCTGCATTACTTGAGGAAGCAATGGAGTTTCACCAGCTAGCGAACGTAAAGATCGTGGTTGCTCTAAGGGACAATATCCTTCATAGGTAGAACGGAACGCGTCTCCTGGGAAGGCCGTAGGTCAACGCGAAAAATTAGCGAGTCAATACCTGCGGCTCCGCTGGAACACCGAAGAATTGAAATCGCTGCTAGATCTGAGAATTAAATTTCTAATCGAGTCTACCTACACAAATGATCAAGCTCAGGTTTCCGACATATTTCCTAAAAAACAAGGAAAATCGTCTCCGTCTGCCATCGACTACATACTTGAACGCGTAACATCCCGCCCAAGAGATGCAATTAAATATCTAAATTTGTGTATTGAGGCCGCTCGGGGGAAAGTGAGGATAAGCTTCCGGAATATTGAAGATGCCGAGCAACCGTATTCTCGTGAACGGTTGGAAGCTGCCATCGATGACTGGGCGGACAATTATCCTGAGCTCGAATCGGTAACGCGGCTCCTAAACGGGAGGCCAGTTCGGTTCAGCCCAACTGCAAGGAGTTCGGACGAACTCCTTGCAGTAATGGTCGATCAATCGGACACGGCTCCGTGGCTACGCGATATTACGGAAACATACACAAAGCTGCTTGATTCGGGCGAAGACCAAGCCAACTCATATGCCCAGAGAAAGTTCTCGGAAATCCTGTACGAAGTCGGTATCATCGGTTGGGTACGAGGCAAAGGCCGCACCATAAATCAGATGAGATTCTCATTCATCGACGAACCATTGTTGTCGGCATCGGATTTTCACGGAGATCCAGAACTCGTTGTCCATCGGGCGTTCAGGAAAGAGCTCGGAGTCGAATAAGTTGACCTGCGCTGAGACCAGATCCCACTAACTCGAATATCGTTTCTAGCGTCGTCTCTGCGACATTCAAAGCAGAAGCGATATACGACCTAGAGCTCCCTAGCATATCCGTGTTTTCAACAAGCTCAATAAGTCTCTCGAGCAATGTTTCAGCCGGAGAATGAGCTCCAAGATTAGTAAAGTGGAACTTACTTTCGAGGGTTCCACATTGAATGCAGTAATTAAGATTCATGACAGTTGCAAATAAGTGTTCAAGAGACGCGACACCGCAATTATTAGAGTATAGATAGGGCTGATGAGATTCATCGGTGCAGAAAATACCACAGGTGATCGCGGAATCAGCGTGGCTCACATGAGGAATTTGCTTCATCTCTGAGGGGAGTAAATGTTTCAGTGAGGAACTGCCCAGACATTCAATATTGCGGTCATGAACCAATATCGTCAACGGTGGGTGTCGCACCCCACACCCACCACACTCCTCCGCCTCCCTACGTAAACACTTGCTCACGTGGATACTGGTGATTAGAGTAGTTTCCTGTGTGCGATATTTCACAAATGGTCAGGTACGGGCGCATGCGTACGTGCGAGGCCGGTGGAATGGTGAGTGTTAGTAGCACTTACAAGTGGAATAGTTAGTGCATAAGGTGAAATTCGGGTCCTTTAAATGGGGATTTGGACTGGCTGAAATGATCTACAACGTTGCGGGGCTGCTTACCGGGTCACTCGGGGATAATCAGCAGCACGAGATTGATAACGAGCGAATCGTCATTGACGGTCGTTCGATAAATGAGATCAGTGGTCCGGTCCGTTTGATGCGTACTGATCGCACTGTGCTCGTGAGTGCTGAAATAGAAGCTGTAACGCAGGATTCGTGTTCCAGGTGCCTTGAACCGGCTACCTTGAACCTGAATGTTGCGATGGAAGAGGAGTTCTCGCCGATAAACGCCAGACTGATGGGCGCAGATAACCGCTCTGCCGACGATGATTATTACGATTCGGCGCTTGTCATTGACGAACAAAATTTCTTAGATCTAACTGAAGGACTCGGTCAGGCTCTCCTCAGCGCACTCCCAATTGCCCCTGTTTGCAAAGATGATTGCCTTGGAATTTGCCCCATTTGCACAACAAATCGCAATATAATTCAGTGTTCGTGCGTCAAAAGTTCGGTAGATCCGCGTTGGGCGGGTCTTGCAGGATTATTGGAAAAAGGCGCAGAATCCGCAGATTGATTGGGGCAGAGGCCCAGTAATAACGAGATATGGCACCACTACCAAAGAAAAAACATACCCGAGCTCGCAAGGGCGGACGAAACGCACACAACGCTATTAAGTTGCCGTCGTCTTCAGTTTGCCCGTGTTCACGGCAGGAACGAATCCAGCCGCACATTGCTTGCCCGGAGTGTGGAAACTTCAAGAATCGCACGATGCCGGGTAGCTGGCCTCAGGTGAACCTTCTTGAGCAAGTAGCTCCGATTGCAGCAGCAGCGGCACCGGTAGCTTCCTCAGAATCGTAAGCACTGCGTAAGCAGGAGAATAAGTCCGGTATGACCACCCAGACAGCTTCGAAAATAGCGTTTCTTTTCCCCGGCCAGGGCTCACAAGCCGTTGGCATGGGAAAAGACCTTTACTTGAATTCCATCGCAGCACGCGAGGTGTTCGATGAGATCGACGATACGCTGGATCGCAAGCTTTCGACTTTGATGTTCGAGGGTCCGGACGCAGAGCTACGAAAGACCGAGAACACTCAGCCCGCCATCATGGCTACTTCGATCGCAACATGGCGTGCGATGGAAGAGGCGACCGGGGTCATGCAGATTCCGAACGCAACTGCCGGGCATTCGCTGGGTGAATATTCCGCACTGGCAGTAGCCGGCGTTCTTAGCGTTACCGACGCTGTGAAGCTGGTTCTGGAGCGGGGTCGGCTTATGCAGGGCGCCTGCGAAGAGCGACCGGGCGGTATGGCCGCTTTGATTGGCCTGGATGAAGTTACCGCTGAAGAGATATGCCGAGAGTCTGGCGCACAGATGTCGACTATCAACACCGAGCAGCAGATTATTCTTGCCGGTGACCACAGAAGCCTCGCAATGGCGATCGATATTGCCAGCGCTCGAGGTGCCAAGAAGGCTATTCCGCTACAGGTTGGCGGCGCTTTCCATTCAGGTCTGATGAGCCCGGCTCAGAACGGCTTGAATTCCATGATTGATTCACTGACGTTCCACGACCCGCTCGTTCCTCTTATAGGTAACGTTTCTGCGAAGTCGTTGGGTACGGCAGAAGAGGTTCGTGAAGAGCTTCGAATGCAGCTGACTTCCTGCGTGCAGTGGAACAACACCGTCAAGTTCATGGTGAACGACGGTATTACGAATTTCTACGAGGTTGGCCACGGCCGTATCCTCTCCGGAATGGTGAAGCGAATCGACCGCAGTGCGAACGTTACCAACATTGGCGACTTCGCATCGGTTCTCGCATACGCCAGCAATTCGTAGGTTTCTTTACCCAAGTCGTAATTCCCGGCCCATTTATTAGTTCCTAGCCCTCGGGGCCCGATTAAACGTGTCTGCAGCCAATTCCAAGTATTTACCTCAAGATCCCGACCGACTCGATGAGTTGGTCGAAGGTGATCCCGTAGGCGAAAGCGATCCACCGATTCGCGGTGGCCGAACTGGCGCCCGCGCCGCCGTTGTGCAGGCGCTCTATGAGTCCGATTCTTCCGGACACCCCGCTGTCGCCGTTATCAACCGGCTCGCTATTGAGCGTGAGCTTTCGGACGACGACATTGATTTTGCAACCCGGCTGGTGCGAGTGTGCGAAGAGCAGCGAAATGAGCTCGACGAACGCATCGCAAAGATAGCGTCGCAGTTCCCTGCTGACCAGATGCCTCTCGTAGAACGAAACGTTTTACGGGTGGCTATGGCTGAGTTGGAGATGGATGATGCTGCCCCACAAAACGTAATAGCGAACGAAGCTGTTGAGTTAGCCCGATTATTTGGGTCGGATTCATCACCAAAATTCGTGAACGGAGTGCTCGGGGCTCTGCTAGCATAGGTTGCCGTTCAACCACGCGAGTGGCTGACGTTATTTGATAATTACAAGTTCGAGCGGGACGGCCGTTCCGCATGACCTCCCGGGGGTTGAAGTAAATGGCCAGTGTGTTGGATAGAGTCCGCTATATTGCGGCCGACAAGCTCAGTGTTGACGCAGCGGATGTTTCTGAAGGTTCGTCTTTCACGGAGGACCTGAACGCCGACTCTCTCGACGTTGTCGAGTTGATTATGGCGATCGAAGAGGAATTCGGGTCTGACGACCAGCCTCTTGAGATTTCCGACGAGGATGCCGAAGAGATCAAGACCGTTCAGGATGCTGTGAAGTATCTGGCGGATCGTGGTATCAAAGACTAATCGTTCTGGTTCTGTTCGTTTGGGCGTTCTGATTTTAGGGCGCTTACCAAAAACCGCATTCGTTCTCACTATTTTGTAATTTGAGAACGGTGCGGTTTTTTGGTGGCGGCGCCATTTTTTCTGGGGACGGACGTTGTTGGCTGGTGGGTGGCGAGGTCACTTTGGCTGGGTGGCGGGCGGTGTCGGATACACCTACCTGTCATTGCGAGGAGTTCGACGACGTGGCAATCAGCGAACTCATCTCCTCAACGTTCGCTTTCCAGATAATCGATTGATGGCAATTCCTGTCGGTCACAGATGGCAGATCAATCAGAACTGGACTGTCGATTCTGCTTGTCCGCTGATTGCCACGTCATCGGACTCCTCGCAATGACAATGACCAAGCGGTGGGGCATGACGAAGTCCTCCGTTGGCTCTAACTCCCTCCCCAGGCTGGGAGGGAGTTAGAGGGTGGGTCGGCGCTTCTCGAAGCAGATAGATCGATTCCATCAGCACCGTGATCTCTCGGACGGCGGTCGAGGCGACCGGTCTCACCCACTCCCTAACCCTCTCCCTCACAGGGAGAGGGAATTCGGTTCCCTCAAGATCGGTGTGATAACTTGGTGGTTACTTACCCACGTCCGTATCCGGACAGACGACTGCCCATCAGTACTGCCCTGCCTTGACCATCGCCAACACCCAATCATGGAACTCCCTAGACGAGCTCGCAGCAGCCGTGCGTTCATGCACTTCGTGTGCTTTGCACAAGGGTCGCACTAACGCCGTTCCGGGGAGTGGATCGGCTGGTACCGGAATTCTGATCATCGGAGAAGGTCCCGGATTCAACGAGGATCAGCAGGGATTGCCGTTTGTGGGTCGTTCGGGAAAGTTGCTCGATGAGTTGCTGGCTGCGGTGCCGATCGCTCGGGAGGACGTGTTCGTCACAAACGTCGTGAAGTGCCGACCTCCAGACAATCGTGATCCGCTGCCCGAGGAAGTCGTTGCATGTCGCCCCTATTTAAATCGACAAATGGAGCTTTTAGACCCTAGAGTGATAGTCACGCTTGGTAGACACTCGATGTTGAGGTTTTATCCAGAGGGTAAAATCTCAAAGGATCACGGCAAGATTCTCGAGTGGGAAGGGCGAATACTTTTCCCGCTTTACCACCCCGCTGCCGGACTAAGAAACCCTGCGATAAAAAAAATTCTGCAAGAAGACGTACTCAGATTGCCAGAGGCACTGAGAGAGTCGAGTCGATTGTCGGCATCGGCATTGGCCCCAACATCGAACTCAATAACTGAAATTCATGAAATAACCGAACCATTGAAGCCTGAGCAGCCTGCTCAGCAAACGGCTGAAGCCCTTGAGTCCAACGTGGCAGAAGTGGCCGAAGCCCAACTATCTGAACCTCTATTGAAGAACGAAAAACAAGAAGAAGAACAAGGAGATCGCCAACTGGGAATGTTCTAAAAACTGCGCCTCATATTTCGAGGTAGTTCGTGAACTTGGCTGCAATAAAGGCAGCCCGGTGATTCGCGCGTAGTTTATTCGTAACGTCCCTGTTGGCATCATTTCAAACGTATGACAACAAAAACTAACGGCGCCCCATGGATTCGCATCCTACCGCTTGGCGGTCTCGGTGAGATCGGCAAGAACATGATGGTCCTCGAGACCGTCGACGACATAGTGGTGATCGACGCTGGCGTGCTGTTCCCAGAATGGAACATGCCGGGAATCGACGTTGTAATTCCCGATATGGATTATCTGGAACAAAACGCTGATCGTGTGCGAGCGCTACTCATCACCCACGGTCACGAAGATCACATCGGTGCCGTTACGCATCTACTAAAGCGAGTCAATGTACCGGTGTATGCACCGGCGATGGCCGAAGCATTGCTGCACGAAAAATTGCGTCAGGCGAAGATGCGGGAAGAAGCCGATCTACGGGTTATTCATCCGGGTGAGCAGCACGATATTGGCGATTTGAAGGTCGAGTGGTTTGCGCAGTGCCACTCGGTGCCCGATTCAACGGGTATCGCTATCGATACGCCTGCTGGAGTGGTGATTCACACCGGCGATTTCAAGGTCGACAACGCTCCGGTGATAGGTCAACCGACCGACTTTGGCGTGCTTGCTGACATTTGTCAGGATGGCGCACTGCTCTTAATGGCCGACTCGACGTACGCAGAAGAAGAGGGCTATTCGCCGTCTGACCGCGAAGTTGTTGAAAATCTGCCCGGTCTCATTGGTGCAGCAAAACATCGCGTTATCGTGTCGAGCTTCGCATCGCAGATCGCTCGCATCCAGATCGTTGCCGACGCCTGCGTCAAGCACGATCGAAAATTGTGCGTAGTCGGTCGCAGCATGATCAACAACACGAAGATCGGCCGTGATCTGGGGCACCTGAACATTCCGGGCGACCTGATGGTTTCTGCCGCAGAGGCCAACAGCCTTCCTGATGACAAGGTTCTGATCCTTACTACCGGCAGCCAGGGCGAGCCTCAGTCGGGTCTAGTTCGCATGTCTCGCAATGACCACCGCGATATCTCGATTCAAGACAACGACACGATCATCATGTCGGCGAGCACGATTCCCGGCAACGAAGTTCCTGTGAACGAATCGATCAACGATCTCGTTCGATTGGGAGCAAGGGTGATTACCAATCACGAAACCCGGACTCACGTGCCCGGTCACGCACGTAAAGAAGAACTTCGAATGCTGCTCAACGCCACCAGGCCGAAGTACTTCGTACCGGTCCACGGCGAGTACAGAATGCTCAAGGCCCACGCCGATCTGGCGATCACGACAGGTGTCAAAGAAGAGAATGCATTTATTCTCACCGATGGTGATGTGCTTGAAATGGACGCCAACTCAGGAGAAGTTGTCGATCGCATCGACGCCGGACACATTTTTGTGCACGGACTCGGTATGTGGGACGAGTCGGGGAACGTCGTAATTGAGCGTCGTTCGTTGTCTCACAACGGCGTTGTAACCGTTGCGTTCTCACGAGATTCCGTAAATGGCTCGCTCGTTGGCAAGCCAAAAATCGTCTCAGCAGGTTTCGTTCACGTAGAGGACGCCGATGGTCTGTTACGCGAAACTGAGGATGCTCTGACGCCCGTACTTGTCCAGCACTTGAAAAAGCCGATAGAGTGGGGCGAGCTAGAGGGCATCGTAAGAAACACGGTTGGAAGTTTTCTGAGTCGCCGAACTAAGAGGCGGCCGTTGATTATCACAAGCTCAATTGACGTCTAAAGCAACACCAAAAAAAGCCGCCAAACGAGGCATCGCCGCGAAAGTTAGTCGATTATTCGGCTCGCTGGCGAAGCTTGTCGGTCGGCTATTGGTGACTGCGCCAGCCCCGGTCTGGTTTGTCGTTGCGGTCGGAGTAATCGCAGCGGTTGCGTATTTCTTCTTCCGGGATGACGCGGGCAAGATGATTGGCTGGTCGGCGATTCCGCTCGGGCTCTGGCTCGTTGCGGCTGTCTTTCTGGTTCTATTTAGAAGGCAAGCACTGTTCGACCGCTGGCGCTGGACAGTCGCCGCACTGTCGTTGTCGCTGGCGATTTCGGGTGGACTCGGGATTTTCTACGCGCCTCTCGCATCGTTTAGTGGCGAAACGTACGGCGGCGACGTGGGTATGGCGATATCGCGCCTACCGCAGGAATGGGACCGCTTCGACGTTGGTATAACGGAATACGCGCTGGCGTGGGTCAGGGTCGTGGCACTTCTGATGGTCGCATATGTAATCGGATCACCACGGCTGGCTAAGGCGACTGGTTCTGGATTGGGGCGTGGGGGCGTAGTCGTCTTCGCAGTGCTCATCACGGGAGTACAGCGCCTCTACAACGGCTACCAGAGCCGACGCTTTGACAAGGCGCAGGAGAAGTTGCAGCAGCAGGAAGCTGATCGGGCTAAGAATGCTGAAACGGCCACGCATGCTGACGATGATGCCAAGAAAGAAGATGCTGCGTTCGCCAACGTGAACTCGTCTGGCGAGATCGCGGTCGGAGACGGAGCTGGTTCAGATGAAACGATCGAAAGATCGTCTGTAGACCCAGCGGAAGCTTCTGACCTTTCGAGCACTAGCAATGGCACTGGCGAGGACGAACAACTTCCCGACGATTCCGCTGAGATTACGACTGCCTTCCCTACTCAAGATGAACTTGAGGCATCAGAAGAAGACGCAGCCCCTCCTCCCGACTACTCCGCTGCTCATCGATTTGCGTGGCGTCTGCCCAATTCTGAAATGCTGGCAATCGCCAAGCCGGGTGGAATATCGCAGGACGAGATCGCTTCGACCAGCGCGCAGA
>Ga0209403_10007424_pt1 | contig 10833 bp, 6 predicted proteins | sample ArcticOcean_MG_C_8_FD_187440 | JGI IMG/M metagenome (GOLD analysis project Ga0209403, IMG submission 187440) | Marine microbial communities from western Arctic Ocean - ArcticOcean_MG_CB11_86 (SPAdes) (version 2) | ecosystem: Environmental > Aquatic > Marine > Oceanic | place: Arctic Ocean...
AAACCACTAGGAACGGCTCATGCTATTTTATGCGCTAGGGAATCTCTGAAAGGTAATGTTGTTGTTGCTTTTGCAGATACATTATTTAAAGCAAATTTTCAATTAAATAAAAAAAATGATGGCATTATTTGGGTAAGCAAGATAGATGACCCTTCTGGATTTGGAGTTGTTAAGACAGATAAGGATAATATTATTACTGATTTTATTGAAAAACCCAAAGAGTATATTTCTGATTTAGCAATTATTGGTATTTATTATTTTAATGATGGCGAGAATTTAAGAGATGAATTACAGTATTTAATAGACAATAATATTAAAGATAAAGGTGAGTATCAGCTTACTAATGCTCTTGAAAACATGAAAAATAAGGGCATGAGGTTTTCAATTGGAAAGGTCGATGAATGGCTTGACTGTGGTAATAAAGACGCAACAGTATATACAAATACCAGGGTCTTAGAGCACAATAAGCTTAATGACATGATTGATGGTACAGCTAAAATTACTAATTCAGAAATTATCCCCCCATGTTATATTGGTGCGGGATCAAAAATTGAAAATTCTAAAATAGGACCCCATGTTTCTATAGGAGACAATACCTCTATTAAGGATAGTGTTATTAATAATACCATTATACAAAACCAATCAAGGTTGCTAAATGCTAGAATAAAGAATTCAATGGTTGGAAATCAAGTGTTTTTTAACGGAAAAAACATTGATCAAGAAATAAGTATTGGTGATTTTTGTGAAATAAAATAGATGTTAAGTAGATTATTACTATTATTATTTCTTTTATTTAACAGCTATTCTTATGGTCAGTGGAAAAGCTTTTATCCAGAAAAAAATCAGAAAAAGAAGTCCAACGTAAACAAAGAAAAGAAGTGGAAAGAGAATATTAGCTATAACAATATTTTTTTTAGCGCTCTTAAGCAAAAGTCCCTTGAAAATTATGAAGCTTCTTTATCTTTATTTGAAAAGTGTATTGAAAACAAACCAACATTTATTGAAGCCTATTACCAAGCGTCTCTTATCTATAAGCAATTAAATAAGCCGATAATTGCAAAAGAATATTCATTTAAGGCAGTTGCTTCAAATAAAAAAAACGCTTGGTATCTTCGTAATCATGCAGAAATTCTTTTTTTAAATCAAGAATATAATGAGTCTGCAAAACAATATATTGAAATTATAAAATTAGAACCAAATAATGAGTTTAACTATTATAAGCTAGCAGACGCCTATATTTATAACCAACAATACTTAAGGGCTATTAAAGTTTATGATGATCTTGAAGATAAAAAAGGAATAGATAAGATGATTTCTATGCAAAAACACAAACTATACCTTCAAGTGAAGGATGTAAAAAAAGCTGCTAAAACAGTAGAGCTGCTTTCAGATAGATATCCTCAGGATATAGAAGTTTTACACATATTAGCTGAAGCTTATATTCTTAACAATCAAAATGAAAAGGCTTTTTCAGTATTTCAACTAATCTCTCAAAATGACCCCAAAAATGGACGAATACACTTAACATTAGCAAATTTATATAGAGATAATGGAGATGTTGAAAGTTCATTTTTGGAATTAAAAAAAGCTTTTGCTAGCGAAAAAGTCTCATTAGAAACAAAACTAGCGATACTATCATCTTATATTAGTATAATTTCTGTAAATGACACTGTTAAAAATCAAGCTTTTGATTTGTGCGCTATATTATTAACCAAACACAAAAATAATGCTAAAGTTTATGCTGTTTGCGGCGATCTACATTATGCTGAGGGTAATAAGAAAAAAGCTAAACAAAATTATAAAAATTCAATTGAGATAAAGAAATCTATTCAAGCGGTTTGGACTCAATTATTATTTTTAGAAGTTGAGGATAGTAATTATGATTCATTATTGTTATTAAGTAATGAAGCTATTTCCTATTTTCCTTCCGAACCTCTTTATTATTATTTCAATGCAATCTCAAATATTTATTTTAAGCAGTACAATAGCGCCCTTAGCTCTTTAGAAGAAGGGATTGAATATGTATTTGATAACGAAATGTTATATACTGAGTTTCAATCCTCATTAGCAGATACGTATCATGCCCTTAAAATGCACAATAAGTCTGACTCTGTATACGATCACATACTTTTAGATAACCCTAACAATGTCATTGTCTTAAATAATTACAGTTATTATCTATCGTTAAGAAAAAAAGATTTAAATAAAGCTAAAGAAATGTCTAAAAAATGTAATGATTTAGAGCTAAACAATGGAACCTATCAAGACACTTATGGTTGGATTTTATATTGCCTAGGAGATTTTGAAAATGCTAAAATTTGGATTGAAAAAGCATTGTCTAATGGCAGCCAAACAAGCTCCGTAGTGGTTGAGCACTATGGAGATGTTTTGTTTAATTTGGGACTGAAACAAGAAGCGGTTTCGCAATGGATTAAAGCAAAAACCCTAGGTGATGGGTCAAAATTTTTAGAAGAAAAAATAAAAAATGAAGATTTATTTGAATAGTAAAATTATAGTGTTTATTTTTTTATTTATTACCGCATGCAATTTAAAAAGCGGCGTTGTAACAAATAACAATCTCAATAATATTAATATTGAAGCTCTAATAAAAAACGTTAATAAAAATACAATTTCAAAAGATTGGATTACGATTAGAGGAAAAATAACTATTAACTCTAATAAAGAAAATATAGCATTAGGCGCTAATATCAAGATTAGGAAAGATAGCTTGGTGTGGCTTTCAATCACAGCCCCAATTATTGGCGAGGTTTCTAGGGTTATGATTTCAAAAGACTCTGTCTACTATATAAATAGGCCTAACTCAACATGGATGATTAAATCCATAGACTATGCTAGTAAGCAAATAAATGTAGATCTTTCTTATACTTTAATTGAGCAGATAATAACCTCTGCAATTACCCTTCCAGAAACAAATTATCTTAGCGAGGTAAATGGAGATAGATTAGTAATAAAAGATAATTTGGACTCAAGCTCATATGTTGTTGATATAATGTATAATTATATTAAAGAGGCTAATCTTAATTTTAGGGAAAATAATTGCTTACAGATTAGATATTCTGGGTTACAGATGTTTGACCAAAAACACTATCCAAAAGAGTTAAACGTAATATCATCAAATAACAGTTTTAATTTAGGCATTAAGTACTCCAAAATCAAATCTAGTAATAAAGAAAAAGTGTTGTTTAATATTCCAGAATCATATAATGAGATTAATTAGTTATATACTTTCCACTCTGTTTATTTGCTCTAGTATTTTTGCTCAAAATAAGGAAGCTCTCAAGAACCAAAAAACAATAATAGAAAAGGAAATTGCATATACATCTTCATTATTGGAAAAAACACAAGAGAATAAGAGGTCATCCTTAAGTTACTTGGGCTTCTTAGAAAAAAAAATTACTAGCCAAGAAAGACTAATACAGATTTTAAATATTGAACTTACTTTATTACAAAAACAGATACTAAGGGTCCAAATTAAAATTGAAAATAGTGAGGCCTTGATTATTAAAAGAGAGAAACAGGTTATTGAATTAAAAGAGGAGTATGCCGCTATGATTTACGCGCTACAAAAAAACAAGAGTGATCGCAACAATTTGATGTTTGTTGTTTCATCAACAACCTTTAACCAAGCATATAAAAGAATTTTATATTTAAAGCAATATTCTAGAGCAAGAAAAAACCAAGCCGTTCAGATAGTAAAAAGCCAAGACAGTTTAGCTTTAAATAAGAAATCTCTTATTCAACAACAAGAATTACTTAATAATAAAAAGAATGAAAATATTTCTTTGATACTAACAAAAAAAGATAAACTAGAGACAATAGTTATTTCTCAAGAAGAGAAGAAATCAGTTGTCTCTAAATTACAAAAATCGGAAAAAATATTTCTTTCTAAAATTAAAGATCAGCAAAAGAAAGCGTTATCACTAGAAAGAAAGATTAAAAAAATTATAGAAGAAGAGATACGTATAGCAAGAGAGGAGGCAAGAAAAAATAGTAGTTCTAACACTCTTTCTTTAACACCAGAAGCCCAGATCCTTTCTGATAAATTTAGCGCAAACAAAGGTAACTTACCATGGCCATTAGAACAAGGCTTAATTGTACAGCCTTATGGCAAGCAAAAACATCATGTTTTTAATAATGTGGAAACATTTAATAACGGAATCAATATTGCAACAACCAAAAATGCGGCTATAAGATCTATATTTGACGGAAAGATTTCAAGAATATTTTTTATTAAGGGAGATGGTAAGGCTGTGTTAATTAATCACGGTGAGTTTTTCACCGTATATTCAGGATTAGAAGAGGTTTCTGTTAAGCTTGGAGACAGTGTGTTGGCAAAAGAAAAAATTGGAAGGGTTTTGACTGACGATAATGAAAATAAAACTGAGCTGCACTTTGAGATTTGGAAGGGTTATGATAAACAGGACCCTTCATTGTGGCTTTTTGAGGCATATTAAAACAAAATAGCTACTTTTGTTTAATATATAACAACTAATACTTTATGAAAACAATATTATTAGCTATGCCAGGAACAATGGAAATGGCGCTTTTAGCTCTTGCTATTTTATTACTTTTTGGAGGAAAGAAAATACCTGAGCTTATGAGGGGCTTAGGAAAGGGAATAAATGAGTTTAAGAAAGGAAAAAATGAGTCTGATAAAAAATCAGAAGACAATCAAGAGAGTTGAATACATTTCGTTCATTCCAAAAACTTAAATCTAAATTACTTTCTTCAGAAATAACTTGTGTTGAGGTTGTTAGGTCTTATCTTTTAAAGATTAAGAATAGCAATCATAATAATTCATTTATTGAAACTTTTGATGAAAGCGCCTTAGATCAAGCGATCTTGATTGACCGAAAAATATCTACTAAAACCTCTGGTAAATTAGCTGGTATGATTATTGCGATAAAGGATAATATTTGCTATGAAAACCATAATATATCCGCATCATCAGCCATACTAGAGGGTTTTAAATCAGTGTACAGCGCAACCATTGTTAAAAGACTCATTAAAGAGGGGGCTATTATAATTGGCCGACTTAATTGTGATGAGTTTGCTATGGGAAGTTCTAATGAAAATTCAATTTATGGCCCAGTTAAAAACCCTATGGACAAGACTCGTGTTTCTGGAGGTTCTTCTGGGGGTTCAGCTGCTGCTGTTGCGGAAGGTTTATGTATAGCTGCATTAGGAAGTGATACAGGTGGCTCAATACGTCAGCCCGCGGCGTTTTGTGGTGTTGTAGGTCTCAAACCAACTTACTCTAGAGTTTCTAGATATGGTTTGATTGCCTATGCCTCATCTTTTGATCAGATAGGCCCTATCACCAACAACATAGAAGATGCTGCTTTAATTCTTGAGGTTATTGCTGGATTAGATAAAAATGATGGCACCTCATCTTCACGTAATGTTCCAGTTTATTCTGATTTAAAAACAACAAAAAATAAGAAAAGAATAGCATACATATCAGAATGCTTTAGTAAGGAAGGATTAGATGAAGAAATTAAAAAATTAATTTTCACTAAGATTGAATCTTTACAACAACAAGGTCATACCGTAGAGCCTGTTTCCTTTCCGTATTTAGATTATCTCGTTGCAACTTATCATGTTTTATCTACCGCAGAAGCCTCTTCTAATTTATCTAGATATGATGGTATAAACTTTGGCTATAGAAGTAATAATCAAGCTGATTTAAATGAAACTTATGTTGCAAGTAGAACTGAGGGTTTTGGTAAAGAGGTAAAGAGAAGGGTTATGCTAGGAACATTTGTTTTGAGTGCTGGCTATCATGATGCTTATTTTACTAAAGCACAAAAAATTCGAAGAATTATTAAAAACAAGGTTGAGGAGATGTTTAAGAATTATGATTTTGTTTTAACTCCAACAACTCCGCATGTTGCTTTTGAAATTGGAGAGGAATATAAGGATCCAACACAAATGTACTTAGAAGATATTTTTACTGTTCTTGCAAATTTATCCGGCAACCCAGCAATCTCCATACCTATGAAGAATCACTCTAGCGGTTTACCATATGGATTGCAACTAATAGGTAAAAATTTTGATGAAGAAAGCTTGTTGTCTTTTTCAAAGGAAGTTTGCGAAAACATTTAAGTATTAATTGTCAACAAATCAATATCTAGCACTATTTTCTAAAGGATAAATAATTTAAATTGCACTTATGAAAAACCTTTTTAAAATAATATTAATATTTTTCGCATTGGTTTTTATATTATTTAATCTTTTTAATAAAACCCCTTTAGTATTTAGTAAAGATGACAGTGCTATAATACCAAAAGAACCCAATATAGAATACGGAATTAATACAGACTCCTTTACAGTACACAGGGGTTATATCAATGATAATCAGACATTAGGTGCGGTCTTTTATTTACATCATATTGATCATAACGAAATAGACAAAATTGTAAACAATTCAAAAGGTATTTTTGATTTTAGGAAAGCTTTGCCTAACCATAAATACACCGTTTTGTGTTCTAAAGATTCAAATGAAATAGCCCAATACTTAATATATGAAGAAAGTTCTTCTGCTTATATAGTATTTGATATAAGAGATGAAATTAAAGTTTATAAAGGTGAAAAAGAAATTACAACTATTAATAGAGTTCTTTCTGGAGAAATAACATATTCATTATGGGACTCAGTAGACGATAGCACTCTAGGTAAGAGGGATCGAGCAAATTTGGTTATGGAATTAGAAGCAATTTATGCCTGGTCGATAGATTTCTTTAAAGTTCAAAATGGGGATGAGTTTAAGGTTTATTTTGAAGAAAAATATATTAAAGAAGAAAAAATAGGAATTGGCAGAATTTTAGCTGCTGAATTTATTCATAAGGGGGTTAATTTATATGCTTTTTATTTTGAAGAACAGGATAATTATGGAGATTACTTTGATGAAAAAGGCAATACACTGCGCAAGGCTTTCTTATCAGCTCCTTTAAAATTTAGCAGAATATCTTCTAAATTTAGTAATAGAAGAAAGCATCCTGTTACCGGAAGATGGAAAGGGCATTTTGGAACAGATTATGCCGCCCCAAAAGGAACTCCGATTATGTCAACAGCTGATGGAACAATTGTAAGAGCATCATATACTAAAAATAACGGAAATTATGTTAAGGTTCGTCATAATAAATCCTACACAACACAATACCTACATATGTCTAAAATAAAAAAAGGTATTCGCAAGGGGGTGTTTGTAAAACAAGGAGATGTTATAGGTTATGTTGGAAGCACGGGGCTTGCAACAGGGCCTCATGTATGTTATAGGTTTTGGAATAATAATAAACAGGTAGACCCTTACAAACAAAAACTTCCACCAGGCGAACCTATAAGCAATAAAAATAAAGAAGAATATATGATTGTAAAAGACAGTTTAATGAATATTATTAATAGTAATTTTTAATTTTTAATATGAAAAATATAATTTATATAAAATTATATTTGCTAGTATTAGCTTCTTTTAGTTACAATGTGTTATTCCCACAATCTTACTTTATTGAAAACAAAGGCCAGTATCCATTTAATGTAATTGCTAAGAAGAAATTAGAAGGGGGGGCTCTTTTTATTGAAAAAGGAAAACTCACTTTTTCTTTTTATGACCAGTTACAGCTTGCAGACTATCATAAAAGAAAAATTTCAAGGGAAAAGATAAATTGCCATTCATACACTATTTCTTTTAAAAATAAAACAAATAATATAGTTTGTAATTTCTTTGAGAAAACTAGATATAAAGAAAATTATTATTTGGGTTCAAAGCAATTTTGGGCAGAAGATGTTGGTGTTTATAAGGAACTAATCCAGAAAAATTTATATAAAGGTATTGACTTAAAGCTCCTTATTACTGATGGCTCATTAAAGTATGATTTATACATATCAAAAGGAGCGAATTATAAAAATATTAAAATTAAGTATCAAGGCCATGATAAAATTAATTTAAAAAAAGAGAATCTAATAATTACAACATCAGTTAATACAATAACTGAATTTAAGCCCTTTTCTTATCAAATAATAAATGGTAAAAAAATAGAAGTTGCATGTAAATTTATCCTTAATAATAATACTGTAAGTTTTGATTTTCCAAACGGATTTAATTCGGCATTTGATTTAGTTATAGACCCAACATTAGTTTTTTCAACTTATTCTGGATCCATTTCTGATAATTTTGGATATACAGCAACATATGATAATCTAGGCTTTTTATATTCTGGAAGCACAGCATTTGGCACAGAATATCCAGTTACAATTGGCGCCTATCAAACAAGTTTTAGCGGGGGTGTTACTGATATTGCTATTACAAAATATGATACTAGTGGCACCTCACGTATTTTCTCCACATATTTAGGAGGTAATCTGGATGAGCTTCCTCATAGTATGGTAGTTAATTCAAACAATGAACTATTTATTTTAGGAACAACAGGTTCAGATAATTTCCCTGTTACTCAATCTGCATTTGACACAATATTTTCAGGAGGAGTAAATTTTTTTCCTTCTGGTTTAGGGGTAAGCTTTCCTAATGGATCTGATATTTTTGTTAGTAGATTAAGTAATAATGGAGGGGCATTACTTTCGTCAACATTTTTAGGAGGCAGTAATAATGATGGACTTAATATTTCTACAGCATTAAAATTTAATTATGCTGACGAAATAAGAGGAGAAATAGATGTTGATGATAATAACAACGTATATATTGTAAGCTCAACCAGTTCTCCTGACTTTCCTACAACGCAAAACACATTTCAATCTTTTTTAGATGGAGATCAAGATGGATGTATAATTAAAATGGACAATCAACTTTCTACAATTATATGGAGTTCATTTTTAGGTGGAGATAAAGATGACGCAGCATATTCCCTAGCTCTTGATAAAGATGATAACATATATGTTACTGGTGGAACAATTTCTGATAATTTTCCTACAACACCATTCTCATATAATGAAAATTATAATGATTCATTAATGGCAGATGCTTTTGTTACAAAAATTAATAAAGATGGAACATCTATTCTTAAATCATCTTACTATGGGTCAACAAAATATGATCAATCATATTTTATTGAGCTGAGTGATAAAAATCATGTTTATCTTTTTGGACAAACAAATGCTGACTCTACTTATTTAGTAGTAAACTCAAGTTATTACAAAGAAGGTGGGGGACAATTTATTGCTGTATTTAGTAATGATCTAAGTAGTATTATTCGTTCTACTGTTATTGGAACAGGAAAAGGGTCTCCAGATATTTCCCCAACAGCTTTTTTAGTTGACCGATGTAATAATATTTATATATCTGGCTGGGGGTCAAACCTTGGGGGACAACTATCAACTTTAAATTTACCAGTAACTAATTCAGCATTTCAAACATCAACAGACGGTAATGATTTTTATTTAGCTGTTATAAATGAATTAATTGACAGTTTAGAATACGCAACTTATTTTGGAGGAAGCCAGAGCAATGAGCATGTTGACGGGGGAACAAGTAGATTTGATAAAAATGGAATTATTTACCAATCTGTTTGTGCTGGTTGCGGAAACAATAATGATTTTCCTATTTTTCCAAACCCTGGAGCAGTGTCTACCACCAATAATAGTAGTAATTGTAACAATGCTGTTTTTAAATTTGACTTTAGAAGACCCATTGTTATTGCTGATTTTTTAGCCCCATTGCTTAATTGCACAACCTCTATTAGTTTTAACAATAACTCATCATATCCTGTTAATAATAATGTGTCTTTTATCTGGGATTTTGGTGATGGTAATTTTTCAACTCAAATCAATCCAGTTCACCAATATTTAAATTCCGGGATATATCAAGTGAGTTTAATATCAACATCGGTACAATCTTGCAATATATCCGATACTATTACAAAAACCATATATATATTATCTGGATCAAGAGATACTCTTGCCCCATTAAGTAAATGCGATTTTTCTTATTTGCAGATAGGTATACCAGGGCTAAATGATTCCTTAGTTAATTATAGTTGGATGCCAATTGATTTTTTAAACAATCCATTTATTTCTAATCCCTATACATCAGCTACTGATAATATAATATACGAACTTGTTATATCAAATGGAACGTGTAATGACACTCTTATTCAAGAGGTTGTTGTTAATGACATCTTTGTGGAGGCACCCAATGACACTTCTTATTGCTCTTCACCCATTTTATTATCTGCGAACGTAAGCTTTAATTCTAATGAAATTATATGGTCAAGCAACAGCTTTTTCACGGACACCCTATCTCACCAACTTGATTTTTTATCACTGTCTCCTCAAATTTATTATATAAAGGTGTCTGATAGCGTATGCTTTGCAGTTGATAGTGTTGAGGTTTTGTCAGATATGATCGATATTGATTTACTATCTGACACATTAATATGTCAAGGAGATACAATTAATCTAGAAGTTTTGAATATTACCTCAATGAACCCGCTTATACATTACCTATGGAACCCTCAAGACATAGAGTTTATTACTTTAGATTCTTCAGAAGTTCAAGATATTCCTGACTCTACTTTATGGTATACTGTTGAGGTGTTAAATAGTGCTGGTTGTTCCATTAGTGATTCAATAAATGTTAAAGTAATCGCTAAACCAATAATAGATTCTTTATGGGCCGAAAATAATATTATTATTAGCGGTTTTCCTGTCGAACTGAACATTATGACTAATGATTCTTTTATGTGGTTTAATGGGAGTATTGATTCTTTGTTAAGCCTCACTATAGACTCTTCTTCATGGTATTCTGTTAAGGTATTTAATAGTTCATGCTCTATAAGAGACTCACTGTATATAATGGTT
>Ga0209403_10007425_pt1 | contig 10832 bp, 14 predicted proteins | sample ArcticOcean_MG_C_8_FD_187440 | JGI IMG/M metagenome (GOLD analysis project Ga0209403, IMG submission 187440) | Marine microbial communities from western Arctic Ocean - ArcticOcean_MG_CB11_86 (SPAdes) (version 2) | ecosystem: Environmental > Aquatic > Marine > Oceanic | place: Arctic Ocean...
TTGGTTGTTTAAATATCCACAATACTAAGTATTAAAAAATATAATACTGCGACTGAAAATCCATATAGCAAGATCCAGTGCAGCCATGTCTTAATAACGATTATTTTTAAAAACTTACTGAATACAAACCATAATATTAGTGACAATATTGCAGCATAAAAGCCTAGAGTCATTATAAAACCTGACGGTAAGCTTGCCATTTATATATTGTTATATTAAGAATTAAAATACCTCATACTTTAAAATTAAATAGAATAATACGATTGAAACAGTAAATAGGATGATCCAATGCCACCATGTCTTAATAACGAATAATTTTAAAAACTTACTGAATACAAAGTATAATATAAATGTAAAGATTAGACCAAAAACGCCCCAAGTAATAAGATTTGCTATCTCAGTGACACTCATTTATTTATAGTTATATTAAGACTTATTAACAATCATTTTATTTTTCTTAGTGTTCCATTTAAATTCAAGATAAGCATGTATTCTACACATCATGGAACAAAATGTCATTTCTTTGTATTTATTACACGAACCGCACACCTGATTTACACAATCTGTGTTCATACACTCAAGAATTGTGAATGAGTTTTGCACAATTTGACAAGTATCACATTGAGTTAATTGATTAAGGTGATCTTTGTCACATACATAACACAAGCCCCTGGATTTTAGCATGCAAAGCGGACAATAAATTTGACCGCAACATTCGTTACCAATTTTCCCTTTCCTATCAATCATACATATATTGCAAGTATACATTAAACTGCAAACTACGGACTCGGAAGTTGATTAGGAATGCCTTTTACTAAAAAAACGAAAACATAGTCGAAATCCTTCTCATAAAGTATAACTGATATCATAATATATTTATTTGTCCATATAATTTAAAGAATGGTTTGTAAAAAATTGAAAGGTCGCAAAAAAGGTCGTTGTACGAAACGAAAGAAGGTGTATCGAAAAAACGGGAAAAGGTATTATAAAAATAAACGTGGAAAATATACCCTTCTCAAGGGTAAAAAAAAGGCGCCCTTTAGAAAGAGATAAAATATTTCATATATATAATAATCAAATGATATAATGATATAATGTAAAATATAAAAAATATAAAATGATTGTATCACACAGAATAATCTGAAACCATATTAAAATGAAATTACATAACTTTATCATTCAATTAATTCAAAGTAATGCAATAGATTTATCAAAATTAAAAAGTCTTATACTAAATCCAAATATCAATGAAGAATTGCAAACATGCCTATTGAAAAATTATGAATGTTACGAACTCTTACTTCGGATCAAGGATGGAATGGATTTGGGTTGACAAGGAAGAACATAACGATGGTTATGAACGAATGATAATCAATCGTGAACCAGTCACAAAAGAATGCGTAACAAAGCGTATTCTGAAAGCTAGTGTACTCGCAATCATGAAATATTTATTTTTATAAATGGAGAGACAGAATTCAATAGTGAAGAAAATTACGAATATATTTGGTATGATATTACGGTTATTTTGTCGAAAGAAGAAAAAAGATAAATCAAAGAATGATGAATCTTCTTAACTATCGTTGTTTACTAAGATTAGTCTTTACATATTTACATTCCGATATAATTTGCTCACACAATCATACATTCGAATCTTCCGATGTCGATCTATTTTTTACTCAACAGGTTATAAAAACGATTCATCCGAATCTATTGAGACCGTATGTTGTCTATAAACTACCAGACAAATACTATGAAATGGAAGTATTAATAGAGAATCCGATGATAGAAAATAATTCTTACCTCCCTGGCAAAATGTATCGAAGAAATCAAATGTTTTCAGATATCATACCCTTAGTCATACAACTTTTAACAAGCCAGGCATTAAAAAAGATGAATACTTATAGGAAAATACTGTTAAGACGATTTATGACTCTGCAAGAGTCTTCCTTCAATTATTGGAATCAATTCTTCGATATAATCAATAAACCGGTTTTGCTAAATGAATTCAATTATCGAATTCGCAATCAGATCGATCAATACTTTGTAAGAAGATTTATAGTCGGTTTACAAAACTCAAGCAAATTATCGTTTTATTTGAATTATACTGTTAACGGTCGTCGAATAGCTACTCTGTTTTAGCATTTTTCTTATCGGCTCTGGCCTTTTTCTTTAACAGTCGTTCCTTCTCGGCACCCCAAGTTTGTGAGCACATTTTTAAACATTCTTTGTAACTCAATGGTTCTAGTTTCGAACGTTTTCTTTTTTTGTTGATTCTAACTCTTTCAATCTTGACGTATTCATTCCAAGTGATCATTGTTTATTATCAATTGAAACAAAATTTTTGTGTTTTAAACGAATTTACTTAGCGAATCGTCCTGCTTTCACCGCCCTTTGAGTGAAAGTGTCGAATTCATTCCATGAAGATTTGCCTGGAACATTTACTTTATCCATAAGAACCTGAATGATTACTTTCGAGGATACACGAGCGATAATTGTAATGAGAACATTCCAAATATTTATTTTCGGAACGTAAAATCCTTTTGAACTCGTTCCAATGATGTATTGAGCCAAGAAATACGCCGGCACAGATTGCAATCCAGACAAGAATCGAGTTGGCCAGGCCTGTGCAGATCCAGTTCCTAGGGTAATCATTGCACCAGCTGAAATCAGTGGCGCTGCTAAGAGTGAAGTAAAGAAGAGCTCCCATAGAGTAACTTTCATACCAATGAAATATCTCAATACCCATGTGATGGTAACTTCAAGTGCCAAATCCATGGTAAAACCAGTTGCAGTCTCCATTGATCTATAAATTGGAGCGACGGAATTTTTCAGAACATTCTTTACAGGTTCCATATTTTATAAATCTTAGAAAATATAAATAATGATATTTCTGGACACTTTTGTGACAGACATGTGTGATGCTTTCAATTATCCAGAAATAATGGTAGACCTTATCTGTAATATTTGCTATTACGGCCCGAACGATTATGATGTGACCGGACCTCTTCACTTAGACTTCGAAAATTTAGAAGGAAATTTCTTGAAGGTGATCCCAAGTTTCTTTTGTAATTCATTGGAGGGTATTTATGAAATGTTCTTAAATCTTATCTCATTTTTACTGTCTTTTTCAAAAATAGATCGAAAATTTGTAAAAAGGTCTCTAGCAATAGATGATGTGGACAAGATGGTTCAATTGTTTGATGATTATCAAAAACTTTTTGGGAAAGATTTTCATTTGAATTTACCAGAGAAGGACCAATGTCTTCAAATGTTATTTATGATTGAAAGAGATATAAGAGAGCGTATGGATGGTTGTGCAGGCGACTTTTCAAAAACTCAGTCTAGCTTTGAAATATGTGAAGGTATGTTAAAAAAAGATGGCTTTTTTGAACGCTTACTTTTGACAGTAAGGGAACTCATGGACGATGAAACTTGGAAAGATTCACGAATCGTAGTGGATACTGTCCGTGAATTTTCAAGTAATGTAAGTACGCTGCCCTTTTTAATCTTGTCATTGAAAAAGAGGGAAGTATCTCCTCAGAGATTGATAGGAGCAAATACAAGTGAATTTAAAGATCTTAGATTGGTTTATGTTCGAGAACGCGATAATCTTTCAGAAATGGCTAAATTTAACAAGGTATTAGTGTTTTCGGGTAATATGTGTTCCATTTTGTGGGAATATATTCGAAAGGAAAATTATAGACATATGGAACCTGAAGGAATGACGAATGATATATGGGACGAATTTTCATCAGCTATAGAACGCGAAGATCTGATACACAGTGTGGAGCGAGGTGATTTTATATTAAGCGCTCCTGCGTTTAAGTATTTAATGTCAATTGGAGATCTTGAACCATTGAAAAAAGAAGAATTAGGGGTACGAGTACTTGTACCGAACGATCAAGATTTTGCTGGTTCTTATTTTCAGGATCGCCCTTCAGCATTCACGACTACGATCATGAAAGAAGAAAGTACCTGGACAGTCCAACCAATAATTGTTATAATACTCATAGGCATATTAGCATATATTTTATTCGTTTAAAATCATAGTTTATCTTCTGCTTAAATTTAAACAGCTATGCGTCGAATTGACGATGAATCAAAAGAGCGTTGGAAACCAATTTCAAACCCACCTGGTATAGTCAATGCGTATATTTCAAATCAAGGTAGAGTCAAGTACTTAAATTCTAAAGGAAAATTTAGGACATCAATCGGCAGTGCTCAAAATGGTGGGTACCTCCAGGTTAAGCTCGGTAATCGAAAGTTTTGCGTGCATAGACTTGTTGCAAACCAATGGCTCGTTAAAAAATCACAACGGTTCACTGTGATACACCATGGAGACTCGGTACGGAGTAATAATTTTGTCGATAACCTCTCCTGGACTACACAAATGTTGAACTGTAGTCTGCGAACAAATAGTTCAATGTGTCTCGAAAAAAAAGGTAGATTCTTTTGCAAATTTATTTTTGACGGAAAGATTGTAAAAAGTGTCAATAGTTATCCGACCAAGGAAATAGCTCGAAATGAAGCAATGGATATGAGAATGAGAATGTATACATCGGCATATAATGCGTTAATAGTAAATGAACCAACTCATGAAGTTGCCAGCGGCTCTGATATCGATAGTAATGGAGTTTGCAGTGAACCTGAAATTTAAAAAAAATAGTTTATCTTGGGAATTATAAAATGAACCAAAAACAGATGTTAGGCATTCTTGCTGTATTATTCCTATTGGGGGGTTTTATGATATTCAATCAGACTCCAACGAATAAGAAAAATACAATTTTAGTTGGAATATATTCAGAATTTGAAAAATGTGAATCAGACGCCACTCAAGTACACAATGAATTAAGATATGCTCTACATGGAAACCCAAATACGAGGGATCCTCCACCGCCTCCAAATCGAGAGAATTTAATAGGGCTACTAAAATCTACAGAAGAAATTCGAGAAAGAGAATATAAACTCAATAAAGAATTCAAAACATCAATGGGAACCAATGATAACTTGCCTGAAGTAATTGATCTCATACGAAGGACTGAAGGTTTGATTGGAAATATAAAAATAGCGATATCGCAGATGCCTCCAAGAACAGTAGCTGATTATAAAGCACCGCAAATGCCTCAACCTCACCAAGCTCAAGCTCCGAGTACTGTAGTAATTAACGCTAATACATTTCATGGAGCTTCTTATTCTGTGACCGAAGCTCAAAGAGGAAATGTATCAAATTATACTGACGCTAGTAAGATGACCATGAGTTCGCAAGATCAGATATTGCAGGAAGCTATGCGAACGACGTATGCCAATAAATCGCAGACTCATCTTGGTGGTGATACGTTTCAAAATACTCAAGAAGGAGATAAAATTCTGATAAATGAAGGCTCATCTCACACGGCTATTAATAATACAGGGAGAGGTGCCACGAGTGTGAATGTTGATGAGATTAAAGCTAAAATGGCAAGTATTAAAGAAAATCCTGGAAACAAATATGATAAACCCAAGCCGCCTGAACCAGACACAGTAAATGATGGAACGCTAAATTCTGCAGCAACTGCATTTAAACCCGAAATTGAATCGTCGGGAACATTGGATCGAGATAGAAGAACAAATCCTTCGATGGCTTTAGATGAACACGCAATTCCTACAGTCGTAGAAGATCCGAAGGTTGACGCTCCCAAAGTGCCGGCTTTAGTTAGATCTCCGCCTTTATCACATGAAGGAATAGCGCGTCCCACTGAAAGTAATAAAGAACCACCGGTCGAAAAACCTCATGCTAAAACGAATGAAATACCAGTTCAGCTGAGAAATGAAGTAATGAAAACGACAGTAGATACAAAGAAAAGTTTGACTCGGCCGGGAACCATCGACCGACCGGAGAGTGCTAAAAAACCTAGATTTACAAAGGAAAAGGAAGTACCAGAAAAATTAGGAAATATTCGAACAATGACTGGAGTTGAGAGACCACCCGAGGCCCCAGACTCGGTTGCAGATCCACCAATGTTTGTACCAGAAGTAAGCTCCATGCGCACAAGTCGTCCAAGGACGCAAGATTCTGCACCGAGAGAAACATTAGACGCACCTTTGATGCCGTATTCCGATCCACCCAGTGCCAGTTCACGGAGGAAAAAGGGTAGATTAGATAATTATAACAAATCAATGAACAGCAAAGCGGATCAATTAATAACAATAATTAAAGATATTGATGAACAAGGTGAGTTCCCACAAGATGAAAAAGTAAAGGAATTTTGGTCTAAATATCGCGACTTGAAATATACCGTACCCACATCAATTGAAATAAGACCGAATCTTTTGGCTAAAATACCTGGAAATGTAATAACAATGAAAACACCAAGTTCGCGAACATTTGTTAAAGTTTATGATGAAAAAGACATGGATTTAACTAAACAGGTAAAAGTAGGAGATAAATTAATCAAAACTTTGAATGAATATTTGAGTGCTCAGAAAACAAGTGCTTTGGCTGTTCGAACCAGAAGTCCTGGTTATGCAATTTGGAAAAAGAGTATAGAAATGGTTGAACATCATCGGAATGATGTGAGCGCAATTAAAGTAAAACAAGCGAGAATAATTTAATTCGTTCTAGCAATTCTTTTTTTTTCATTATATAAAATAATGAGTCAGACAAATAAGGCGATTCTTTTACAGAGTGCTTCAAATCAATTCATGAGTGGCCCATCCATACCTACCAAATTGTTAGCTACACCATGGAGTGCTTCGAAGGACACTTACTACAAACAACTTCGAAAAGTGCAATTAGATTCGACGTTTGATTGGGGTGTACGTGGATATTCCTTTATTCTTCCTAGATCTCTGAATGCCATTTCTGATGTCTATCTTCGAGTTGATCTCCCGGATTTGAATCCTGGTGAAAACTATAAATTTGCTAGAGGAAAATATGTGATTGAATCGATGAGTTTCAGGAGCAACGGCAGCGAATGTTATCGGGTAGATAATTATCAATTATGGGTTCGGGAATTTGAGGAGGGCTTATCTGTCGAAGAACTTGCTGAGTTCAGACGCGTTTTCTTAGGATGTGACAGTTCAACGACTAGAACTCATATTGGATCCACAGTAATGATCCCTCTAGCCTTGCCTCAAAGTCGTTATGGACGCTACGCTCATCAAGAAGGTGTAAATTTTGGAATCTTGCCGTGTCGTTTTGGAAATTCAACGGTTGAAATTGTCTTGGATATCAACACGGCGGCTAATATGACTTTGGATGCTGGACACGTCGTTCCATCTGTCGTTGGAAATTGCAGTCTAGAATTCAAAGAAGTTATCGGAAAACCATCATTTTTGAATGCCTTCTCGGAAGGACGCGGGTCCTATTCGACGCAATTGTCACAATATATACCACTAACAGCGGCATTTGAAGTTATAACGGCGAATGTAAAACACACTTTTAGACAATTTTCTCCCACAGGCTCAGTATATTCTCTCGTTTTCTATTTATTACAACAAGGAGACCATACACACCAAGAGAATGATAACTGCGCTCATTTAACAGCTGTAACGGTACGACTTGACTCTGAGGTTGTTATTGACATGGACGAACAAGAAATAAAGATGTCAAATTATGCACACGGGTATAGGCAGACCAATAATATATTGGATAAAATGCCAAGACTCCAATTTAATACACAAGGATCGAAGGCAAGTATCAGTTTCCGTGGTGCGATAGATTTCCGAAATATTCAAAATTGCGAAATAGATGTCACCTTCTCTGCAGATTGTAAATGTCGTGTGTATAGCACTCGCTATTCTCGGATTGTTCTGACGTCGGCAGGCGAATTCCGAAAATATCTCGACTGAGGTTCGTTTATATGAAATTAGTCAAGTAAATCTTTAAAAAATGGAACCTTCGACTCTAGAAGTCATGAATGATGAATTAATAGAAGCAGCTGAGCCCGATATTGTTATTGACAAAAAAGACAAAGAGATAAAGAAAAATAGTAAACGAGATATAATCAATCGAATATTTGAAATAACAGAAAAATTTAATCTTGAAATATCCGAAACACAAGCACAACTTCTCCGAAAAACTCGAAAAGAATTATTGGCGATATTAGCCAATTACATTGAAAAGAGTATGGACGCAAAAGCTAAAGAAGGACAAAATGGAATACCTGCAGATTCTCAAAATAGTTCATATGTAACGCAACTCCCTATGCTTAAACTTATGCATGGCTTTTTATGCAGTTGTGTTGAAAAAGGTGTTAATTATTCAATGACTTTAATGGATTGGAATTATGAATTGCGGAATTATGCTTCAACGTGTGGGAGTAGCCATTTGATGGATGATGTTTTGGTTGAAATTGCCAACGATATCGGCCCAGATCTAATGGAATATCTGTCTTCGCCATACTATAAATTAGTTTTCATCCACGCAACTTCTATAATGAGTTGCATTCGAAAAGTTGATAAACAGCAAATGGAATCACCTCGGTTCAACATAGATCAGATTAATCTTGCTGCATAAAAAATGGCTTTAGAAACCATAAAACTTGAAAAATTTTATAATGCTATTCCTTTTTGTGCGAGTTGGATCGGTAAGAGGCGATCGGGTAAAAGTCTATCAGCGGCCATGGTAATACAATATTTAGTCAAGCGTAAAGCATTTGATCGTATAATAGTCTTCATGGGAACGGAATATTGTAATCCTGAATTGGTTTCAATAATCGAAAGGAAGTATGATAGAAGACTAATATTTCACGCGTTTAATGAAGATGTGTTGTTAAAAATTATTGAACAACAAAAAATCTTGAGAGATCAAAATAAAAATTCTAATTGTTTAATAGTCTGGGATGATATCTTCACAAGTAATAATCGATATAGTCATGTAATGAATAAATTATTCAGCTCAGGAAGACACTGGCTAATATCTTGTATTACGTTATGCGTTTCATGGGTTGATATCGCACCTTCTTTGAGAAGAGCTCTAGACTTCTGTGTGCTTTTTAGCAATATTACTTATAATGATACACATTTCTTGATTCATAATTATTTGAACAGAGAATTGATCGAAAAAGCAAAGTGGTCGTTGAAAACCAACAAACAGTATTGTGGTTTGGTGATTCAGACTTCGGGTAAACAAGAATTATTTCTTATGAAATTTAAGAAAAAAAAATTGGTGAATATTCATGTAGATTCGAATAAGGAATGTTGTTCAAAAAAAAAATGTTTGGAGACTCCTGATATAGAGCAATCTCTGGGAGGACAGGTTGCAAATAAGATAGTGGTATCAATCTAAAGCTTCTGGATAAACTGATTATTTTGAAATAACGAGACATATCTTCCAGGATAACACGTTTTGAAATATTCTTGTGAACACGGATTCGAGACTTGCCAAGAAGTCGTTTGTCATTACAAAAACGAGCAATCTGTACGAGAACACGTCTGTTAATTAAAATCATTTTATAATTAAATATGAAATTTATGAAGACACTTATCCCGATCTTATTATTTGTTGCCACGGTCGCGATTGTCCAAGGCACGGACGACGTGAATGCCGATGTTGCGAGTGCGAGTTGGTCGAAATAAAGTAATTATATTACAAATAAATGAACCATACTCTGTGCTTTGATCTGGATGATTTTACATATGACAGTACAACAAAAAAATATACAATTAATTTCCCACATAGTAGATTACAAAATGTTAGACACATTTCCTTTCAAAATTTCCACTATACAAATAGTACATGTTCTTCTCACATTATTCTTGTACACAGCGATATATGTGACAAATTAAAACAACATCGATATTACAAAGGCAGTTCTCATAATAAAAAACTAGATGTTCTATTTGCCTTGAAGGAAACCCATTCACCGAATCGGTTTGTTTTACAAGATAAAAAGGTTTTCGACCTGGATAGAGGTATTTTTGGATTCCAATTGTGGTTCGCTGATGTTGATGGTACACTCCTTAGTGACATTAGTGTGGTACCTCCTGTTATACAGGCTGATGTCACGGTTTCGGATATAACAACTGAACTTGGAGATGATATTTCGGTATTCCTAGATTTTGATCCAAGTCGAGTTCTGGATTCGAATTTTGCTCAAAAATCCGCAGTTGGTGATACATTTTTTTACATACACAGTGTTCAAAATGTCAATGCCATTTTTAATGTTGCATATGGCACACACGTTGAGCTAAGTGATTTTAACGGAAACGGAATGCTGTCGTTTACAGGAAGTTCGAGTTGGCAATCTGTTGTAGACAATGCGATAGATATTTTCGGATCTGCTAATAGTCCTGAAGCGGATTCAACTATTATCACTTTGTTCAAATTAGCTGGAAATGCATATACATATCTTATTGAGACAGATATGTTTAAAATCTTCTACATGAATGGTAACTTACAATTCAAAGACTCACAAGGTACTAATACTGTTGTCCAGTTGCAAGTGATCCCGCTCACCGCTTACATGCTTAAAATTGAAAGAGATCATAATAATCAAAGTTTTGATTGGGAATTGACTGATTTATCAACAGATGTTGTCCAAAATGCGACAACTGTATGTGGATTAGATCCTCAGGGAAATGTTGTTGGATTGCGCTATGGATTTGCCAATACACATTTCACACATCACCAAAGTTTGTTTTTTTGGTACGATAATCGAAGTGCAGCACGGAATACCTTGATTCAAAATTATTGTAAACAACAGTTCAACGGTGAAGTAACAAGTGAGTCTCAAGAGATTAACCCAGCCCATGTTGAGGAATTATTTTTTGAACTTCAAACATATAAATGAAAAGTTTTCATATAGATAATAATGAAATGATACTAACACATTTTACAATATATATAAAAA
>Ga0209403_10007427_pt1 | contig 10831 bp, 9 predicted proteins | sample ArcticOcean_MG_C_8_FD_187440 | JGI IMG/M metagenome (GOLD analysis project Ga0209403, IMG submission 187440) | Marine microbial communities from western Arctic Ocean - ArcticOcean_MG_CB11_86 (SPAdes) (version 2) | ecosystem: Environmental > Aquatic > Marine > Oceanic | place: Arctic Ocean...
CAGCGGCTCACGGTTTGATGCCATTACGCGTGGTGTGATTGATTTCCGCGACATGTACTTGTACTTGTCCGTGTTGGCAACGTTTCTAACGCTGAATGTCTATGCGTTGGAAAAGGAGAAATGGGCAGCGGATGGAGACAAGACGGCGCACCAAAACTGGCAGATAGGCACCGCTCTATTGGTCGCCAACCTGTTGTTAGCCAATGTCTGGTTGAACAATGTGACCTTCCTCCGGACGGACGTGACCGAGGGTGACATTTACTCGATTTCCGATTCGACCCAAGGTTATTTGGATCAGCTCAAGGAACCGTTGCTCATTCGCGGGTATTTCAGTTCCAAAACACACCCGTTACTTGCGCCGCTTGTACCGCGCATGAAAGACCTTCTGCGTGAATACGAAGTAGCCGGTGGCGGTCAGGTTCGAGTCGAGGTCGTCGACCCCGCGACAGACCCTGAATTGGAGAACGAAGCGAACACCAAGTACGGGATTCGCGCCGTGCCATTTCAAATTGAAGATCGATACCAGTCGACCTTGGTCAATTCGTACTTTGACGTGTTGGTATTGTATGGCGACGAATATGAGGTGCTGAGTTTCCGCGATCTAATTGAGGTCAAGGTTCAAGGCGAAACCGACATCAACGTGCAATTGAAGAATCCTGAATTCGACGTCACCCGGAGCATCAAAAAAGTACTGTACGGTTTTCAAGGTGGGAGCTCCATCTTTGCAAACATAAACGATCCCGTGAGGTTTGTGGGGTACCTGTCGACCGACGATGTATTGCCGCAACAGTTGGTTGACTTCAAAGCCGAGATCGCTTCGGTGCTCGATGAACTTGAAGGTGAGGCTGGCGGCAAATTCTCGTATGAGCTCGTCGATCCGCAGGCCGGCGACGGTGCTTTGGCCCAGGACATCGCGGCACGGTTCGGTTTTCAGCCGATGGCTGCGAGCCTGTTTGATCAAAACCGCTTCTACTTCTACATGACATTGCAGGATCAAGAAACGGTGGTGTCCATACCGATACCGGAGGGGCTTTCAACCGAGTCGCTGAAGAAAGGTGTCGAGGAGGGACTGAAACGCTACGCCACTGGGTTGTTGAAATCGGTTGTGTTGAGCGCACCGGAGCCTCCGCCGCCATATATGCAGCAACAGGGGATGCCGCCAGGTAATCAGTTTTCACAACTGCAGGGTTATTTGACTAGCGACTTCGACGTTGCCATGAACAATCTCAGTGACGGTGTCGTTCCTGCTGACGCAGATCTATTGGTTGTAGTCGATCCAAGTGATTATTCGCAAAAGCAACTATTTGCCATCGACCAGTTCCTGATGAAAGGTGGCACTGTCGTGGTGACAAGCGGAGCCTATGCAGCGCAGCTTACGCAGAATTCTTTGGCAGCGATGCCGCGTTCGAGCGGTCTCGGTAATTGGCTGTCGCACAACGGCGTCACGATTGGCGACGCTCTTGTCATGGACCCGCAGAACTCGGCTTTTCCTGCTCCGGTACCGCGCAACGTCGGTGGCTTTACGTTCACCGACATCGTCATGTTGGATTACCCGTACTTCATTGATATTCGCGAGGAAGGATTCAGCGAGGAGTTGCCGGTAACGTCTGGGCTCGGCTCACTCACAATGACTTGGGCATCTCCTATCGAAGTCGATGCCGGTGAAGCCGTTACGACCAAGACCATATTGAGTTCGAGTCCAGGAAGCTGGTTGTCGACCAACACCGACGTTATGCCGCGTTTGAACGAAGATGGATTGTCGCCGTTTGTCCCAGAAGGTGAGCAAAGTTCGCATGCGTTGGCTGTGCTCATGGAGGGCAGATTCGAGAGCTTTTTTGCCGGTCAAGACTCGCCATTACTCGAAGCGCCTGAGCGTGCTACGGACGACCCAGAAGCAGACCCAGAAGCGATCAGTGAGACTGACGACCTTGGGCTTGGTGTCGTATCAGGTGTGATTGAACGTTCGCCGGAGTCGGCTCGCTTGATCGTGTTTGGGTCGAACGACTTTCTGGCGGATCAAACATTGCAAATGGTCGGGTCAGCTGACGGCACTATATACGGCAATTCCATCCAGCTGATCGTTAATGTGGTCGACTGGGCGCTGGAAGACCAAAGTCTGACTGGCATCCGCGCACGTGGCAATTTCAATAGAACACTGCCGTCAATGGATGTAGGTGAACAAAGCATGCTCGAGTACTTCAACTATGGGATGGCGCTACTTGGGATCCTCGCGGTGTTATTGGTGTTTCGCAGCCGAGCAGGCCGCAAGCGGGCGTTGCATAGTGAATGGTTGAGTGTGCAGGGAGGACAATCGTGAGATCTAAATTGGGGCTAATGACCGGCATTTTGCTGGCGCAATTCGTCATTGTTGCGATTTACTGGTTTGGCGCAGGTACGCGCGAAGATGAAGCAAAACCGTTCGTGCTAGTCGACGTTGCGGAGGTGGGCGCGATCGTCATCGGCGAACGAGGGGATGACGGGGATACGACGGTTGATCTCGAGCGTGGCGAAGACGGCTGGCTGGTCGCGAAAATCGACGCCGACGACAGCAAAATCGATAACATTTTGCAAAAAATCGCGGCACTAGAAGCTGCCTGGCCTGTGGCGACGAGTGGTGCGAGTGCTGAGCGCTTCGAAGTCACTGAAGAGAGTCATCAACGACGTGTGCAACTCTTGGATTCGGACCAGGACACGTTGGCAGAGTTTTTTCTGGGTACTTCGCCGGGCTATCAACGCGTACACGCCCGGGCCGCCGACAGCGAAGACATCTATAGCGTGGCTTTGTCAAATTTTGAACTCGCTGCGGATGTTGATTCATGGATGGACAAAGCGCTCATTGCAAGCAGTGACGCGCCGAGTCGGGTGCAGGTCGTTATGCCAGGTACTCTAAGCGAACCAAACCCTGCAGCAGAGAGTGCGGATGACGAAGAGTCGACGGTGGTCGAACCAGAGACGGGATTCCCGCCGCTCGATGCAGTGCTCTCACAGAGTGACGAAGGGTGGCTGATCAACGGGGAAGCGGCGGACCAAGATGCAGCGCAAACCTACGCTAACCGGTTCAACACGCTACGCGTGTTAGGAGTTGCGGACGCGGCTGCTGCGGTAGAACACATTGCAACGGTTGATTTGACGGATGGCAAAGGCGATTTACAGTTTGTCTTCTCTAGAAAGGACAGTGAGAGCAATGACTATGTGGTCAAGTCGTCGCGAGTCGCCGGCGCGTATCGGGTCGCGGCATACATAGCCGAGCAAATCATGATGACTGACAGCGATTTCGCGGTGCAACCGGAAACAACAGAGCCTGCGCTTCCTTCGGAGGATGTGATCCGCGAGCTTGAGCGGGAAAAATCTGCAGTAGAAGGCTAGTAGAGTTCGATCACGCCGGCCGGCAAAACTAGCCCTCGCCGTCGACGCCGACCCTGTTGCGGCCCTTTTTCTTGGCGCGAGACAGCGCGCGCTCTGCCACTTTGAGTAATTCCGATGCGGTGTCGCTGCGCGTTACCGTGGCGACTCCGATGCTTGCGGTCACACGCATGGGCACATCGAGCACATCCCGGTATGGGTAGTCTTCGATTGCTTTGCGCAATCGGTTGGCGAGCATGAGTGCCCCGTCCTTGTCCGTTGCGGGAAGGAGGAACGCGAACTCTTCTCCGCCGACACGCGCAATGGTGTCTGTTTCCCTTTTTACTTGATTCGCAACGTCGGCGATTGCGGTCAATATCGCGTCGCCGCAATCATGGCCATAGGTGTCATTGACCTTTTTGAAGTGGTCCAGGTCAAACATCAAAACGGACAGCACGCTCCGGTGTCGTCGGACTCGTGCGAATTCCTCTTGTAAGCGCCGGGTGAAAAAGCGTCTATTGAACAACCCGGTCAACGCGTCGGTATGGGCAAATTCCTCTAACTCTTTGGCCATCGTTGCAAGCTGTCGTTCCTGCTTGCGGCGCTCGGTTATGTTGCGGAAAACCAGCGCGATGTCTGTGTTTGGATTGGTGGGATCCAACCTGGTGGCAGAAATCTCGTATTCATGGCCATTGATGATCGTTTCCGGGTTCTTCACTTGATCGAGCAACTCGCGTTTCGGAATTTGCTCCATGATTGCGCTAATGTTGCCGTAAACGACGTCCCTATTTGGCGCGCTCCACGCTGCGAGTGCCGAACTGTTCGCGTCGACGATGATGCCTCATTGGTTATCACAAGGACCGGATCTGCGAGTTGCTCGCGCACAACTGGGAGAGCTTTCAAACCGTCTTTTTTAAGAATTCCTCTCTCCAGGATCCAGACCCCGCGACAAAGCCCAGCGTCGTCATATCGAACCACGGCGACGGATTTGCCGGCGACAGGTAGAACAGATTCGCCATAACACCGATTAGCGGAGCGAATATTGCAGCCAGGAGCGTTTGTTTGTGTTGCCGAAACTGGGTCAACGTAAACGCCAGAATCGCGGTCGCGGCCAGGATTAGGCAGCAGGAATAGATGGTATGGACGTAGAACCAGATGCCATGCTCAGTGACCAGGCCGACGAATCCATCAACTTGGATCATCTCCCAGCTTGTCCAGACGAGATGATGGGTGGAATTCGTCATTACCAACCCCATCGTGATCCCCGGCACGACACAGATAGTGTTAATGAGGCGGCGTGACGCGTGCAATACGCGTTGACTGTACGTAATTGCGAAGAGGAACCATGCGATTGTGGCCGAGGCAATTCCCACGTACGCCAACTGGTAGGCGAGCAGTTGCGCATTCTGCGATGTTCCGATCGTGCCAATTGCTGATGTGCTGGACCAAAAACAGAGTGCCGCAAACAAAAGACTGAGGGCGTGGCTACCCGGGACTTGGGGGTTTGAACGCAAACGCCGATACGCCGCTAGCGCTACGCCTGCGGCGATGAGCGGTGGTAGAGACCAAATGGTCAATTGCACGTCGGGCGGTCCTTTGTCCGTGACTGGTTCAGATTGGGGCGCTTGAATGCTAGCGAAATTGGTTACCCTAAGCCGCGTCGTGCGTCACGACGCTAGGGCGATTGTGATACACATCGCCACTCGATTGGGGCGAACATCCCCAGTCGATTGTGATCCACATCGCGTTCGGATAGTGAAACAATTCGCCCACTGCTGTTCGGCCTATTAAGGGCGAGTAACTTGAATAGGACCAATATAGTGTCACGCACGAGAGACTTAACCGAAGCGCTAAAGCGCGTTCTCAAACAGGCTGGATTGACTTACATCGACGTCGGACGCCACTTGGATCTGTCGGAGGCGTCGGTCAAACGGTTATTCAAGGAACAGTCATTTAGCGTGCAGCGCATGGAGCTCGTTTGCGAACTTGCTGGTGCCGACTTTTTGGAGCTTGTGCGCAACGTCGATGACGCCGACGAACAGGTATTGGAACTCACGGAGGAACAAGAACGTGAGTTAGCGGATGACCTACCATTGTTTGTTTGCGCGATTTGTGTCCTCAATCGCTACCGCTTCGATGATGTGTTATCCGAGTACATGATAGAGCCCCTGCAGTTGCAGCAGTTGTTCGCACGATTGGATCAGATAGGGATTATTGAGTTGCTGCCGGCTAATCGCTATCGATTGCGGGTGTCGCGCACTTTTCGTTGGCGCAAACGCGGACCGATTGAGCGTTATTTTGTATCCAGTGTGCTCGCTAGTTTTCTCGATCGTTCCCTTGTACGGACCGACGATAGTTTTAGGTTCGCATGGGGCACCGTGAGCGACGCAACGGCGAGACGGTTTCTCGAACAGATGCGCAGGCTCTATGACGACTTCAATGATGCTGCAGATCGTGATGCGCAATTGCCGTTGAAAGAACGAAGTGGGGCCGGTTTGCTGCTCGCCCTGCGCCATCATTGGCAGCCACGTGACATGCTTGAATTGCGTAAACCGACCTGACCATTTGGCCGTGACCGCCAAGGCGTAAGCCAATGCGTTATTATGGTCCGATGATGTGCAGTTTTGCCAAATATCTAGAAGAGAACCTTTGCCAACCAGGATTCTCTTCATTTGAGCCGGTGGTGGCTTTTTTCGATCTCGACAAAACGCTGATTGACGGATACTCGTTGTCTGGTTTGGCATGGCAAATGTTTTTTGATGGGCGTGTGGGCCCGATCCGATTTTTGCAGCTGAGCAAAATGTTTCTTAGCTATGCGCTGCGGCATATCGGGTACGAGCAAATGCTCAAGGCAACCGTTGATAATATTGCGGGAATGGCCGAAGCAGACCTCGTGCAACTAGGCCAAGACGCATACGTAAATCGGCTTGCGAAAAAGCTCTACAAAGAGGGGCGCGAGCTGGTCGGCGCACATATGGAACGTGGTCATGATGTGGTCATTATCACATCGGCCACTCGCTATCAGGCCGAGCCGATCGCCGAGGAACTCGGCATCGAACATTTATGCTGCACTGAGCTTGAGATTGTAGATGGGCGGGTGAGCGGCGAAGTCATCGCTTGCCATGGAGAGGGTAAGTTGGAAGCCGCGAAGTCCTATGCGGCGAGCGTAGGTTCGCAATTGCGAAACGCCTATTTCTATTCAGATTCGTATGACGACTTGCCTTTGTTGGAGGAAGTTGGACAACCGGTTGTGGTGAATGGCGAATCAGCGATCATCAAGGTTGGTGTACGGCGTGGCTGGCCACACATGGAATTCAACCATATATTCGATTAACGCAGGTGATCATGTTTGACCTATATACCTGGCCGACCCCAAACGGCCGCAAGATATCCATCGGGCTCGAGGAATTCGCAGCGGAATACGAGGTCCATCCCATCCACATTGGTAAGGATGAGCAATTTGCTCCCGAGTTTCTCGCCATCAGTCCTAACAACAAGATCCCGGCGATTACAGATCGAGATAACGGTCGTTCAATGATGGAGTCGGGCGCCATCCTGATTTATCTCGCGGACAAGTACGTTCAGTTTTGGGGAGACGATCGCTATGTCACCCTCGAATGGTTGATGCTACAGATGGGTGGCGTGGGCCCGATGTTGGGCCAAGCGCATCACTTTTTGAAGTTCAATGTTGGCAAAGCACCCTATGCGGAAGATCGTTATGCAGAGGAAGCGAAGCGTTTGTACAAAGTACTCGACGCTCGCTTAGGCGAACAGGAATATCTATCCGGAACCTATTCGATCGCGGACATCGCTACGTGGCCGTGGATATCGCGCTACGAGTGGCAAGGCATCGATTGGCAGGCATACCCACATTTAAAGCGCTGGTACCTAGCCATCGCTGACCGCGCTGCGGTACAGCGGGGTTACGATGTCCCGATGTATGTCAATGATATTCCGCGGCCGTCATAGTCCAGTCAACGCGGCCCAGTGCGCAATGCCTGCTCGATAGATTCCAGGAACGCTGCCCCTGCATCATCCGTATAAGGTTCGGGTGTGCCTTCTCCCCAAACCGGATTTGGCCATGCGGCATCGTTCACGTTGCGCGCGATCACATGAATGTGTAATTGGGCCACCTGATTGCCCAAGGAAGCCACATTCATTTTGTCAGCATTGGTAAGCCGTTTGAGCGTAGCTGCCGCGTGATTGACGTCGGCGAGGATAGTAGGCTGCAGTGGCGCAGGCACTTCGTGCCAATCGGTTAGGCCATTCACTTCTGGCACAAGGATGAGCCAGGGAAAGCGTGCGTCTTTCGCTAGCAGCACGCGGCATATCCCGAGCGTTGTAACGTGGAAGGTGGAAGCGCTAAATTGCGGGTGCATCTCGAATGTGTCGCTCATCTTTTTCGGTGTCCTCCAATCCATACGGGGCTTGACCAGGCGATCGCATCATTGGCTTGGACAACACGAACAAAGTAATAGTCGCCCTGCCGGTCACCGCTATCTGTTACGGAGAATTCGATCACTCGCTCGCCGTCAGTAACGATCCGGCGCAGTCTGACAGAATCAACGTAAGAATCTATCGGCGCCTCATGCGTGACAAGACCGGCCTCAATATCACGTACCGCAAGTTCAAATGAAGACGCAGGAATTCGTTGCGGAGCGCGATAAATTGGCGGGGCGCCCCCGGTTTCGAGAGATTCGATCAAGTCGAATTGCAATCTAGTGGTGCGATCAACATCGTCAAGCTGGACTAAATAGGAGCTGGTATCACCCCGGGTTTTTGTTGCGAATGTCGCTCGGTTCGGTGATTCGGACGAGCGCTCTAAGGTTTGTCCCGAAAAACTTGCGTCGTAGGGCTCGATGCTCACAAGGCTCGCGTTTAAGATTTCCAATGTCCCTTCCCAGGTTCGCCAACCGCGTGGGTTGTCGCCATCGTGGTGTGGTTCTGAAGAAGATTCAAATGACAAAAGAAACGTATCTGAGTTTTTGATTCGGTCGGATTGCACCTCGATGTAATTCTGCTCCCAGAGGGCTTCGTCATTCTTCACGATCGTGATCGTTTTTATTGGCGCGGTACCGATAACTCGACCTGTAATCTGACGCGACTCGGCAAACGGCGCGCGTTTGCCCATCCCTGTTTCGTTGACCTTGAAGTCGAGAATTATGCGGTCTCCTGTCGTCGCATAGGACTGCAGCTGCTTCATGCCGTCGAAAATCGCATCGGTCGTGTGGGCGTTTGCAAGGATCGCGCCCAAGCCCCCGCGTTGCGAGAGGGACCCACCTAAAGGTGCGGTATAACCGGGTTGGCTCAAGTGATTGTCGGATGCGGCGGTGAACCCGACTTCGTGTCCGTGGGCCAAGTACATTCGGCCAAACCACTCGAAATTGCCATGTTGCGACATGACCTCGACCAAGGGTTCGAGTTCAGGGTCGTTCGTTCGATAGTCGCCGGCTTGATGTGCGTGCGGTATGACCACGACATCTTTCGGATCTACATTGTTGCGCAAGCCCTGATACAGCGAACTCAATGTCGGGTGAAATTGCGCTGGCACGCGTATTTGATTGCTTGGACGACGGAACAAGACATTGTGGTGACCGCCGCGGACGTTGTTGACTGTCCACTCGTAGCCGAGGTAGGCCACAAACTCGCCGTCTTTGCTGAAATCGTGGACATTCTGGCGCAGTTCTTCCCACTCAGCGTCGTCCAACCAGATGTCGTGCTCAGAATGGGTAACGTAGTCCAACCGCGCGTCGTCACGAGCCCAGGTCATGAAGCGGTCAGGCGTACCAATGCCCTCTGCGAAACCTGAGTGGCCGTGGGTATCGCCCCAATAAATACGTGGCCGCATAGCGGTTGTGACGAGAACCGGATTCGCATCGCCGCGAATCGTGCCATCCGTGCTCACGATGGTTGGGAAGTAGATGCCGGGGTCTGTAATTAGAGCCTCGGTGTTGGTAATGGCGTCTTCTGAGTTCAGATCTAGCCAGGGTTCGCCGTTCAGCAGGACCTGCCAGTTGGGAATCGCGCTTGTTGCTCGGTTGAAATACTCATCTTCGGCGCGCACCGAGAGCTTGAATCGCTCCCCGGGCGAAACGATCGATGGTAGAAACCCGTGCACGCCGGCGATTACGCTACCGCGAACACGTATCGGTTGAATGGGTAAACTGTAAAAAGGGCTATCGTTCGCATGCGACACGTAGATTGGCAGCGGCATTCGATCGCTGGAAAAACTAGGCATCAATATGCCAGGAGACCCGGCTGATGTGTCGCCGTAACGAATCGTGATCTCGTCATCTGTAACTAGCGTGCCGCTAGCTACTTTGAACGTGAGCGTGGCCCGGGAATTGCGAAATCCGCCATGCATGCCTGTTAAAGGCAACCGTGTTGCCACGAAGCTCACTTTCGGGTTATTGCTGGCGATCGAGATATAGTTCGCTTCAGTGGGGTCGTTGGCCTGCCAGGTTCCGAAATTCGTCATGAAATGGCGCGCGAGCATGAAGCCGCCGCCTGTTTGAATTGCTTGTTCTCCTACCACGTAAGTTTGCGTAATGGTCGCATGTTCGCGTGCGGTATAGGGGCCAACGTCTGCACTCAGTCGACCTAAAGCGTCGGGATTGTCGTCCAAAAAGATGAATTCGGCAACGACGTTATCTAGCGCTGCCAGGACTGGTTCACGGGTTGGGCCAGGGGTGAGCGCGGATGTGATGGCCAACGTAGCATTGACCGGAACATAACCCCCATCAATTGCGTAGGCGTTCAACCACTCCCAGGTCAACAGTGCCCGTGACTTGGCATTGGTCGCGGTTGTTCGGATATCTGGCAGGTCGACTTTGAGCTGCTCTACCCGTGCCCGTAGGTCGCTTGTTAAATAGTCGGCAGATACCGGAGCAGACAAGAGCACGCACAAAGCGATGCCAACAATGGATTGATTCGCCATGCGACGCTCTGAGTGGACAAGCCGAGGAATGTTGCACACTTTCGGATCGATTGCGAGCGCCGGCCTATGAGGTTCGCTTCTTGATATTGTATTAAAGTATTAATACAATAAGCTCTGATGTGTTGTCGGTGCATTCTTGGACATTCATTTGTCGGCAGGCGAAGGCGTGCCGTTTTATTTGCAGATCGTTCGCCAAGTAAAATATCTGGTGGCGTCCGGTCGCTTGGCAACAGGGCAAGAAGTCTTGCCTATTCGTCGGTTAGCCGAGCGCTTGCAGGTCAATCCAAACACCGTCGCGCGGGCCTATCGCGAATTGGAGCGGGATGGGATTGTCGTCAAACGCCGGACTGCCGGAACGTTCGTCTCTGAGGCCGGTTCGCCGCTCGCGCATGTCGAGCGCATTCGCATTCTCACCGACCGGGTCGATGCGTTGTTGGCTGAAGCGGATCAGATGGACGTACCGATAAAGGCGTTGTCCGAGCTGTTGACGAAACGCGGGACCATCATGTCTATAGCACGCGCCAAAACAACACCACAACTCAAGCAATAAAG
>Ga0209403_10007429_pt1 | contig 10828 bp, 12 predicted proteins | sample ArcticOcean_MG_C_8_FD_187440 | JGI IMG/M metagenome (GOLD analysis project Ga0209403, IMG submission 187440) | Marine microbial communities from western Arctic Ocean - ArcticOcean_MG_CB11_86 (SPAdes) (version 2) | ecosystem: Environmental > Aquatic > Marine > Oceanic | place: Arctic Ocean...
CTATTCGAACCATGGACTGTTCAACAATTCCGGTGAGACGGTTAAAGGGATTTTTTTGGCGGAGCCGACCAACAAGCTGTTCGACCTATTCAAGGCCATACACAACGTCGCAAACCCTCACGAAGTCGTTCACTTCTCCGACGCCCACGATATCCATTTTCAATTTTCGGGTGGAGAAATCCGGCGTCATGCGCCGATTTGAGAGCATCAGCGACGAAACGGGACTGCTCTACGTTATCTTGCAGGGCAACGAGAACCACCTGCGTGATGTTGAATTTGCTCCTAAGTTGGGCGAGGAATTGCGCAAACAATTCGGCGATGCGGTGGCCCACAAACTGGAAGACATCGGCTACAGCTTCACCACCGGGATCAACACTTAAAAACCTATGGGAGCGGGTGTGATCGTGAGCGATATTGTATGGACCGATGTCGTGTCGGATACCGGGTCCGCACTGACTCGTGATTTTTTATCACGCCATGACGGGGGTGAGGTGCCGGGCGCCTTGTGGCTGCCCGCAGACGCACGACCGAAGGCCTTAATCCTGGTCGGCCATGGCGGATCCCGCCACAAACGCGAAGTCACGACCCTTAAATTTATCGCAGAAGCCGTGGAACAAAACGGTTTTGCTGCCGCCGCCACCGACGGGCCTCTGCATGGTGCCAGGCGGGGTGATCGGTCGCCGAAGCCCAGCGATATACCCAGAACGATTTTCTCGACCTCTGAAAATCCCCAGGGAACGGTGTTGCCAAGATGCTCGCAGACTGGCAGGCGTCGCTTACGATGTTGCTGAGTGAACCAAAGTTAGTAGGAATTCCTGTGGGTTCCTTCGGGCTCTCCATGGGCACGGCATTTGGGCTTCCACTCTTGGCGGCCGATACGCGGATCGGTGCGGCGGTTGTTGGTATGTGGGGCGTGAATTATCCAAACAGCAACATCTTGCTTGAGGCAGCAAGTCAAGTCGATTGCCCTATCCTATTTATGCACAAAACAGAAGACCATTTCTTTACGCTTGAGGGTACGCTTAAAATTTACGATGCCATTCCCGGAGACGATAAACGCCTTCTAATGACGCCCGGCCCCCATGGTGAGGCAACGCCTGAACAGTTCAAAACGGCGCTCACATTTTTCACCCGCTGCCTTGTGATCATGAGGAACCATTCGTCTAAAATATCCTAAAAGCCAAATTCGGGAGGTGCAGCGATCACTGGAATCAATTTGTAAACGTCATTACGATCGACCTTCCCGGATCATATCGGAAGCCTTTTCGGCAATCATCACGACAGGGGAGTTCGTGTTACCGCTAGTGATCGTTGGCATCACGGATGCGTCAACGATCCGAATACCATCAATCCCCCTAACTCTGAGGCTTTCGTCGACCACGGACATATCGTCGATGCCCATTCTGCACGTACCGACAGGGTGAAAGATCGTGGTCGCGATGTCACCAGTAGCGGTCACCAACTCCTCGTTACTCTGGAACTGAATGCCTGGCTTGAACTCCTCTGGCGCATATCGTTGTAGGGCGGGTTGAGAGATGATCCGGCGGGTAAGCCGGATGGAGTCGACAGCGATCCTTCGGTCGGTTGGTGTTGACAGGTAGTTTGGTTGGATGGCCGGTTTGGCAAGCGGATCCTGGCTCTTAATGCGGACATAACCACGGCTTTCGGGTCTGAGGTTGCTAACGCTGGCAGTAAAAGCGGGAAACGGATGAAGCGGCTCACCGAACTTCTCGAGGGTCAGCGGCTGAACATGATATTGTAGATTAGGCGTCTCCAGTGCGGGATCTGATTTAGCAAAGGCCCCAAGTTGAGATGGAGCCATGGACATTGGGCCGCTGCGGAAGGCGGCGTACTCCAGGGCCATCGCAAATTTCCCAATGAGACTGTTTGCCCGTTCGTTTAGTGTCTGCACACCGTGTACCTTGTAGGCACATCGCACCTGAAGATGGTCTTGCAGATTTTCGCCGACGCCAGGAAGATTGCGTATTACCTCAATGCCATGTTCTCTCAGTAATGGGGCCGGACCAATGCCCGACAACTGCAACAGTTGCGGCGAACCGATGGCACCTGCCGCCAGGATCACCTCCTTAGAAGCATGTATCACTGCATCTTCGCCATTGAGCTGCAAAATGAAACCCGTGGCCCGTCCATTTTCAATTGTTAGCTTTTTCACCTGAGCCTGGGTTAAGACGTGAAGGTTCGTCCGGCCTTTGGCCGGGTCCAGAAAACCCTTGGAAGTACTCCAGCGCCAGCCTCGTCGCTGGTTGACGTGAAAATACCCACACCCCTCGTTGTTGCCGCGGTTAAAGTCATCAGTCTTGGGGATCCCCGCCTGCCCAGCCGCGTCGCGGAAGGCATCCAAAATTTCCCAGCTCAGGCGCTGGTTTTCTACTCGCCATTCGCCCCCTTCTCCATGCAAGTCATCAATGGGAACGGCAGCCTGGTCCTCAGACTTAAGGAAATAGGGCAAAACGTCATCCCAACTCCATCCTGAATTACCAAGCTGACGCCAGTGGTCATAATCCCTTGCTTGGCCCCGCATGTAGATCATTCCATTTATAGACGAACACCCGCCAAGTAATCGACCACGGGGATAAGCGAGTGACCGGGCATTCAACCCTTTAACCGGCTCGGTCGCAAAACCCCAGTCTGTGCGTGGGTTCCCCATGCAGAAAAGATAACCGACAGGGATACGGGTCCAGATGTGATTATCATTTCCACCGGCTTCAAGGAGAGCTACCGTGGTCGTGGGGTTTTCCGACAGCCGATTTGCTAGGACGCACCCCGCACTGCCACCGCCGACAATAACGTAATCGAAGGATCCAATATGTATCATGGTCTGCCTTTGCCTGCGCTTCGTCTCAGCAAGTGAACAAACCAGAATTCGACGGAATTACTCACAACATAGTGGTCAACAAGGTCCACATCCATGGTTTAGTAAACCCTATTCTCGTGGCACTCGCCACTTCAATTTTGATCCTTTAGTTTCCATTGTCGGGTATGCTGAGCTTCTGATCGACCCTATGTTTTTTCAACGATGCTCCAATAAAGCCGTTATCGATGAGTTTACCGATCAGGTCATTGAGAAATCTGACAGCCTCTGGATTGCCTTTTTTAACCCCTACCGACTGTTTTACCGCTGTAAAAGGCGTTTGGATGATCCTGTAGTCATTGCTGCTTGACAGTTCTTCAAGCAATTTGGGTTTCAGACTGGCCAGCACATCAGCTTCTCCACGCAAAAATATTTCATGCGAGCCTTGGATCGATTTAGCGCGGATATTCTCGGCGTTTTTGAAATGGTTGGCGAGCCACAGGTCATAAGCGCTTCTTTCGGAGACGGCAATTCTGACACCGGCCTTATCGACTTCGCCATTGGTGGTGAAGACTGCGTCTTTTCTTACAAGAAAATTCGCGTCTATCAACACATAGGGAATGCTGAAATCGATGGTTTGTGCGCGTTCAACTTCAAAAGCGATGTTTCCGATATCCCATATATCCATATCGACAGCATCAGCAAGTTCGCCTGGTCGGTCGAAGGGGACAAATTCACAGGGGACGTCAATTTCCTTAGCAATCCGTTTAGCCAAGTCCGTTGAAATCCCCTCAGGTGAGCCGTCGACCAATTTGCCAGAAACGAGCAAAAAATTACTCAGATTGATGCCGGCCCGCAAAACACCCTTCGGCGCCAGCGCATCTTTAACTGCCTTATCCATTCATTTTCCATCCTTCCATTCACCGGCGTACACGTGCCCACTGGCATAACTATAGGTGCCAAAACAACCAGTCCAACTCCTTATAGTGGTAAAATCATCTGTAGGACAGGCAGGCAAACTCCACCACTCTGTTGAGGACAACAACAGGAATGCAAAACCCATCAGAACCGGCAGCAGTCGTTTCATACTGTGATAATTACATAAAGTGGAAAAAAATTGAAATTAGTTGGCGGACTATCTCCAAAATCCCTCACATATACAAACGACTCTAAATAAATATAATCAAATCTAAGCTAAGCCCCCCCGCCTAGGTCCACTCAATTAAAACCTCCACTACAAACTACTCTGTGAGTCAATTTAAACGTCACTGAGACTCATTTAGGGGCATCAGAATCCCCTTATCCACATTGTCAGGAGTTAGAAAGAACTTTCCTTTGGGAGTACTATCAAGCCTAACACTAGAGCCGATCGCCTTTGCGTAATATCAGGCGCATATAGGTTGTTGCGACGAACATGGCGCCCGCGATCGTAACAAATGCAGCGAAGTAACTGTCACTAAAGGTGACGATGAGACCGAAGATCACCGGAACCACGGCGACGCCGGCCAATAACGCAAATTGACACCCGCTGGCCACGTCGCCGACGGTTCCCGCCGGTGCAAACTTCACCAGTTCGGATAAGTATACACCGTTCCAGCCATGGCTGGTGGCGCCGAGGAGAAAACTAACCACAACTAGAAAGACGATCGGCCACTCCGGCGCAATGTTACACAAGATGATTGAAAAAACTCCGGTCGCGAACCCCAACCCCGTCAGAACCAAATTTGCAGGAACTAGAGTGTCCGCAATCGCCCCCCAGAATAAACGACCAATGACGCCACCGATCTGCATTGTCGTGAAGACTAGGCCCGCTGTCGTCAACGCCATTGAAAACGCATCCGTCAAATAGACGACGAAGAAACTGGCTAATGACACTTGGCTGCCGGAAAAGATGAACCCGCTGAGCGCCAGGCAACGCAGCCTAGATTCACCCCATACGAGACGTAACGGCGCGATAACACTAGCGAACCGAATTTTGCGCCCATGGTCCCGCGCGCCATCCAATCGTTGCTGGAACGGCTGAATGGCAACCGCGACAACACAAGCCGACAGACCCGCGGCCAATATTGCAACCCGCCAATCGAAAAGGTGAACCAGGAACGGTAGTAGCACACCCGCCAGCGCCGTCCCCGCCGGCTGGGCTGATTGTTTTATAGAAAAGAACAAGGGACGCCGCGGCTCCGGTACGACACGGGCGAGAATAAGGGTACTGAGCGGATTGATCGGGCCGTAGCTAATTCCGAGCAAGACAGCACTCAGAAGCGCCGCGACCGGACTCGACAAGGCAAGACAAGCGACACCCAGAAATGCCAGCGCCATCATAGTCTGCCCGACGCGGATTGCGCCAAAGCGATCGGAAAAGGCGCCGGTCAGGAGGGCCGCCAGCATACCGGCGCCATATGCTATGGCAATAAAGGTACCGATCAAGGTCGCCTCTACACCGATGTCGGGTGCGGCCACCGGTGCGATGACAGCAACGCCGAACATCGTCAACGACACCATGACCTGGAGGCTGGACGTCGCCACCAGCGGCACAATCGCACCCCGATCTGTCAGTTCTGTCATGGTAACAAACTCTGCAATTTAATCATTCAGGCCGCGCTTGTCCCCATCGCAAATATTAATTACAAGCAGATTCACAGAAGAACAGTTTAAAAAAATAGAGACTTTTGACCATTCCGATTATTACATAAAGTGGGGAAGAATTGAAGTTAGTTGGTGGGCTAGAAGTCTTTAACGGCTAATAGAATTCAAAACATTTGGGGCAAGTAAAAGTAGTAAAAGTGGCCAGCCGTTAAAATTAACCTTTCAAAAAAGCACCTAACCACTTGAAAAGATTGGTGTGTGCACAAGGACCCGAACCTTGTACTCGCTGCTTAAAATGTAGCAGGTACACCCTTTAAAATCAATGACTTAGCAGAAAAAATGACTAAGATACCCCAACTTTTTCCAAGTAAGGCCAACACTTCCAAAGGAAAATCACTAAGATTTTAGGCCTGAAATAATGCCCGCTCATCCGTCCTTCGTAACACCAAACCCCGTAACCGTCTCACGTTACAAATCACCCAGCGTAGCAGTTCGTCGGCTGCTTCCTCATAGTGACCTCTGTTCAATATCTGGCAAAAAGTCGATGCATATAATTCTTCTTTCAGGGGCAAAACCGGCTGTTTTGTGACCGATCTCTGAATGTCTTCTTATTACGCAGAGCCAGCACCATCCTCGACTCATCCGCTGCGTCGTGCTACTAATGCTTCATTGTCGGAAATCTACGCAGCTATTGCGAATTAAAGACGACAGTAGACTAAAATTATCTAAACCGTTTCTGAGTTCCGGGATCATTCGGTGGTTGGGTTTGTTCAACGTCGGGTTGGTGACAGGATGGAATTCTCCTTCCTGGATATGGGAAAGGAAACCCCATGGAAGTTCCTTCATTTTTGTCTCCATTCGTTGATGGAGATTCTCCAAAACGCCTATTCCAAGGCTTAGCGGTGGGTGTAATTGGTACGCTGATCATCGGCTTTGGTTGGGGCGGATGGAATCTTGGGGGTACTGTAGATCAAAAGATAGAAACTGCGAGCCGTACGTCCATGGTCACTGCTTTGGCTCCCATCTGCGCCGACAAATTCGAGCGGGCGGCTAAAACCGACAACGACTTGGTCCTTAAACTCAATGCGGTTAGCTCTTGGCAACGAGACGACTATCTGATGAAAGCTGGATGGGCAACTTTCCCCGGCGGAGCAGAACCAGACAGAGGTGTAGCGAGCGCTTGCGCCGAATTTCTCAACACTGCCCTCAAACTCAAGTAGGCCGACTGCGCCCAGCTCTAAGCACAACCACCCCCTTCCAACCAGACGAGGCAGTTTCTTTAACCTCAAACAGGTTGGAACGCCATCCCCCAGGCAAAGAGTTGGGACAGGATAACAGCCGCGCAGCAATGAAGATCAAATGGGGCATAGACCGGGGAAAGACGCAAATGCTATGACCGGTATTGATGTATCACCAACCGTCCAGTTGATCACAGCGCTGATCGCCTCTGCCCTTTATGTGGTGACTTATCTATGCTTCGTCCGCCTCTTAAGATATCCACGGAACTGGTTTCTGCCCGGCTTGCTTCCATCCCTGACGACGGGGATTCTGGCGGCTCTTACAGTGGCGTTGGTGTCCCTGTCGCCCAATGTCCTCGACCGCCCCGCCCTAGCCATCTCGATTGGTTTTATCGTCGTCATGTTTTACATCATCGCAGCCCCTTCGATAGCCTTCCGCCCGAGCTCCCGACTGGTTGAATTCTTGGCGAAGCACGGTGACTACGCAGGACTGTGGCTGCTCGTCCCAACTCTCCTCGCCGGCTTGGCCATCCCAAACGTCAAGCTCCAGGCAGTTCTGGGAACCGCCATGCTAATTGAACTAAGGTGGTTCCTTCGCCAGCGTTGGGCCAACCGACGGCATCAGCTATATCCCTTGGACGATCACGACCTGTTAGTCCTAGAGACCCAGGCGAAAGGCAATCTTGTGGCATTCCGGGGTCACCATGGCATCCGCGAACTGGTGCTATCGAAGGGCGCCGTCAGTTGGAAAGGTTGTGGGAAGAGGACGCCACCCTGCCCGTTCAATCTCTACGTCAACCGTCTTGGCCTCAGCACCGCGCCCTGCTGCCGTGAGCACATGAAGGAACTCAGCCATCATGTTTCCGACTTCTTGAGCGAAATGGGGGTCGTGCATTGGCTGGAAGGAGGCAGCCTTCTTGGGGCCGAGAGGGAGAAGGGAATGCTTCTCGATTGGGAGGACGACATCGACGTGTCGGTTCTACTCGACGGAGACATGACCTGGGAGCGGTTGGCGACCGGGCTCACAGAACGTGGCGCGCGGGAAAGTTTTTTTGTTGACCTTTACGAGAAGAAAGGCTTCATCTTTATGTACTTTGATCCCCTGAATCCATGGCCCTTCCGTTGGGAACGCAATCGCCTACGCGGTGAAATCCGGGTCGATATAGCAATTTACCGACAAACGATCAGCCATGGTGAAGAAGTGCTCGAAAGGCAGAGCTGCAAGGGCGCCATGCCGGGCACCGAGAGCGGCGGTTATGGTGTTTTGCAGAAGATCATTCTACCGACATCGATGATCCTATTTCTTGGCAAAAATTTTGCCTGTCCGAACCAAACCAAGGCGTATTTGAGCATATTGTACGGCGACTTCAAGAAAATCGAGTATACCTATGTCGATGCGGAGGCAGCGAAAGCTCGCACCCGAATTGACACTGTCAGCGATCCATCGGTCAGATAATCGACCGCAATATCGCCGGTTGTATTCTTTATCTCTGTCCAATATTCATTCGTCGAATACGATTGTACAACTCCAAGACAGTGCACGGTTGACGCTCGACGGGTTCAGAACGAACTTCAGGAAGGAGCTGGAGAAGGAAGGACTGTTGGGATTAAAGCCGCCTTTGACACATTTCACGGCCTCAAAAAGAATACCACAGGCGTCCTTTATAGAGGCTGGTTGTACGCCAGAAGAGGTCAAAAGTATCACCGCCCACAAGGACCAACCCAGATGATCGATAAGTACGCAATTGGCGTTCCGCCAGAAGCGTTTGGCGGAACGCGTTAAGAACATCTGGGGTAAGTAAAAGCAGCAAAAGTGTCTAATCAAGTGTCTAATCACGTTATACCGCTTTTAAAAAAACCACCTAACCCTTGAAAAGATTGGTGGGTGCACCAGGACTCGAACCTTGGACCCGCTGCTTAAAAGGGAGATGTCATTTTAATGATTTCAATAGGGTTTAGCACTTTCGATGTATTTTACCCCAATACAGCCCAACGGAGGCCAACGGGTCTAGCATAAAGTGCTAAACTTTTCAGGCCAGAAACAAGGCCCGTTCATCCGTCCTCCGTAACAGCAATCCGCGGAGCCGTCTCCCGTTACAAAACACCCAACGCAGGAATTCGTCGGCTGCTTCTTCGTAACGGCAATGATTTATGGGCTCAAGTAATAGGAGGCAGATGCGATGCGGCTGCTCTCGCAAGCGGCCTTAATGCCGGCTCATAAATTCAGTAAAAGTTTGGGCTATTTCCGGTTCGAGATGTTCCCAGGCGGTAAACGGAATGACCGGCTCGTCTTGATCGGTCACCGGTAGTTGGTGCAGTTCGCTACCATCGATCATTTCGTGGGCCACTTTGGCACTGGAGGATGAGTGGACTAGATCGTTACCTGGAATGATCATCGTTGGTACCTTTATCGCCCGAAGCTGGTACTCGCTAATCCCCATAACTGGCAGGTGGGCAACGTCCTCGAACAGCGCCAACCAGTTGGAGATTGCCGCGATATACTCTTGGGCATCCATCTCCATCATTTTGTCCAGATTTGCCGGATTCTCCTTGAAACATTCCTGGTACTCTTCGGCCGCGCAGACGGCTGCCATGCCGCCCTCACGCGCCAACCTGATGAATTGCCCGTAGTAGTTTTCGGGAAGACGCCCGGCCGCGAACTCTCCACCCGTCACCCGCATGAGCAGTAGCGCGCGAGTCGCGTCTGGATGGCGGATACAAAAATTGAGCGCTGTCCGGGCACCGGAGGAGGAGCCACCAATAAACGCAGGCACCGCATCGTGCTGTTTGAGGAGCTCGTGCAAATCGTCGGCCCATACTGCTTCCTCGACTTCTTTCCCTTCGATAGAGATGTCCGATGCACCGGTGTTGCGCCGATCATGAAGGAAAACGCGGTAGCCCGCCGCGGCTATTTTCGCCGCCAACGGCTTGAACTCGGCATAGCCTCGCCGTCCGCCGGTTATCAAAACGGCAGGCGGGCCATCATCCCCGACAATTTCGAAATTAATATTTAGGCCGTGAATACGTGCGACTGGAATCGCTTGTCCCTCCCATGAGAATTACCCTTAGCTTGAAGGTTCAATTTATTGTATTTCAAAAATAAAAAAGAACAAATTCACAATACGATTTCTCAAGTCAATACAATTATAAGACCAACAATAATCAATAATATACCAGATACTACATTAGTCACACGTATAGAATTTGGGGACGAAATAAAATTTCTCACTCTAGACAAAAATAAGATCATGAGTACATTTCCGATCATTGGAACAGAAAATGAGACCACGGAAATGACAGCCAAATCTAAAAGTCCAATTTTTGTAAAATCAAAGAATCCTGGTAACAAGGTGAGGTAAAACAAAGCTGCTTTTGGGTTCGCCGTAACGGCTATGAACCCAGCTGAAAAACCTGCCAAAAAGCCTGATTTCGTTAATTTTTCATTTGGACTCAGCTTTTTTTGAGTCGTGAAAATGATCTGTAATCCCATTATAGCTAGAATGAGTGCTGTTAGATAGCGAATGAGAATTAAAATATCCGCATAAACTGAAATCAAGAAACCCAAACCAAGGAATACAATGATTGGCCACAACAGATCCCCCAAAGAAACGCCTAAGGTGAGTGCAAGTGCAGACTTAGTGCCTCCAGAAACAGCTCGTGCAATGATTGCAATCCATACTGGTCCTGGCGTAAGAAACAGTATCACTAGGGCACCAAAATAAAGAATTAATTGTGGGCTTGTGATGGTCATTTGAGTTTCAGAAAATCTGAACTTTTTTACTTTTAAAATACGATAACATGAAAAAAGTGATTTTTCCCGTCCACGTACCATCAAATTGTTCTCCATTTGCGGGGGCAACCCACATTGCAAATAGGCACAGAACTGGTAACAGACGTCTCATTCCGTGATGATGACATAAAGTGGGGAAGAATTGAAGTTAGGTGGTGGACTAGAAGTCTTTAACGGCTACGAGAATTCCGAGTAGTTGGGGCAAGTAAAAGTAGTAAAAGTGTCAAAGCAAGTGTCAAGGCACTTTAGACTGCTCTTCCAAAAAACCACCTAACCCCTTGAAAAGATTGGTGGGTGCACCAAGGCTCGAACCTGGGACCCGCTGCTTAAAAGGCAGTGGTTTTTGTAATGATTTTAATGTGCTTTATCACTTTCGATGTATTTTACCCCAATACAGCCCAA
>Ga0209403_10007434_pt1 | contig 10824 bp, 19 predicted proteins | sample ArcticOcean_MG_C_8_FD_187440 | JGI IMG/M metagenome (GOLD analysis project Ga0209403, IMG submission 187440) | Marine microbial communities from western Arctic Ocean - ArcticOcean_MG_CB11_86 (SPAdes) (version 2) | ecosystem: Environmental > Aquatic > Marine > Oceanic | place: Arctic Ocean...
TCACGAAGGTAGTGTTCCTCTTCACACACTCAGAAGTGATATTGATTATGCAACTGCAGAAGCAGAAACAACTTATGGTATATGTGGTATTAAAGTTTGGATTAATAAAGGTGAAATTTTAAATAAAGATCCTTATGCAAGTGAAAAAAATCAAATTGATGCTGGAAGTGTTAGATAATGAATATGCTATCCCCTAAAAAAACTAAATTTAGAAAACAATTCAAAGGAAGAATTCATGGTAATGCTAAAGGTAACTTTGCTTTAAATTATGGAAGTTTTGGTCTGAAAGCATTGGAGCCTGAAAGAATTACTGCCCGTCAAATTGAGTCTGCAAGAAAAGCTATAACAAGACATTTGAAAAGAACTGGAAGAATGTGGATTAGAATTTTTCCAGATGTACCAGTATCAAAAAAACCAGCAGAAGTTAGAATGGGAAAAGGAAAAGGAGCAAATGAGTATTGGGCATGTAGAGTTAAACCTGGCAGAATAATGTTTGAAGTAGATGGTGTAGATGTAAATGATGCAAAAAAGGCAATGATGCTAGCTGCAGCTAAATTACCAATTAAATGTAAATTTGTTGAGAGAAATATATAATGAATTCTTTTTCAAAAAATATAGATATTAAAAAAATTAGATCTGAGATAAGTGGGTTAAAAAAAGCATTACTTAATTTTAAGTTCCAAAAGTCAACGGGGCAGTTAGAAAAAACTTCTGAAATCAGAAAAGCAAAAAAGAAAATTGCTAAATTAAAAACTGAAATGAATAGTGTAAACGGAGGATCAAATGCCTAAAAGATTATTATCTGGAATTGTTGTTTCTTCCAATAGCAATAAAACAATAGTAGTTGAGGTTACAAGAAGAGTTAAGCATAAATTATATAAAAAAATAATTAAAAGATCAAAAAAATACCATACTCATGATGAAAGTAATAGTTTCAAAAAAGGGGATATAGTAACAATTCAAGAAACCAGACCAATCTCCAAGCTTAAATCTTGGAAAGTTTATCAAACTACTTCTGAAGGGGTTAATTAAAATGATTCAAATGCAATCTCACTTATTTGTTGCTGATAATTCTGGAGCAAGAAAAATTCAGTGCATTAAGGTTCTTGGTGGATCTAAGAGAAGGTTTGCTTTTATTGGTGATATTATTGTAGTTTCAATTAAAGATGCAATTCCTAGAGGTAAAGTAAAAAAAGGAGAAGTTTTTAAAGCAGTAATAGTTAGAACAAAAAAAGACTTTGGTAGAGCTGATGGTACTAGCATACGTTTTGATAAAAATGCAGCTGTTTTGCTTGATAAACAAGAAGAACCAATTGCTACTAGGATTTTTGGTCCTGTAACTAGAGAGTTAAGAACTAAGAAATTTATGAAAATAATAAGTTTAGCTCCTGAGGTATTATAATGAACTCTAAGATAAAATTAAAAAAAGGAGATGATGTCATTGTCCTTTCGGGAAAAGATAAAGGTAAAACTGGAAAAATAACTTTCGTTAAACCTCAAGTTAATAAAGCTATTGTTTCAGGTATTAATAAAGTAAAAAAACATCAAAAACCTGATAACAATCAAGCAGGTGGAATTATAGAAAAAGAGATGCCAATACAAATTTCTAATTTGTCATTCTATGACACTACTTCAAAAAAAGGAGTAAAATTAGGTTTTAAATTTAATGATAAAAAAGAAAAGGTAAGAGTTATTAGAAATTCAGGAAAAGAAGTATAGATATGGCTAGATTAGTTGAAGAATTTAAAAATAATATTAAGAAGAAAATGATGGATAAATTTCAATATAATAATGTTCATCAAATTCCAAAAATTTCTAAAATAGTTTTAAATATGGGTATTGGTGATGCAAAAGAAGATCCAAAGCTCCTTGATAAAGCTCAAGAAGAATTGTCACTAATATCTGGACAAAGAGCTGTTAAAACTAAGTCAAAAAAAGCAATTGCTGCTTTTAAGATAAGAGAAGGTATGCCTTTGGGAGTATCTGTAACTTTAAGAAATAAAATAATGTACGAATTTTTAGATAGATTAATAAATATAGCAATACCAAGAATAAGGGATTTCAGAGGTCTTAATAATAAAAGCTTTGATGGACATGGTAATTATACTCTTGGGATCAAGGAACAAATAATTTTTCCAGAGATAAATTATGATAAAATTGATAAAGTAAGAGGGTTAGATATTACTATTTGCACCACTGCTAATAATAATGATGAAGCTTTAGAATTACTAAAAAATTTTAATATGCCATTCCCGGCATCACAAACAAATTAAGGAAAATATGGCTAAACAAAGTTCAATTCAAAAAAATTTAAATAGAAAAAAAATTGTTTCTAAATTCAAAAATCGCAGAAATGCATTAAAAAAGAAAATTATGCAAAAAGACTTGGCATTCGAAGAGAGATTTAAATTGCAATCAAAATTAAATGATCTTCCAAGAGATAGCGCAAAGATTAGAATTCGAAACAGGTGTGAGATTACAGGAAGAGCTCGAAGTGTTTATAGGAAATTTGGTCTTTCTAGAATTAAATTAAGAGAGTTAACCATGTCTGGTGCATTACCTGGCGTTGTTAAATCTAGTTGGTAAGGAGAATAATATATGTCATTTAATGATTCATTGTCAGATATGTTAGCCAGAATAAAGAATGCTCATAAAGCAAATAAATCTTTTACATCTTGTTATAAATCTAAGCTTAATTTAAATGTTTTGTCGGTTTTAAAGGATGAAGGATTTATTAGAGATTATCAAGATGTTGAATTACGCAAAGGTATAAGTAATATTAAAATTGATTTAAAATATTATAACGGAACACCTGTAATAAAAAGAATTAAAAGAGTTTCTAAACCAGGTATAAGAGTATATTCTAAGATTAATGATTTGAAAAAATCATATGGCGGATTGGGAATTTCAATTTTATCTACCCCTAAAGGTGTGATGTCTGATCAAAAAGCCAGAGATAATAATGTTGGTGGTGAAATTTTGTGTGAGGTATTTTAATTTATGTCTAGAATAGCTAAGAACAGCATAAAAATACCAAATGATACTTCTTGTTCATACGAGAATAATATACTTGTAGCTAAAGGAAAGCTTGGTGAAATGACTTTAACTATTAATTCTTTATTTAATATTGATTTAAAAGAAAATGAACTTTTCGTTTTGCCTTTAAATGAAAAGGATAGAACTAACCCTATATGGGGAACTACAAGAGCGCATGTATTTAATTTAGTCAAAGGGGTGAGTGAAGGTTTTTCCAAAACCCTTGAGTTAAATGGTACAGGATATAGAGCTTCTATTACTGGATCTAAATTAAAACTTCAACTTGGATATAGTCATGACATAGATTTTGATGTTCCTAAGGAAGTTAAAGCTGAGTGTCCTAAGCAAAATATTATTAAATTAAGTGGATCAAATAAAGAAATTTTAGGAGCCGTTGCAGCTAATATTAGATCTTTTAGAAAACCTGAGCCTTTTAAAGGCAAAGGTATAAAATATGAGAATGAATTCATTTTTAGAAAAGAAGGTAAGAAGAAATAGTATATGGAAAATTCACGTAGACAAAAAAGAACTAGATATAAATTAAAAAAAGTAACCGACAGAAAAAGGTTAACCGTATTTAAATCTAATAATCATTTATATGCTCAAGTTATTAATGATGAAAAAGGACTTACTCTCGCTAGTGCTTCTTCCATGGAAAAGATTATAAAGGAGAAAAAACAAACAAAGAAAAAATTGGCAGAAATAATAGGTACAGAGATAGCAAAAAGATCAATTGAAAGTGGAGTAAAGGATGTTGCTTTTGATAAAGGTAAATATAAATATCATGGAATAATTAAAATCTTAGCAGATGCTGCAAGAGCAGCTGGCTTAAACTTTTAGAGGATTGTATGTTTGAAAATGAAAATAAAGAATTTGCTGAACATTTAGTTACAATTAACAGAGTAGCTAAAGTAGTTAAAGGTGGTCGTAGATTTGGTTTCGCTGCAATTATGATAGTTGGAGATAACAAAGGTAGAGTTGGTTATGGTACTGGAAAAGCAAAAGAGGTTCCTGAAGCTGTTAGAAAGGCTACTGAAAATGCAAAAACTAAAATGGTAAGAGTACATTTAAAAGATAATAGAACGTTACACCATGATATTGTGGGTCGATTTGGTGCAGGTAAGGTAATTTTACGATCCGCACCTCCAGGTACAGGAATAATTGCAGGAGGTCCTATGAGAGCATTATTTGAATCTTTAGGAATTAAGGATGTTGTTGCTAAATCTACAGGTAGCTCAAATCCTCATAACATGATAAAAGCCACATTGGATGCTTTTAAAAAATCTGAATCTCCTAAAAGTATTGCTGCAAAGAGATCTAAAAAAATTTCTGAAATAACTTTGGCAAAGGCATAGAATTAAAATGAAAATCAATGAACTTAGATCAACACTTACTTCCAATAAGAAAAGAAAAAGAGTTGGAAGAGGGGCTGGATCTGGATCTGGAAAAACGGCTGGAAGAGGTGTAAAAGGTCAAAAGTCAAGATCGGGTGTAGCCATTAATGGCTTTGAGGGTGGTCAAATGCCTATATACAGAAGACTTCCAAAGAGAGGTTTTAACAATCCTTTTTCTAAAAAAATCCAATCAATGAACTTTAAGCATATTGGTAATATTATAGAAAAGTATAATATTAAGCCAGATAACATAAAAGAATCTATGCTTTTTGAAAAAAATATTTTTAATAAATCAAAGGGACGTTTGAAGCTTTTAGATGTAGGTGAATTAAATATACCAATTACAATCGAGATATCATATGCTTCAAAAAAAGCTATTGAGAAAGTTGAGAAAGTTGGTGGTAAAGTAAATCTTATCAAGGCTTCTTAATTAGTTATGGCTACAGCAGCAGAAAAACTTGCAGGTAATTTAAATTTTGGGGCCTTAGGAAAGGCAACAGAGTTAAGAAATCGATTATTATTTACCCTGGGCGCTTTAATTGTATTTAGATTGGGAACCTTTTTGCCTATACCAGGAATTAACCCATTAGCTCTTCAGCAATTTTTTGAACAACAATCTTCTGGAATTCTAGGTATTTTTGATACCTTCTCTGGAGGGGCGTTAGGAAGAATGGGAATTTTTGCGTTAGGTATAATGCCTTATATATCTGCATCTATTATAATGACTTTAATGCAATCAAGTATACCCTTTTTAAAGTCGTTGAAAGAGCAAGGGTCTAAAGGTAGAAGAAAAATAATACAATATTCAAGATACATTACAGTTTTAATAGCAGCTCTTCAAGGTTATGGAGTTGCCATAGGTTTGGAATCAATGCAGACTTCTTATGGAAATATTGTAATAGAACCGGGTTTATTTTTTAAAATTACAACGATTATTACTCTGGTAGGTGGCACAATTTTTTTAATGTGGCTTGGAGAGCAAATTACATCTCGAGGAGTTGGAAATGGAATTTCCCTTATTATTACCGCTGGAATTGTTGCAAACTTGCCAAGAGCTTTTGTTACCACTCTTCAATTAGGAAGAACTGGGGAATTAAGTATGGGTTTTATTTTAGGAATTTTATTACTTGTTTTGGGTTTAGTAATTTTTATAGTTTATGTTGAAAAAGCTCAAAGAAGACTTATGGTTCAATATCCTAAAAGACAAGTGGGTAACAAAGTTTATGGTGGTCAAAGTTCACATCTTCCTCTTAAAATTAATACTGCCGGAGTAATTCCGGTCATTTTTGCATCATCTATTTTACTTTTGCCAAATACTATGTCTAGTTTTGGTGCTGGCTCATCAAGTGAAATTTTTTTGATGATATCTAGTTATCTAGGAAGAGGGCAGCCACTTTACTTACTTTTATTTGCATTCATGATAATTTTTTTTGCATTCTTCTATACAGGAATTGTATTTAATCCAGATGAACAAGCTGAAAATTTAAGAAAGTATGGCGGATTCATACCTGGTATTCGCCCTGGTGAAAATACTTCTATTTATATTGATTTTGTTTTAACTAGACTTACTGCCGTGGGATCTATTTATTTGACACTAGTCGCCCTTTTACCAGAATTTTTAATATCAAAAACATCTATTCCATTCTATTTAGGTGGGACAAGCTTACTTATAGTTGTTGTTGTTATGATAGATTTTATAACTCAAGTTCAGTCTCATTTATTTCAACATCAATATGAGGGTTTATTAAAAAAAACTAAATTGAAAGGTCGAAAATAAAATAATGATTTTAATTTTTTTTGGCCCACCAGGGGCAGGAAAAGGAACACAAGCTGCATTAGTTGCTAAAGATTTACAAATACCTCATTTGTCAACTGGAGATATTTTGAGAAGAAAACTTTTAGATAATGATTCAATATCTAGTAATCTTAAGAAAATAATGGATAGTGGAAATTTGGTATCAGATGAAATTTTAAATCAAATCATTGCTGATAGAATAAATGCAGATGATTGTATAAAAGGTTTTATTCTTGATGGATACCCAAGAACTATGTATCAAAAAGATTTTTTATCGAAGTTTTTAGAATCTAAAAACTTGCAAATTAATAAAATTTTTGATCTTAAGGTGGATGAAACAAATATAATAAAAAGAATACTAGCTCGTTCTATTATTGAGAACAGAAAAGATGATAGAGAACATATAATTAAAACTCGTATCTCTAAATATATGGAAGAAACTAAACCTTTATCTGATTTTTATAGTAATAATTTTAAAGATAATTATCATTTAATTAACGGTAATCAAAAAATTGAAATGATTCTGTCTGATATTTTAAGAATTGCTAAAAAATGAGGAAATTCAGAGGTAACTTCCTATTTCTTGCCTTGACTTATATATGTATTATCATGTATCCACCCTCATTCATTTTAATAAATTAACATAGGCAATTTTTTAGTATGGCGCGTATATCTGGTATAAATATTCCAACTAATAAAAGAATTCATGTTGCCTTAACATATATTTTTGGTATTGGGTCAAAAATAGCAAGTGATATCTGTATTGAAGCGTTAATTGATACTTCTAAAAGGGTAAATCAATTAAATGATGATGAGGTAAACAAAATTAGAGAAATTATTGAAACAAAGCATTCTGTTGAAGGAGATCTCCGAAGAAAAATTTCAATGGATATTAAAAGGTTAACAGATCTAGGTTGTTATAGAGGTTTAAGGCATAGAAAAAAATTACCTGTTAGAGGTCAGAGAACTCACACAAATGCCAGAACTAGAAAAGGAAAAGCAGTTGCTATTGCTGGTAAAAAAAAAGTAACTAAAGGTTAGATATGGCTGATAAGAAGAAAACTAAAGTAAAAACTAAGGTTAAAAGAAAAGTTTCTAGTGGAGTTGCTCACGTTTTATCATCTTTTAATAATACAATTATAACAATAACAGATGATAATGGAAATGCTTTAGCATGGTCGTCTGCTGGACATAAAGGTTTTAAAGGCTCAAGAAAATCGACACCTTTTGCTGCTCAGATGGCTGCAGAAGACGTTGGAACAAAAGCTAAAGAATATGGTTTAAAAACATTGAAGGTAGAAGTATCAGGGCCAGGATCAGGAAGGGAATCAGCATTAAGATCTCTTCAATCTGTAGGATATATTATCACTTCAATAAAGGACGTTACTCCAATACCCCACAATGGGTGCAGACCACGAAAAAGAAGAAGAGTTTAATTTTTAAAATAAGAAGGAGCATTAAGTGTTACAAAAAAACTGGATGGATTTAATTAAGCCAAGTAAAATGGATGTTAATGTTCAAGAGAATGATGGACGACTTGGAGTTTTAGTAGCTGAGCCTTTAGAAAGGGGTTTTGGGTTAACATTAGGAAACTCATTAAGAAGAATTCTTTTATCTTCTTTGCAAGGCGCGGCTATTACTTCTATAAAAATTAAAGGTGTTGTTCATGAATTTTCAACTATACCTGGTGTTAAGGAGGATTTAACGGATATATTGTTAAATTTAAAATCTGTTGGAATTAAAGTGCATTCACCTGGATTAAAAAAGATGTATTTAAAATCAAAAGGTCCTGGAGAAATAAGAGCAGGAAATTTTGAAACTGATTCAGATACTGAAATAATGAATCCTGATCAAATTATTATGACACTTGATGTAAATGCCGATATAGATTTAGAGGCTAATGTTGATACAGGAAAAGGCTATTTATCAGCAGAGGTTGCTGAAGATGACAATAAAATTATTGGAGAAATTAAACTTGATGCAATGTTTAGTCCAGTAAAAAGAGCTTCCTATAAAGTAGAAAATAGTAGAGTTGGACAAGTTACTGATTATGACAAACTAATTCTTGAAGTTGAAACAAATGGAGCCGTTTCTCCTGATGATGCAATTGCTTTGTCAGCAAGAATTCTTCAAGATCAACTTCAATCATTTATAAATTTTGATGAACCTGAAATCCAGCAAGAAACAAATACTCACGAAAAATTATCTTTTAATTCCAATCTATTGAAAAAAGTTGAAGAATTAGAATTATCTGTTCGTTCAGCAAATTGCTTAAAAAATGACAATATAATTTATATTGGTGACTTGGTTCAAAAATCTGAATCTGAAATGTTAAGAACTCCAAATTTTGGAAGAAAATCTTTAAATGAAATTAAGGAAGTTCTTCAACAAATGGAATTAGGTTTAGGTATATCTGTTCCGGATTGGCCACCAGAAAATATTGAAGAATTAGCAAAAAAATTTGAGGATCCTTTTAATAAATAAATTGTATGAAACATAATATAACTCATAGAAAATTAAACAGAACTTCTTCACACAGAAAAGCTTTGATGATGAATTTGTCGAATGCTTTACTTAAACATGAGCAGATTACAACTACCTTACCTAAGGCAAAAGAACTTAGACCTTTCGTTGAGAAAATTATTACTTTAGGCAAAAAAGGAGATTTAGAGTCCAGAAGAAAAGCAATATCAATTTTGCAAGACCAAAAAAATGCAAAAAAAATATTTGATATATTTGCAGATAGATACAAAGGGCGCGAAGGTGGTTATACTCGTATAATAAAAATTGGAAATCGTTTTGGTGATAATGCTCCTACAGCTGTTATAGAGCTTGTTGATAGGGATGAGAATGTTAAAGGGTTGGATAGTGGACCAGTTATTGAAAAAAAACCTTCTGAAGAAGAAAACCAATAACAAAAATTGACTAATATATTGTTGGTTGCGACAGGGGGCGCGTTAGGTGCATCACTTAGGTATTTTATCATTAATATAGCAAGATATTTATACCCTAATTTACCTCTGGGAACCTTATTTGTAAATATACTAGGCTCTTTTTTAATTGGTTTTCTTATGAATTATTTGGAAAATAAAAATGTCTCTGATGTCTTTATAAGATATTTTATAATCATTGGTATTTTGGGTTCATTTACAACATTTTCTGCCTTTTCTTTCGATGTGATTGAATTATTAAACAATAAAAAAATATTTATTTCGCTTTCTTATATATTAATTTCAGTTTCAACTTGTTTATTTTTTACTTATATTGGATATAATTTTAATAAAATTTAGTTTTGAAAAAATTTATAATTATAAATCCTGATTTCTATAATTTGCGAATTGATAAATGGTTAAGAAAAAATTTTTCTTCATTAAATCAGAGTTTTATTGAAAAAAATTTAAGAAAGGGCAATATTAAAGTTAATAAAAAAAAAATGATTTCTAAATATAGGCTACAACATAATGATGAAGTAGAAATTTTTAATTATTCTATAGATATATATAATCACAAAACTTCTGATCCTCCAAATAAATCAATATCATCAAAATATAAAAAATTATTTCAATCACACACTATATTTGAAAATGATAATTTTATTGTTTTAGATAAGTGGGCAGGAATAGCTACTCAAGGAGGTAGTAAAATTAATATCTCAATAGATCATATTATTAAAAGTTTTTCAGATAATTATAATTTGGTTCATAGATTAGACCGTGAAACATCTGGTTTGTTAATTATTGCAAAAAATTTAAAAACAACTAGATATTTTGGAAAGTTATTTAAAGATAGATTAATAAAAAAAATTTATATTGCAACATGCCAGGGTAATCCTAAAAATATTGAATCAGAAATCGAACTCTCAATAGCTGATAAAATAGATAAAAATAAAAAACATAATTCAATAACTAGATATAAAGTTTTTCAAAGTATAAATAGATTAAGTAATATAATATTTTCTCCCAAAACTGGAAAGACGCATCAAATTAGGATTGTGGCTAAGCATTTAGGTTGCCCTATAATTGGAGATACAAAATATAACAATCAAGATAAGTATAAAGATGAAAAATTAAAATTAAATGCCCATTTATTAAATTTTAGTTTTAATAATAAAGATTATGAATTTGTTTCAGAATTACCTGAACATTTTAAAAATTTTTTTAATAAAAATAAATTAAAAAAAATAAATACAGTGGTTTTGCATGAATTTTTATAATTCTTTTAGACCTTTTAAAAATTCTTTTAAATATATTTTATCGAATTCTTCTTGGGTTAAATTTACTCCTAATTTTTTTAGTGAAGTTGATGAATAATTTTTTAGTCCACAAGCATCAATATCATTATAATATTTTAAATTTGTATTTAAATTAAAACTTAAGCCATGATAAGTAACCCATTTTTTGATTCTTAGTCCTATAGCTCCTATTTTTTCTTCTTTTTTTAATTTTATTTTTTTATTTTTTGTTACCCATATACCTACTCTATCATAAAATGTTCTTGCCTCTATATCAAAATCACGCAATATTTTTATTGCTGAATTTTCTATAAGGTTCACAAATTTTCTTATATCTTTTTTTCTTTTATTTAAATTTATTATAAAAT
>Ga0209403_10007435_pt1 | contig 10822 bp, 10 predicted proteins | sample ArcticOcean_MG_C_8_FD_187440 | JGI IMG/M metagenome (GOLD analysis project Ga0209403, IMG submission 187440) | Marine microbial communities from western Arctic Ocean - ArcticOcean_MG_CB11_86 (SPAdes) (version 2) | ecosystem: Environmental > Aquatic > Marine > Oceanic | place: Arctic Ocean...
TCTATCATGAAATGAAAGACTCAAATGTACTAGATAAAGTGTCGTTGGTCTATGGCCAGATGAATGAGCCTCCAGGAAACAGACTTCGTGTTGCTTTAACTGGACTTACAATGGCTGAATATTTTCGTGATGAAGGCCGTGACGTTCTTTTGTTCATTGATAACATTTATAGATATACGCTTGCCGGTACTGAGGTATCAGCACTATTAGGGCGTATGCCATCTGCAGTTGGTTATCAGCCAACACTTGCCTCTGAAATGGGTGCACTTCAAGAAAGAATTACGTCAACTAAAACAGGCTCTATCACTTCAATTCAAGCGGTATATGTTCCTGCGGATGACTTAACAGATCCATCTCCAGCGACAACATTCGCTCACTTAGATGCGACAGTAGTACTTTCACGTCAAGTTGCAGAGCTTGGTATTTATCCTGCTGTTGATCCACTTGACTCAACTTCACGTCAGCTTGATCCGCTAATTGTTGGTCAGGAGCATTATGATGTTGCACGTGGAGTTCAAGGTGTTCTTCAGCGCTATAAAGAATTGAAAGATATTATTGCAATTCTTGGAATGGATGAGCTGTCTGAAGAAGACAAAAAAACTGTATCACGTGCTCGTAAGATTCAAAAATTCTTATCACAACCTTTCTTTGTTGCAGAAGTATTTACCGGATCACCTGGTAAGTATGTATCCTTGAAAGATACTATTTCTGGATTTAAAGCGATTCTTGATGGTGAGCATGACTCTATTCCTGAGCAGGCTTTCTATATGACTGGCTCTATTGAAGAAGTTAAAGAAAAGGCATCGGAGAAAGCATAAATGTCAGTAATACATGTTGATGTAGTTAGTGCAACTGAGGAGATTTACTCAGGAGAGGCGAAATGTGTTTTTGCCCCCGCCTCTATGGGTGAGATTGGTATTTACCCTATGCATGTTGCACTAATTAGCACACTTAAGCCTGGAGAGGTTCGAGTTGAAACTGAAAATGGTATGGAATCCATTTTTGTTTCTGGCGGTATTATTGAAGTTCAGCCTGATACTGTAACAATTTTTTCTGATACAGCTATTCGTGCCAATGACCTTGACGAATCAAAAGCCCTTGAAGCTAAGCAGCGTGCTGAAGAGGCAATGTCTAATGCTCAAGGAGCACAGGATGTTTCAAGTACACAAGCAGCATTAGCTGAATCACTGGTACAGCTTCAAATGATATCTAAGATGAGAGGGAAGAAGCGCTAATATGCTTTGAATAGCACCGACTGAAAATTAACAATCTTATTGTTTGATACTTTAACGCCTTCTTCTTGAAGGCGTTTTATTTTGAGATTGATGTCACCTGCAAAACCACCTAGCTCACCATTTGATTTAACCACTCGATGGCAAGGAACTATAGGGGCGAATGGATTTTTGTTCATTGCACTTCCAACCGCTCGATGCGCGTTAGGTCGTCCTATCATTTCAGCAAGGCCACCGTATGAAATTACATTTCCAGGGGGAACTTTTTTCAACGCCTCATAACACTGAGACTGAAAAGAGGTCATTTAAGATATGACTCCATTAAAGCATCATACTTTCCTTGAGACTTAAGCAAAAAGTCACACACCTCTCGAACTGCTCCAGAACCACCACATTTTTCTGAAACCAATATTGAATACTCTTTCACAAAAGAGTGAGCATTAGCAACTGCAATTGGTAAGGCAACTTTAGTCATAACGGGAAGGTCTATTACGTCATCGCCAACATAGCACACCTGGCTTAGTTCCATAGATAATTTATCAGTTAATTCAGTTAAGGCAGTACTCTTATCAGAGATACCATGATAGTAGTGTTTTACACCTAAGCCTTTGAGCCTATAGCTCACCGATGAAGTGCTTCTTGCAGTTATTACTCCGACCTCAATGCCAGAAGAGAGAAGCATGTTAATGCCATGTCCATCTAACGAATTAAATTTTTTGAGCTCTTTGCCAGTGTCATCAAAATAGATTCCTCCATCAGTAAGAACGCCATCAATATCTAAAATTAAAAGCTTAATACTTTTTGCAATATTTACAGCTTTCTCATTTGATTTCATAACGCTTAGTTATCCGTTAATTTTTTTGTTAATGAATACTTGTTGAGCAATTGATAGAACATTATTAGTAACCCAATACAATACCAAACCTGATGGGAACCATAAGAAAAATACAGTAAATACAACAGGCAGCATCATCATTATTTTTGCTTGAATTGGATCTGCAGGTGGAGGGTTCAGTCGTTGTTGGAACCACATTGATGCACCCATAATTAATGGCAATATGAAGTATGGATCTTTCGCTGCAAGATCAGCTAAGTATAAGAATGGAGTTTGGCGAAGTTCTACCATTTCTATTAAAACCCAATATACAGAAATAAAAACTGGGATCTGAACCAGAATAGGGAGACAGCCAGCAGCTGGATTAATTTTTTCTGATTTATAAAGCTCCATGGTTTTTTTACCAATCTTTTGTTTATCATCTTTATAGGTTTCTTTGATTTTTTGAAGTCGTGGTGCTAGCTTCTTCATTCCTGCCATTGAGCGGAATGATTTTTCTGAAAGCTTATAAAAAGCAAGTTTGATGATTAATGTCAAAACAACAATAGACAGAGCCCAGTTACCAATAAAACTATAAATCCAGTGAAGGAATACTGATAAAGGCTTGGCAACAATATAAAGCCAGCCATAGTCTACGGTTTTATCGAGTCCAGGAGCGAGTAGCTCAAGACGAACATGCTCTTTAGGGCCAATATAGAGTTGATTTTTTCCAAGGCTAGCTGTTGTGCCAGCAGCAATTCTTGAGCTTGGGTTAACTGTTGTTAATAGGTATTTGCCTCTGCTAGATTTAGTTGAGTAGGTGTGCTTTTCATCATCATTAGGTATCCATGCGGCAAAAAAGTAGTGCTGAATCATTGCAGCCCAGCCACCTATAGAAGTTGTTTTAGGCGAAGAGTCAAAGTCCTCAAAATCAATTTTTTCAAAAATCTCTTCGTCGTTGTAGGTTGCACCACCACTAAAGTTTTGCATACCCATCATAAAACTACCACCAGACTCTTTTTCACTGCCATGAGACAGTTGTGTATAGCTACTAACAATTTGATCAGTGTTACTGTTGTTGCTAATCAGGTAGTCAACTTCTACAATATAGCTATCTGGCTTGAAGTGGTAGTTTTTGGTGACTACTATACCGTTATCACCTTTCCATATTAGTGGCACAATCATCTCTCTATTGCCCTGAAGGAAATATTCTTGTCTCTCAGAAGTATATTCAGATTGATGAGTTGGCATTTGTTCTGCGGGAATTAATCCGCTTTGAGCATGGAAAATCCTATCAGGGGAATTGCTAAGTAATTGAAATTTCTCTTCTGACTTTAGTTCTTTTGGGTATTCATTTAAGTAGGCATTAATTATTGTTCCACCCTTGTGAGAAATTTCAACCGTTAAGAGATCAGTAACAACAGTAGTAAAAGCACCCTGAGTGAAAGAGTTATCAATTGTTGGTGTTGTATCTTCAGTGAATGTTGAGGCAACATTGGGAACATCGCTGGCTGCTGGAACATCAATAGCTGCATCCTCAGAATCAACACCAACTATAGCAGTTTGAGTTATAGTATTTCCATATTCATCAGTTGATTGCGTAAGCTCCCACTTATCCCAGAGAATAAATATAGTTAAGAATATTGCGATAAAGAGGAAAATTTTTTGTGTATTCATGGATGTTTTTAGCTGTTAATTGGTTAAATTATCTTTTTTGGTACTGGATCAAAGCTAGCTTCAGACCACGGGTGACATTTGCTGATTCTTTTTGCACCAAGAGCAGCCCCTTTAATTGCTCCGTGGTACTTAATTGCATCAAAGGTGTACTCTGAACAGGTCGGAATATGGCGACAGTTATTACCTAATAATGGACTAATTAGCCATTGGTATAGTTTAATTAGTGGTAGAAGTATGTATTTCATTAGGTTTTAGCATTGCTGTTGACGTTTTTCATTAGTGAAAGAAGGTCATCGATGATTGCTTTATTAGTAGCACGAGTCGTTTTTTTTATCATTACTACAAAGTCAAGTGACTCTAAATCTTCATGATTCTGTCTAAAGGTTTCTCTTGCTAAGCGCTTAAATAGATTTCTGTCAACCGCTCTTTTGTATACCTTTTTTGAGATTGCAAGTCCCAATCTCGAATTAGAATTCCCAGAATCGTTAGTTGTTAGTCTCCAAAATTTACCTTGGATATGTGAGCCGTTTTGGAAAGTGTGAGCGTAATCTCTAGCTTTTGTAATGCGCACACATTTAGCGAGCGAGCTGGGCATGATATTAAGCGGCTAAGCGTTTACGCCCTTTTTTTCTACGAGCACTTAGAATAGCACGACCAGCACGGGTCTTCATTCTAGCTCTGAAGCCATGGTTACGTTTACGTTTTAGTACGCTTGGTTGAAATGTTCTTTTCATAATGAATATCTGCTAACAAAAAATTTTGCAATTTTACCATACTTGTCCTCAGTCAGTATATTTGTTAAATTAGAGTTTATAAACTATTACTGAGTTAATAAACCCCAATCTTAATAAAGATTTGCATAATGACAGTTAAATAATTAAAATACTTATCGTGAGGTTCAATATAAACCATGCAGATGGTTGAAAAAGTGATTCTTGCCCACAAGTAGTAATCAAAGTGTTTCCTCCTTGTCTCTGCAGGAGTCATGTAAGAATGATTTTAAGACAAATGTATTAATTTGCCGAGGCTTTATGACTAATAATATTCTAGATGTACTTACTTTCATGTTTGATTTTCTTTTTGAGTCTGCTGATCAGGACTCATCTCAAGAGGTAGATGATGATCTTTTAAAGCTCCATCTTTCAGAGGCTGGTTTTGATTCTGATCGTATTGAAAAAGCATTGATTTGGTTAGAAAATATTGCTGCGCTTCAGGACGGAAAGATCGCAAGTTTTGACACATTGCACAATTCCATGCGAATTTATAGTGAACATGAAAAAACTAAACTTGATTCTAGATCAAGGGGTTTTATTATGTTTATGGAAAATATGGGCCAACTTAACGCGAGTCAGAGGGAAATAGTGATCGAGCAAGTGATGTCACTAGAAGACTCCAAATTGAGTATAGATGACTTGAAATGGGTTGTCATGATGGTCATTGGAAATAGTAGTGCTGAATCAAGTGTTTCATCACAATGGATAGAATCCATTGTGTTTCATGACGATAACCCTACGCTGCAGTAGGAATTTTATGTCACACAATCTTGTTATTGTCGAGTCCCCGGCGAAAGCAAAAACGATTGAAAAGTTTCTAGGTCCTGGCTATATTGTCAAATCAAGTATAGGACATATTAGAGATATGCCCAAGAAAGATATGGGCATTGATATAGAAAACAACTTCCAGCCAACATACACAATCAGTACTGACAAAAAGAAAGTAGTTGCAGATCTAAAAAAGTCAGCCAAGGCGGCCACAAAAATTTACCTAGCAACTGATGAAGACCGTGAAGGTGAAGCGATAGCTTGGCATTTGCAGCAAGCACTTTCATTAGCAGAAGACACCCCAAGAATTGTCTTTCATGAAATTACGAAAGGTGCTATCACAGAAGCAATTAGTAAACCCAGGACAATTAATACTGATCTTGTGAATGCGCAACAAGCCAGACGTATTATTGACAGACTTGTTGGCTTTGAAATCTCACCTGTGTTATGGCGAAAGATTTCAGGTGCACGCTCTGCAGGAAGAGTTCAATCACCTGTAGTTCGATTGGTTGTCGAAAGGGAGCGTGAAATTTCTGCGCATAAACCTACCAGCTCACATAAAGTCAAGGCTACCTTGACTAATAATGTCGGAGAATCTATAGAAGTTAGACTTAGCGAAGATTTTAAATCTAAAGAAAATTCGATGGATTTTGTACAGAGCATTCTAGATTCAACTTTGAAGGTAGAGTCAGTTGAAACTAAGCCCTCTAAGAGATCTCCTAAGGCTCCTTTTATTACCTCTACACTGCAGCAAGAGGCCTCTCAAAAGTTGGGTTACTCTGTCAAACAAACTATGTCGATTGCACAGAATTTGTATCGAGAAGGCGTGATTACTTATATGAGAACTGACTCTTTAACACTTTCAGAGCTTGCAATTACTGCAGCCCAGGAGGTTATAGTTTCAAAATTTGGTAGCGACCATCATCATGCTAGAAGATATAAAACAAATTCAACTAGCGCCCAAGAGGCTCATGAGGCAATTAGGCCAACAGATCTAACTAAACCAACTATTTTAGGTTTGGATGAGCAATCAGCAAAGCTCTACTCTTTAATCTATAAAAGAACTCTTGCTTCTCAAATGAGTGATGCACAATTACAAAAGACAAAAATCAATATCAATATCTCGAATCGAAGTGAGCGATTTATAGCTGAAGGTGAGATGCTGACTTTTGGTGGCTTTCTAGAGGCTTATGATTATATGGCCGCTGAAGACAAGTTGCTACCAAAAATTGACAAAGGTGACGCTTTATCATTGATGGATTTAACTTCAAAGGAGTCTTTTTCTAGGGCTAAGCCAAGATATACAGAGGCATCACTGGTTAAAGAGATTGAACAGATGGGTATTGGTAGGCCGTCGACTTTTGCGACAATGATTACTACAGTTCAGGATAGAAATTATGTTGTCAAGGATACTCGTGAAGGTATTCAGCGCGATTATCAGCTCATTGAAGTTGTTGACGGAGTCATTTCAGAGTCAATTCAAACTGAAACGACTGGTGCTGAAAAAAACAAATTATTCCCAACTAATGTCGCCTATTTATTAGTTGACTTTTTAATTAAAAACTTTAGAAATATTATTGGCTATGAGTTCACCGCAAATCTCGAAACTGATTTTGATTTAATAGCAGAAGAATCTAAGTCATGGGCTGACGTTATACGTAACTTTTATGATCCATTTCATAAGCAAATTGAGCTCGCAAAGGATATTTCACGAGATGAAACTCATGGCAAGAGAGATTTAGGTGAAGACCCTGTATCTGGGAAAAATGTAAGTGTACGTTTTGGTCGATATGGCGCTTTTGCACAAATTGGCCATCAAGATGATGAGGAAAAACCAACATTTTCCTCACTTAGAACTGGTCAAGACATTGAAAATATTACGCTTGCTGAAGCTATAGAGTTATTTAAAATGCCAAGAACCATCGGTGAGACAGATGATGGCGAGATAATTAAAGCCAACTATGGACGTTTTGGTCCGTATATTCAATACGGAAAAAAATATGTTTCTTTGAAAGAGATTTCGCCAGAAGAGGTGACGCTTGAAACCGCATTAGAGCTAATCATTGCTAAAGAGAAGTTTGACGCTGAAAGAATTATTAAGATTTTTGATGACTCTGACATTCAGGTCTTAAATGGTCGCTTCGGGCCTTATATTTGGAATGGTAAAAAGCGTGGAAAGGGACAAAAAAATGTCACCGTTCAGAAGGTCTTTGGGGATAAGGCACCTATAGATTTAACCCTTGAGGAGTGCAAAAAAGCTATTGAGGGTAAAATTAAAGCTAAAGCCAAGGCAAAAAAATCTAAAAAGAAATCAACTGTCAAGAAAAAAGCTTCCAAATAAAACTTACTTGTTCTAAGCTAATTGTCTGGAAAACCCTTCTAGGCTATGAGAAAATCTATATTTTAAATACTTGATTGCAATTCAAATGACTAGGATTAAGATTTGCGGATTTACGAATGCTGATAATGCTAGAGAGGCAGCTCTTGCAGGTGTCGATGCAATTGGTTTGGTTTTCTATGAAAAGTCACCTCGCAATGTCGACATCAATAGTGCTCGAGAAATAGTTGCTGCTCTCCCTCCATTTGTTAATAGGGTTGGGTTATTTGTTAATGCAAACCCGAGCTTTATTGACGAGGTTCTTTGCGAGGTTCCTCTAGATACCTTGCAGTTTCATGGTGATGAGGAGGTCATAGATTGTACTCAATACCAAATGCCTTTCATTAAGTCTGTTCGTGTTTCGTTGGATACTAATGTTTCCCAAATAGCTGATGATTTCTCTCAGGCAAGCGGACTACTGCTAGACTCATATAACTCTCATACATATGGCGGAACGGGGGAGGTGTTTGACTGGTCTTTGGCGTGCGTAGAAATACAGCTACCAGTAATTCTTGCAGGTGGACTAAATTCTGACAACGTAGCAGAGGCTATAAAGCAGGTAAGACCATATGCAGTGGATGCCTCAAGTGGTGTGGAAAGTGAGCCAGGTGTTAAAGATGTTGATAAAATAAGAGCTTTTATTAATCAGATTCATTCATGAGTTATAACCTACCAGATGACAAAGGTCATTTCGATCAGTATGGCGGCATTTTTGTTGCAGAGACACTGATGACTGCGGTCATAGAACTAAAAATTGCTTATGAGAAATTTAAAGATGATCCTGACTTTATTAAGGAGTTTGAGGATGATTTAAAGCATTACGTTGGCCGTAAAACCCCTCTTTATCATGCAAAAAATTTAAGTGATCAGGTTGGGGGCGCTCAGATTTACTTAAAGCGTGAAGATTTAAATCATACAGGTGCTCACAAGATTAATAATACAATTGGTCAAGCGCTACTTGCACAGCGTATGGGTAAAACACGAATTATTGCAGAAACAGGAGCTGGCCAGCATGGCGTAGCCTCTGCAACTATTGCAGCTAGACTTGGTTTGGAGTGCGTTGTATATATGGGCGAAGTTGACGTTGCTAGGCAGGCACAAAATGTTTATCGTATGAAGCTGCTTGGTGCAACAGTTGTTCCTGTATCTTCTGGCTCAAGAACGCTAAAAGACGCACTCAACGAGGCAATGCGTGACTGGGTAACTAATATTGATGATACTTATTATATTATTGGAACTGTTGCAGGGCCTCATCCCTACCCGATGATGGTTAGGGACTTCCAAAGTGTTATTGGTAAGGAGACAAAAGAGCAGTTTAATGAGCAGGTTGGTGGCCTCCCAGATGCGTTAGTTGCTTGTGTTGGCGGTGGTTCAAATGCAATCGGACTTTTCCATCCATTCATTGAAGATACATCAGTCAAGATTATTGGTGTTGAGGCGGCAGGACATGGAATTGAAAAAGGTCCTGACGCACATGCAGCACCGCTTTCTGCTGGAAGTGTAGGAGTTTTGCATGGCAACAGGACATACTTATTAGAAGATGAGAATGGACAAATTATCGAAGGCCACTCAATATCAGCTGGACTTGATTACCCTGGCGTTGGACCTGAACACGCCTATCTCAAAGATATTGGAAGGGCAAATTATGAATCAATAACGGACAAAGAGGCTTTAGAGGCCTTCCATTTGCTTACAAGAGTTGAAGGCATCATTCCAGCACTTGAGTCATCACATGCGGTTGCTTATGCAGTTAAACTGGCAAAGCAATGGTCAAGTGATAAAAGCATTGTCATTAACCTATCTGGTCGCGGCGACAAAGATATGCAGACTGTTGCTGAAATTGAAGGCCTAGAATTCTAATAAGCGGATAAGATATTAACTCATAATTCTGTCATAATTCTCTTATACTATTTATTACCTAAATTATAGTTTGGAGGGGTATGCAAGAAGATCAACAAATTGGTAGAGAACGCTCAATCATATTTGCCATATATCTAGTTGCAGTATTCCTTAACGCATTTGTAGATTTAGGTCATAAGATCATTATTCAAAATACAATTTTTATGATCTATGGTGAGCAAACGCAGCTTATTTTGACTGCCATTGTAAATGCGATGATTCTTGTCCCTTTTATTTTGTTATTTACTGTGTCCGGCTATCTTTCAGATAAGTTTGCTAAGACTAATATTATGAGAGCTAGTGCCTTTGCTGCTGTCTTAATTACTTTAGCTATAACCTACTGCTACTATCATGGAGAGTACATATTTGCTTTCGGCTTTACTCTTCTTTTAGCAACTCAGAGTGCAATCTATTCTCCAGCAAAAATGGGCTATATTAAGGAGTGCCTCAGTAAGGCTGGTTTAAGTAAAGGAAATGCCTACCATTCTTCGGTAGTATTAATAGCAATTCTAATGGGTACCGTTTTTTTCTCTTATCTATTTGAGGTCTATCTAGGAACACTGCAACTTGAAACACCAGAAGAGATCTTAATGCAAATAGCGCCAGTTGGCTGGGTATTAGTAGGTCTTTCATTGGTAGAATTTTTAGCAACTCTTGGGGTTCGTTTTTATCCAACTAAATTAAGTGAAGTTAAGTTTTCTATAAAAAAACTAGCTTCCTTTCATTACTTAGCTAACAATCTTAAAACTATGAGGAATAATGAGATTGTTTGGTATTCGATTTTGGGGACAGCTATTTTTTGGGGAATGTCTCAAAACTTAGTTGCCGTAATTCCTGCTCACGCTAAAGTTAATTTTGGAGTGGAAAGTCCATTAGTTGTGAATGCTATGTTGGCGTCTTCGGTTATAGGAATTATGATTGGCGCCTTCCTATCAGGCAGAAAAAGTGACAATTTAATACGCACCAATAATATATATACAGGCTCAACAATGATCACTATTTGCGCAATATTGGTGCCCATTGTATCGAGTCTAAGTTTTATTCCAAACTCTTCTGCTTTAATAGTAGTAACAGCAGTTATTCTTTTATTTGGAGTTGGCGCAGGAATGATGATAGTTCCGCTTAATGCTCTGATGCAAGCACATTCTCCTGAGGATGGTCTTGGGAGTATGTTAGCCGGTAAAAATTGGCTACAGAATATTGCTATGATAGGCCTTTTAGCTCTTACAATGCTCCTTGCTAAATTAAGTTTTGATAGCCAATTTATACTCTACTTAAATGC
>Ga0209403_10007436_pt1 | contig 10820 bp, 10 predicted proteins | sample ArcticOcean_MG_C_8_FD_187440 | JGI IMG/M metagenome (GOLD analysis project Ga0209403, IMG submission 187440) | Marine microbial communities from western Arctic Ocean - ArcticOcean_MG_CB11_86 (SPAdes) (version 2) | ecosystem: Environmental > Aquatic > Marine > Oceanic | place: Arctic Ocean...
TGCTGCACCCGACAAGAAGGTCATCGTCATGGACGGCGATGGCTCGTTGCTCATGAACCTGGGCTCGCTGGGCACCATCGCGCGACAGGACCCGAAGAACCTCATCCACATCGTGTGGGACAACCACCAGTGGGCCGGCACCGGCGGTCAGCCGACGCACACGGCAGGAGTGACCGACCTGGCAGCTGTGGCGAAGGGCGCGGGCATCCCCAAGGTTGAAGCGGTGGCCACGCTGGAGGGACTTGAAGAGGCCTTTAACCGCGCAATGACCGAGGATGGGCCGTGGTGCATCGTCGCGGACGTTGAAGGTGGGGACAAGCCAAACCGGCCTGAGGTCTCCATCGAGGAGAACCTGCAACGGTTTAGGCGAACGTTCGGCCAGGTCTAGGCGACTCTTCGGGACTTGCCCGCTCTCATGGCGCCACGTATCATGAGGGCACGACTCGCATATGGAGGTCAGCATGGCTGGCGCATCACAGATCACCCCTCTCGTCGTCCGTGACGGCAATCCCGTGGGAAACCCCTCACCGTTCTATGCCACCTTCTCCGGCAAGGGGAGCCAGGACTCAGTGCAGTTCCACCTCTTGATAGAATCAAGCGCCACGGAAGCAGAAGCCCTGTGTCAACGCGCCCTTGGCTCCTTCCAGAAGAGCCTCACCAGCGGTAGCCGCGCATCCCTCACCTCATTGCTGAACGAGGCGTTCCAGACCTGCCACAAAGACCTTGAAGCTGCTAACGCGCCCCATGACATGGCGAGTCGCGTAGGCGTTGGGGCGACCTGCCTGGCCGTTCGAGGCGATGATGCGTACCTGGCAGCGGTGGGCGATTCGATCATGTACATACGTGACCAGCACGGTGTCAGTAAAATCACACCGGCGGTTCAGGGGACATCCTCCCCGGCCCTGGGAGTCTCATCAGACCCCATAGAGGTAACTATGGCTCGCCCATCCCTCACCCCAGGTGAGTCCCTGCTGGTAGCCAGCGGCTCCTTGGAGGACGCGGCGGGCTACGATGTACTTGAGAACGTCATGGCCACATCACCCCAGGCGGCGGTTGAAAAGCTGTCCATCCTGATGGGCGACGCCCCCCTTTTCCTGGCAATCATCCTCAACGCCCCCGGCAGCTAGAATGCTGGTCCTTGGCATTGAGACCTCCTGCGACGAGACGGCCATAGCCGTTGTGCGTGACGGCCGTGAGATCCTCTCCAACGTCATCAGCTCCCAGGTTGAAGTGCATGCTCGATACGGCGGCGTCGTACCCGAAGTCGCATCTCGACAGCACATGTTGGCCATCACCCCCATCTATCGAGCAGCATTGTTAGAAGCAGGCGTGGCCCCCAATGATCTGGATGCCATAGCCGTCACTGCTGGCCCCGGGCTGGCGGGTTCGCTGCTGGTGGGCGTGAACTACGCTAAAGGCATCGCGTTGGGCCTAGGAGCACCCCTGTACGGCATGAACCACCTTGAGGGACACATGTACGCGGGGTGGCTTGAGCCTGGCCCCACGCCTGAGGACGCTATCGGCTTCCCTATGGTGTGTTTGCTGGTATCGGGCGGTCACACGGAGCTTGTCCTGATGCGAGGGCACGGTGACTACCAACTGCTGGGCAGTACGCGGGACGATGCAGCCGGCGAGGCCTTCGACAAAGCTGCACGAGTACTAGGCCTCGGATACCCCGGCGGCCCTGCCATCCAAAAGACAGCCGAGCGTGCAACGCGCATCGAGCCGCTGCCACGAGCGTGGATGCGCGGGACGTTGGAGTTCAGTTTCAGCGGCCTCAAGACTGCGCTTCTGAACAAAGCACGTGAGCAAGGTGTAGCGGTGGGCGCTCCCTTGACCCGAGCTGACGAGGATGTTGCCGGGGACAGGCCTGAGGGCCTGGACGAAGCTGGTGAGGAACGGCGAAACGCTCTGGCTGCCGGCTTCCAGGAGGCGGTGGTGGATGTGCTGGTGACGAAGGCGCTGGAAGCCGTGAAACAACACAGTGCACGGGGCATCATTGTGGGCGGCGGCGTCTCGGCCAACGCATCGCTACGAGCCACCATTCAGGAGAAGTCGCCGGTTCCGGTGGTCATACCCCGACCCGTCCTCTGCACCGACAACGGCGCAATGATCGCTGCGGCAGCGTTCTACGCCCAACAACGAGGCCTCCAACCGGACATAGCCGTAGACGCCAACCCTCGGCGCCCCTTAGGGGCTTCTGCTCCCTGACGGTTACCTAAGCGAGTTGTTTAGATATCGCCCCGGCGGATGGCATGTGTCTGGGACTGGCCTGCGGGCCAGCGTTTAGTTCCCAGCAGCCTTCTGAGCAACCGCAAATGCAGCGTTGCCCTTCTTGAAGTCCTCTACCGCTTTCTCGCCACCCAGCATCCCCGGCCCTTCCGGCCGGACGAGGCGCAGACCCACCATCTCGCGGTAGAACTCGTTGACCATACCCCCTGACGCTTTGCGCTCACGGATGGTGACAGTCTCTTCCAAAGCTGTCCGAATATCGGCTGAGTCTGTCCACGATGCTTTGTACGCCACTCGCCCCGTGTGGTCGATGATCCATGACATGTTGGACAGGCCGCTGTAAAGGCGGTGGATATCGCCGTTGAGGTTATCGATGACCATCTGCCGGTTCATGCCGCGATCCCTCAACATCTGCGCCTGACTGACCTTCTGCTCGAAGGAGGTGTGATGCGGGATGAGCTCGCCGGGATGGGCCTCCCTGGTGTACACGAAGAGGAAGTGGACGCGGTCGCCGTAGTCCTTTGCCAGCTGTTCCATTAGCGGACCCTCCGCTACGCATGGCGGTCAGGTGATGCTACCGAACTCGATCATCACAGGCTTGCCTCGCAGGTCTGACAGGCTCAACTCGCCGCCTTCCAGTAAGGGCAAGGCGAAGTCCGGGGCCAGCTCACCGGCACGAACGACCTCGTATCGAAGGTAGTGCTCACGCTCACTGGTGCTTTTGACCCAATCGATGAAGTTGTAGGGTTGTCCCAGGAATTCCGTCTGCTTCTGTTCCGCTTCACGTGCCATGATTCCCCTCCCAGTCAGGACTCGTCCTGCACCTATGTCCCCTGCCCAGGGCTAGGCCCTGGGCCCGTGTTCCCTGACGGGTGGCGATAGCGGTTAGCTAAATCTCAACTTTCCCAGTCCACCCGCGAAGCACAGAAGTGGTTAAACCACTTTGACGACGCCGTCAGCGGTACCTTCCAAGAAGGCAGTGAAGGGGTAGCCACGTCGGGCCAACTCCGCATCGCCGCCCTGATGTCGATCGATGATGGCAGCGACGTGGACCACCTTGCAGCCCTCCGCTTCTGCGGCTGCTATCGCCTGGAACAAGGATCCGGCAGTACTGCAGGCATCGTCGACGATAAGCACCTTGGAGCCTGGTTTGAGCGGCCCCTCTATCAAGCGACCGACGCCGTGACCCTTGGCCTCTTTCCGAACCAGGAAGCCCGTAACCGGCGAGCCCTGGAGTTGGCTGGTGAGGACGACGCCAGCGACGATGGGATCAGCGCCCAGGGTCAGGCCACCAATGGCTTCCGCACCGCAGTCGATAGCCACCTGGAGGAATTCCGGGCCAAGGAGGCTGGCCCCTTCGGGGTCAAGGGACAACAGCCGGCCATCAAAGTAGTAGGTACTCTTCTCACCGGAGCTCAGTGTGAAATCGCCGTAGGTCAGTGCACCAAGCTCCATAGTCCGGGCCAGGATGCGTTCTCGCCGCGCCGTAGTCATCGTTTCTCCTTGTATAGTCCATACTCTTGAATGTAGCTGGCCACTGGCTGGGGTACCAGGTATCGTACGGTACGACCTTCCGCCACACGCTCCCTGATGTCTGTTGCGCTGACGCCGATGGCCACATCGCCTACCGTCACCACCCGCTTCCCGATGCCGGGCAGTGTCGCTTCGAGGGGCGTGAGGTCCAGCGCTTCCTGAGCAGGACGCCCGACGACTGCCAGGGTACACAACTCCAGGATGCGCTCCGGCTGAATCCACCGTCCGAAGTCCTTCAGGGCATCTGCGCCGATAATGAAGAAGTACTCTGTCTGCGCGCCGTAGTCCTCCTGCATCTCTTCCAGCGTCTCCACCGTGTACGAGGGGCCGTTGCGCTCCAACTCCACGGGCGAGACATGGAAAGCAGGGTTGTCCGCGATGGCAGCAAGCACCATAGCCAGTCTGTGTTGGCTTGGGGCAATGGTGGAGTCCGCCTTCATCCAGGGATCGCCAGCGGGGACGAAGATGATGCGGTCCAGACCCAAGGAGGACATCGCCTCCTCTGCGATGATGAGGTGGCCGAGGTGTATGGGGTCGAATGTACCGCCAAGTATCCCCAGCTTCACCGTGCGCACTCCCTCTCCATCGATGTTCAAAGTTCCAGAGTGCATGGTAGGGATGGCGCGCCGGGCCAGTCAAGGTGAAAACTCGCCGGTATTGGCTACTCTTCTTCCGGGCCGATCATATCGCCCCAGGGGAAGAGCCAATCGCCGATCTGGATGGGGTCTCCGTATTTGACCCCTTTAGCTTCCAACCCCGCCAGGATACCCAATCGCATGAACTCTCTGAAGAGCTGCCCAACGATTCGCGGGTCATCCAGGTCTACCAGGGCAACCAGCCTCTGTGCCGTGACCCACCGCACATCCAACGTCCCGTCTTCCAGGACATCAATAAACCCGGTCTTAAGCCGTCGGGGAGCGCCATCAATAGCGATGACCTTCTTGGGCTTCCGTTTCTCAGCAGTAGGGTCAACGCCCGCCAACAACTTATCGAGCACCACCTGGATGCCATCGCCGGTGGCTGCGGACATGCTTTGGGGTTCTACGCCGAGGGTAACAAGCTCCGCCATCAGGTCTGGTAGCCGTTCCTGTACCTCTGACAGATCGATCTTGTTGATAACGACGACCTGTCTTCGGTCGGCCAGCTCAGGCATATAGAGTTGCAACTCCTCGTTGACCTGTTTGAAGTCCTTGATGGGGTCTATCCCCTCACCGTCCAGGATATGAAGGAAGACGCGTGTTCGTTCCGCGTGACGCAGGAACTCATGGCCAAGGCCTACACCCGCGTGGGCACCTTCTATCAAACCGGGAATATCAGCCAGGACAAAGGTTTCCCCACGGTTTTCCACAACACCAAGAACAGGCTCCAGGGTAGTGAATGGATAGGCAGCAATCTTGGGACGAGCAGCAGTCACTCGGGCTAGAAAGCTAGACTTCCCTGCGTTGGGCACACCAATGACGCCCACATCTGCCAGTACTTTGACCTCAAGAGAGAGCTGGCGGGTATCGCCCGGCTCCCCTGCCTCGCGCAGAAGGGGTTCCTGGTTGGTTGAAGTTACGAATCTGGCGTTTCCCCTACCCCCGGAACCTCCACGAGCTATAAGTACCTTCATACCTTCTTCAGAGAGATCAATCGGGGGGACACCTTCATCAGTTCCAAGGGCTTGGGAGACAATGGTGCCAACAGGAACACGGATCTCTATATCCTCTCCGTTCCTGCCATGTTTGTTGGATTGTTTCCCCCCCGTGCCGTGCTTCGCACGATATCTTCGTTTATACGAAAGGTGTTGAAGGGTATTCTCATCAGAAGTAGCAATAAGGTATATCGAACCGCCATCTCCGCCATCGCCACCTTCAGGGCCACCACGGGCAACGAACTTCTCCCGACGGAACGCTAAGAATCCATCGCCACCATTTCCAGCTTGAACAACAATCTCAACAGTATCTATCATAAGTTTATATAAAGATTAGCCTTAGATTACCTAATAAAGGTAGTAATAACGCTGTTCGGTTTGTTTGAAAGTTATCTGAGAACCGAGTGCGCTTCCTGTTATTGTAGCAGTTACAAGCCGGGGGAATCTTGTTGGAGTTCTAAACAACCAACAGAGCCTGTTGAAACCATCATCCTGATATTGGGGGTTCCTGCCCTGAAACTACCATGAATCCCCGTTGACCATGCGGAAACCAGAGGGCTATACTTTCAGGGCATTGGCCAAGTAGGCTTAAAAGAGACACCTGATTCCAAAGCTGATACTCAGGGAGGCTGTGTGGCAAACCCACCGCGGGAAGCTTGTGGCGTTGTTGGCGTTTTCACCCCCGGCGAAGCGGCAGCCAGAACTGCCTTCTTCGGCTTATTCTCCCTTCAGCATAGAGGCCAGGAGTCTGCCGGCATTGCGGCAGCGGACGGGACCTCTATCTCCTGTAGGACAGAGATGGGACTGGTCAGCCAGGCATTCCATGAGTTTGACCTCAGTCGCCTCCCTGGACACATCTCCGTAGGACACACCCGCTACTCCACCACAGGTTCCACCAACCTTGATAACGCACAACCACTGGAAGTTGAAGGCCTCCACGGGCGGATTGCCCTAGCCCACAACGGCAATGTCATCAATGCTCTTCCGCTCCGTGTGGAGATGGAAGGAGGCGGGGCTTGCCGGTTTACGACCTCCACTGACTCTGAAGTCATCGCACAGATGCTAGTGAACGCTCCGGGCAAGGACTGGGGGGAACGGATTGCGTACTGCATGCGGCGATTGCAGGGTGCGTACTCTGTAGCCTTCATCACCAACGATACGCTGGTTGCTATGCGCGATCCCCTTGGCGTCCGGCCACTGTGTGTGGGGATGTACAACGGTGGGTGGGTAGTGGCGTCCGAGTCCTGCGCCCTGGATCACATAGGGGCGAAGCTCTTACGTGAGTTGGAACCGGGCGAGGCCATTCAGATTGATGCTGATGGACTGCGCACGATTCACAACGGCAACGAAGGCAAACGAGCGCTCTGCTCCTTTGAGTTCATCTACTTCTCCCGCCCCGACAGCATCCTCGACGAGCGTTCGGTCCATGCAGCACGACGGGAGATGGGCAGGCAGCTTGCTCTTCAGGCCCCTGTAGACGCAGATATGGTCATGGGTGTCCCGGACTCAGCCACCCCTGCTGCAGTTGGGTATGCAGAGGCCGCAGGAATCCCGTACCAAGAAGGACTCATCAAGAATCGTTACGTAGGCAGGACGTTCATCCAACCCGACCAACGGCTCAGGGATCTGGGCGTCCGCCTGAAGTTCAACCCCCTGCCGGAAGTTCTGGAGGGTAAGCGCGTCATCGTCGTTGACGATAGCATCGTGCGAGGGACGACGACTCCCCACGTTGTCAGTCTGCTTCGTAGTGCCGGAGCCAAAGAGGTTCATCTCCGGGTGTGTGCCCCTCCCATCATTTCTCCCTGTCACTTCGGTGTGGACATGGCGTCCAAGGGAGAGTTGATTGCAGCGCAAAAGACCAGGCCGGAGATTCAGGAGTATGTGGGAGCAGACTCTCTGGAGTATCTCAGCGTTGAGGGGCTCTTCAAGGCGATAGGCAAAGAGAGCGACCAGTGCTGTGCGGCCTGCTTCACGGGACAATACCCCATTGAAGTGCAGCTTGAGCTGAGCAAGATGTCACTAGAACGGTAAATATCAGGATCCGCACCCATACTTCCTGACGGTTCGGACACTTTAGAGAGTGTCCACGCGCAATTGGATTCACCTACTATGAAGGAGCAAACCCGTGCCAGAAGAGGTCTACAAGGTAGCTGGAGTAGACCGTGATGCCGCAGGCAGTGCGAAAGACCGCATCTTCAAACTGGCCCGATCCACCTTCACCCCTGGCGTCCTCGGCGACATCGGTGCGTTCGGGGCGCTCTACCAGGTAGCCGGGTACAAAGACCCCGTCCTGGTCGCTCACACCGACGGCGTGGGAACCAAACTCCGCATAGCCAGCCTGATGGGTCGCTATGACACCGTGGGCGTGGACATCGTCAATCACACCACCAACGATATCCTGACGTGCGGCGCGAAACCCCTCTTCTTCCTTGACTACATGGGCATGGGAACGCTATCCACTGACAAGGTGGAATCGCTGGTATCCGGCATGGCCAAAGCGTGCAAGGTGCTGGAATGCGCCCTCATCGGCGGCGAGACGGCAGAGATGCCGGGTATGTACGTTGGCGAGGACGTTGAGCTTGTTGGGTTTGTTGTCGGAGCGGTCGAGCGGGATGCAGTCATCGACGGTTCAGGTATCGTTGCGGGCGATGTGCTGATTGGACTGCCGTCAAACGGCCTCCACACCAACGGGTACTCACTTGTCCGCAAGCTCTTCGGCATCGACGATGATCCAAGCGTGTTGGGCAAGTACACCGCTGAGCTTGGCGTCACGTTGGGTGATGCGCTCCTGGTTCCCCACATGTCGTACGTGAAGCAGCTTACTCCGGTGTTGGATCGCATTAAAGGAATGGCACACATCACCGGAGGCGGGTTCACCGATAACGTGCCCCGCATGCTTCCAGAGGGTGTGGCCGCTCGACTCGACAGCAGTGCGTGGACGGTTCCCCCACTCTTCCAGATGATCCAGCAACAAGGCAACGTGGGTGAAGAAGAGATGAACCGGGTGTTCAACATGGGCATCGGGATGATCGTTGCCGTGGCTCCAGGCGATGCCGCCAGCGTCTGTGCGGACATCCCTGAGGCGATAGTGGTAGGCGAAGTTGCCCCGGCTGGCGACGGCCCCCGGGTGGTTATCTCCTAGGATCAACTCCCCGCGGCCACCTTCAGGGGTACTCCTGCAAAACCGCCAGAATCTTACGCTCTGCGCCGGTTCTCAACGGACACCGGCATGTGTACCATAAAGCTTCACCACAAGATGTTCCCCTACCAACCATATTCATGGGTAGGGTCCGGGGCACCCCCCTGGGGAAGGCGACTGCTATGAAGGCCCTCATCAGTGTCTATGACAAAACCGGCGTTGTGGGGCTCGCGCGCGCGCTGGATAAGGCAGGCTACGGTCTGGTCAGCACCGGCGGCACCCATGAACTTCTCAGTAAGGAGGGGCTTTCCGTCATGCAGGTGTCTGAACTCACCGGCTCTCCGGAGATGCTGGACGGCAGGGTGAAGACGCTCCATCCCGTGGTCCACGGAGGCGTACTGGCCCGTCGCGACCTGCCGGAGCACATGGCGCAACTGACCGAGCACGGCATGGACACCATCGATGTGGTGGTCGTGAACCTCTATCCCTTTGAAGCAACCGTGTCGCGAGACGGCGTCCCAGACCAGGAGATACTGGAGAACATCGATATCGGCGGGCCGACCATGCTACGGGCAGCGGCCAAGAACCACCCAGCGGTCACAGTGGTTGTTGACCCTGCCGACTACGAGTGGGTGGCCGAGAGCTTCGCCAAGGGCGGCACATCGGCGGATGAACGTCGCAAACTGGCGGCTACAGCATTCGCCCATGTCTCCTTCTACGACAGCATCGTCGCTGCATGGATGCGTGGCCCGGAAGACCCATTCCCCAAGGAGATGACCGTAGGCGTCAGGCGTGTGGCCCAACTGCGCTACGGCGAGAACCCTCACCAGCAGGCCGCACTGTATGCCAATGCGCCGGGGACTGGCGGGGTGGTGGGCGCCGAGCAGCTTCACGGCAAGGAACTTTCCTACAACAACATTCTGGACGCAGACGCCGCCTGGCGGTCTGCAAACGAGTTCACGGAGCAGGCTGTCTCCATCATCAAGCACACCAACTCCTGCGGACTGGCCTGCGACGACGATCAAGCTGAGGCCTTCCGCAAGGCACTGGCTGGCGATCCGGTATCGGCGTACGGCGGCATCGTGGGCTTCAACCGACCGGTCACTGCCGAAGCCGTGGAGGCGCTGCGCAAAATCTTCTTCGAGGTCATCATCGCACCGGGCTACGAGCCGGCGGCGTTAGAGGCGTTACAGAAGAAGCGTGACCTCCGTATCCTCCTGGTTCCTCCGACACCTGGCGGCACTAACCTGGGCACACCCCTGGCAGTACGGCGCGTCTCCGGCGGCTTGCTGTATCAGGGGCCTGACGTGTTGGAAGAAGACCCCGCAAGCTGGAATGTCGTCACAGAGCGGGCTCCCACCAAGGATGAGATGGCCGACCTGGTCTTTGCATGGAAAGCAGCCAAGCATATCAAGTCGAACACCATCGTACTGGCCAAGGACCGTGCGCTCATCGGCATGGGGGCGGGCCAGCCCAACCGCATCACCAGCGTCCACCTCTCATCACGGGCGGCGGGCGAGCGAGCAGCTGGCACCGTGCTGGCTTCAGACGCGTTCTTCCCCTTCGCAGACGGCGTGGAGCTTGCCGCGGAGAGCGGGATCACTGCTGTTGTACAACCCGGCGGCTCCATTCGCGACGATGAGGTCATTGCTGCGGCCAACAAGGCCGGTATCGCGATGGTGTGCACGGGCGTCCGACACTTCCTCCACTAGGAAGGGCGCAGCCCTTCACCCCAGGGCGTGCAAAGGCAGGCCCTTGACCCATATACGCGGGGTGGGCATTAGTTGGGAGATGTCTGATCGCTCCACAGGGGGATACGCTACGAAAGTGCAAGACCCCTCTCTAACTCTCCCCACGGGGGAGAGGAAAAGTCTTTCTCCACCGGGGGAAGGCTAGGATGGGGGGCAGCCAGATACGGTACAATGTCGCTAGATATGACTAGCGAAAGCAGTGAAACCCCCGCCACGCCTCTTGTAGAAGTAGTGTTGCCTGTGTACAACGAGGAAGATGACCTCCCAGGCAGTGTGGAGACCCTGATAGCCTACCTACAGGCCAACGCATCCTGGGCGTGGCGCATCCTCATAGCCGACAACGCTTCCACCGACGGCACCTTTGCTGTGGCGACATCGCTATCGGAGGCCCACCCCAACGTGCAGGTGCTGCGACTCGACCTGAAGGGGCGCGGTCGGGCCCTGAAAGCCGCGTGGCTTGCAAGCGATGCCGACGTGGTCTGCTACATGGATGTGGACCTCTCAACGGACTTGAGCGGGCTTCAACCGCTGG
>Ga0209403_10007438_pt1 | contig 10820 bp, 9 predicted proteins | sample ArcticOcean_MG_C_8_FD_187440 | JGI IMG/M metagenome (GOLD analysis project Ga0209403, IMG submission 187440) | Marine microbial communities from western Arctic Ocean - ArcticOcean_MG_CB11_86 (SPAdes) (version 2) | ecosystem: Environmental > Aquatic > Marine > Oceanic | place: Arctic Ocean...
GTTCCACATCGAGAATTGGCACATGGTGTTGGCAACGTTTGCCATCTCCTCATTGGGATTTGTCGTGGTGTCGCTGTTGTTCCCCCAACAAACCAAACCAAGCAGTCATCAACCAAAGGGGACGACATGAACGGGTGGATGATTCTCTGGACGGTTACCCTGGTGGTAGGCGTTGTTGGTTTCATTGGATTGCTGCTGACGGTCAGTCTCGGCGCATTTGGCGAGTTGCGGCTGATGCTGGAAGAATTGCGCGAAGACACCCGCGAGTCGGCCGAGCATCCGGAAGTTCTGGATGAAGCGACCTGACAAATACCGACAGATTTTCGGCGGTGAAAGTCGGTAGAGACCAACCGCAAAAATGAACAGTGCACATTCAATTTCTGACGCAAAGGCGCAAAGATGCGCAAAGAGAAAAAGGTACGAGAATCAATGGCGTGGAAAAACGAGTGGCACCGACTTCAATACCGTTGAGTAGGACGGGCAGTCGTGTCACGGTGCGACGTCCCAACTGAAATCGCTGCGACATATCTGCACAAACGACGCAATTCCTGTCGCATTTTGGCGACCCCCTCGTTTTCTTCTTTGCGGTGCTTCGCGTCTTTGCGTCGAAATGAGGCGCTGTCAAACTGCCTTGCTCGTCCCAACCTCACCAACAATCCCCTTCCAGCTAGGCAACGGGGAATCGCTTCGCTAATCTACTGGCTCAGCATGACCGAATGGAATCGGTTGTGACGCGGCAGCATCAGATGGCCGAATTCCTTTTCGTGCCGGAACCCCCAAGCCATGATGTGTCCATTTTGCCGAGATGGTGAAACCAAGGTGATTGACTCGCGCGCGAGTCAGCTATTCGTCATTCGCAGACGCCGCGAGTGTTTGACTTGTGAACGTCGGTTTACGACCTACGAAAAGATCGAAGAGTCGCCGCTGAAGGTCATCAAGAAAGATGGCACGCGGGTTCCCTTCGACCGCGAGAATATTCGCTCGGGATTGGAAAAGGCCTGCTACAAACGCCCCATTAGTGCCGACGAGATCGAAACGATGATCTGCGACATCGAAGCCGGCGTCTACGAGGAATTCGAGCGAGAAGTTCCTTCACGGTCGATCGGCGAGAAAGTCATCGACGCGCTGCGCGACGTCGATCAAGTCGCGTTTGTTCGCTTTGCGTCGGTGTATCGAGAGTTCAAGGACGTGAACGATTTTGTCGAGGAATTGGGACCGATGTTGAAGGGCGAATCGACTCGACGCTGAATTGTTGCTCGACATGAAAAGAAAAAACCCCCGCGACCGTCGGTCACGAGGGTTTTTTGATTTCAGTCGATCCCAAGCCGGCAGATTATTGAAACGGTCGGGGATTTGGCAACAGCAGGAACGGGAAGACCCGTAACGGTCGGCCAACCGGGTAGTCGTTGCGATATCGCAGTTGTGCCGCACGATCGGCAGCAAACTGCAACTTGGTGAATTCCAGACCGCAGTAAGAGTCGGTGCCGGTTTCGGCGGCGACGTCGGCAAAAACTTCACCTGCCGATGCTGCGTGCCGTCGCACTCCGTGGATGCTCTTTTCGCGAACCTTCATGCCGGCAGCGGACAATTTGACGAGGCCCTTCAGAAATCGGCCGACGGTCAAATCCGGGCCGGTCACTCGCCAGAGTCGCTCCCACTCGTCGTGCGCTTCCCAGTAATATCCGATATTGAAATAGTCGATGGCCAGCAAATAGTTGCGGTTGTCGGCCCAGGAATCGGGTGGCAACGGCTTCATCGCGCGGTTCTTCTGCCCGTAACTATGCCCCCGTTGATCGCGGTAGGGGTGGGGCGTGTCGGTTCCGGGAATAAACGTATAATTCGGCAAATCTGCCCCCGGCAGCATACGTCCGGTTTGCTTCTTGGCTGCGGTAGAATTGACCATCCGTTCCTTTTCTCCAGTTTTTCAAAATGCGTCTGTTTCGCGCCGCGTCGTTTTGGCCCGAACTCTCGTGACTTTTTCCCGAAAACCGTCTGCCGACCCCATATCAAACCGAGACTTCCCCTCCGAGTCAAACAGAAAATCGGCGTCAAACAGAAAATCGGCAAAAAGCCAAACTTCTTCGGGAGTTGACTGCCGTCGTGGCGGGCGCTCGCGTCGGAAAGTCCAATTCGACCTTCACGGTTGTTCGGAGCGGGCTTTCAGGTGTGAATCTTGAAGTCAATCGAACCGGCGTCAAACCTGCCCGACGTTCTAGACTACCCAAAAATGAATCGAAAGTGAGAGACCAGTTTGACGAAAAACGCCAGAATTTCAAAAGTTTCTCAAAACGTCGCCCCACCGACCGTCATGTTGCTTACTGCTTTACAGTTGGTGAAATCATTGTCAAGCCTCGGTTTTCCCTTTGGCTACCCCGCTCCTTATCTTCCTCTCTCCTACTTTCCCTTCAGAGGCGCGATGGTTCGCACGAACGAAATCACATCGGCCAACTGCTGCGGGGTGACGTCTTTCTCCAGTCCCTCGGGCATCAGGGTCTTGCCGCTGGATGTGAGGCTTTCGATGTTCGACCGCAGCACGGTGTCCTGTTTGCCTTCGGCCCGCCGCAGAGTGACGCTGTTGGCGGTTTCCGATGCGATCATGCCCGTAATCACCTTTCCTGCCAGCGTGACCAGCGTGTAATTGGTGAAGTTCGGTTGTGCTTCGCGATTGGGATCGAGAACGGCGATCAGTAGATCGGCCGGTGACTTGTTCTTCGTCGATGCCAGATCGGGGCCGACCTGTTTGCCCTCGTTGCCAACCTTGTGGCAAACCGCGCACTGTTTCAGAAAGACCTCACGGCCCCGTTTGGGGTCGGCATCGAGGTCGAGCACCTTCTGGAGTCCGGCAACGACCTTCGCACGGTCGGTCGCGACATCGGCGGCCAACAGTTTCCGTGATCGTGATCGCAGACCGCCGTTAGGATGGTTCAACAAGAGTTGCTTCTTGTCGCGTTCAATCTCTCCCGATTTGACCCGGCCCGCTTTGATCGCATCGAGCAAAACAGTTGCGTGATTTGTACGGCTCACCAACACATCGATTGTCGCCCGTCGGACCTGCGGGCTGTACGACCGCCAGTTCTTCAAGAGCGCGGCGGCTGTGCCGGCTTCGGCATGATTGGCAAGTGCATCGACGGCGACCAGTTGCAGGCCGCTGGGAGCGGTGGGCGTTAACAACGGTGTAAGATGCTTCGAAGCTGTGGCAAAGTCGGCATGCGCGAGCAGACCCGCCGCCGCTTTGCGAACGGTCATCGCGGCTTGCATGTCACTGGCCTGCCTTCCGGAGGCAGCAAACAATCCTTCCACTTGCTGACGAATTCTTGGGGCGACGGCCTTTTCTGCCAGTAGTGCGGGAATCGATGCGCCGCGGCGAGCGAGACCCTCACCGAGCGACTGGACGACCGTCTGTTGGATGTCGGCCGAGCGCGTACGGACAGTCAGCGCTGCAAGCACGGCGATTGAGCCTGCGGAGTTCTTGTCGGAACCAACGAGCTTCAAAATCTCGGCTAATACGCCGGACAACCGCGTTTGCCGCGTGAGCTTGTCATCTTCAAGCAGCGCGGCGGCAAGTTCGTCGGACGATTCACCGATGGACGTCAGCAATGCCGTCCGCAGGTCACGGTCGGCTCGATTGCTGGCCGCGAGTTTTGTCAGAGCGGGCAAAGCATCGGCGGGTCGGGCTTCGCCGAGCGAATACGCAGCTTGCAAACGGACGCGATACGCATCGTCGTCGGTCAGCTTGCCAAGCGCGGCGACAAGCTCGGGCGTCGTTTGCAGGAATACCTCGCAAAGCCGCACGGCATGTTCGCGGACACCGGGATGCTCGTCGTTGAGTGCTGCCATCAGAAGTTGCGGCATCAACGCGCTGAGACCATCAAGCGTCCACAGTGCGTGCAACCGGGCGGTCGGCGACTTGGAATCGACGGCAAATTTCTTCAATCCAGCGACGGCCGTCATATCCTGCCGTTCCCAAATCAGCCGCTGAGCGGTCTCGCGGTTCCAACTGTTGGGCGATTCCAACTGTGCCACCAGTTCGGCGGTCGAGGCTTTTCCGAGTTTGGGGGGCCGGGTTCGTTGGAATTTCGGCGGGACGAGTCGCCAGACGCGACCGCGGTCGTTGCCGCTTTCCAAATCGAGATGCGATTTGATGTCGGCCGGAATCGAGAACGGATGTTCGATGGTCTCGCGATACATGTCGAGGACATACAGCGTGCCATCGGGTGCGTTGACAAAGTTTGTCGGCCGGAACCAGGTGTCGGTCGAGGTGATGAATTCCGTCTTCTGGTCGGCCCGCGTGGCGATAAAACTGGCACCGTTGGGCGTGATGGTTTTGCGGTGAACGAGATTGCCGCCGACGTCGCCGATGAATGCGTTTCCCTGAAACTCACTCGGATACGCGCTGCCGCGATAGACGGTCACACCGGTGGCCGACGTGAAGAAACCGATGGGGACCAACTCGGTCGCCGGCAGTCGCTTGGCAAACTTTGGGTCGGAGGCACGGCGGCGGGTGCGGACAATCCGCCACGGTTCGGCCGGACTGCGACGGAAGACGGGGGCCGATCCGCCTTCTTTCGAGATGCTGCGGACAACACCCGAGACGGCGACAAGTGAATTTCGCGCGATGTACCGCTGCGGGAAAACGACGTGCAGAATATGGTTGCTGTTGCTGCAGACGAAACGGTTGCCCCAATCGTCCATGGAATGCCCGAATTGTAAGCCGCCGGAGATTGCTTCGAGCCGTTCGGTCTTGGGATTGAAGCGAATGTCGCGTCCGCGCAGCGAAAACAACTTCTCGCCGCGGTGCGTCAACGTGGCACCATTGCGGCCCGATGCTGCGTAAATGCGATTGTCGAGCCCCCACTTCAAATTGTTCGGCAGTCCCTGCACATTCGAGCGGCTGAAACCGGAATAAACGATCTCGCGGACGTCGGCTTTGTTGTCGCCGTCGGTGTCTTTGAGATAATAAATGTGCGGCGCGGCGATGACGAACACGCCGCCATCGTAACAGCAGACGGATGTGGGCCAACTGATCCCGTCGGCGAAGACGACGCTTTTGTCCATTCGCCCGTCGGCGTTGGTGTCTTCCAGCAAACGGATGACCCCGGCCTCTGGGCTGCCGATGCCCCCGGGACACTGCGGCCGTTTTTCATCCGAGTAGGGATAGCCGTGCATCTGCGCGACGTACATTCGCCCGTCTTCATCGAAACAGGCATCGACGGGATCGGCGACGTTCGGTTCGGCAGCGACCAATTCGAGTCGGAACCCGTGTTCCAGCTTGAAGGTTTTCAACGCAGCCTGCGGCTCGACCGGTTTGAGCCGAACCAGTTGCCCGGCCAATGACTTCGGCGAGTCATCTTTGTCGGCCGCCTGCAGGGTGCTGCCTGGCAGTGATTGCATGTGCTGCAGGAATAATACCGCGACAACGCCCAGTACCGCAGAAAATCTCGACCGACAGAATGGGTGCCACTGGCGTGTCGCCAGTGCCTCGCGCGAGGCACTGGCGACACGCCAGTGGCACCCGTCTGCTGAGGATTGACAGGATGTTGCGGTAGTATGGGAAACGTGTTGAATTGTATTCATTTGGCTTCACACGGTTGAGAATTGGATTGGGAATAAGGACACATTGATTAGCAGCGCGGGCTGGAACCACCGAGCGCAACCAAACTTGCCGTCATCGCATCACAACAGCAACTGCTCCGCCGGGAAAACTGGGCCTTCGACACACGTTCGACGGTAATCCCATTCGTCTCCGCTTTCGTCCAATTTGACGCGTGTCACACAGCTGAAACAGATGCCAAAACCGCACGCCATTGGTGTTTCAAGCGATAGCCAGCAGGGAACGCTTTTCGCGGCGCACAATTGCTGCACCGCTTTCATCATCGGTTCCGGTCCACAGCAGTAAACGGCTTGGGGTGCCGAATTGCTTTCGAGTGACTTGGCTAACAATTCCGTTACGAATCCGTGATGGCCTTGTGAGCCGTCATCGGTTGAAATTTTCAGATCGAGGCCATCGATTTGGAAATCATCCAGACCGGCGAGATAGTCGGCCGAGCGTGCGCCGTAACACATGGTCAACCGATTAACCGGTTGCGGCAACGCCCGCGGCGGGTTGCCGTATTGTTTTTGGCCGAGTGCTTCGCGGGCAACGGCGAGAAACGGGGTTTGTCCGATGCCGCCGGCAACCAACGCCAAGTGTTCGACATCGGGAAGCGGAAACCCGTTTCCCAATGGTCCCCACAGTTCGACCGGTTGTCCCGATTTCCACTCGGTCATCGCCGATGTCAACTTGCCAACGGTAACGTAACCAAAATCGATCCCCGCTTTCTGGCCGTCCTCTTCGTAGACGTCGTACAACGCAAAGGGTCGTCCCAGCAGCGGATTGTCGGTTTCTGGCAGGCGGACCATGAAGAACTGCCCGGGGTGAATCTGCTCCGCAACGGGTGGACAGTGCAGCCGCAGACAATATGTGTCGCGGGCCATTTGCGTTTGCGCGACAACATGCGCCTGGTGTTGCACGGCAGAGACGACCGCACCGGGCAACGATGAATTGCAGTCCGGCTCAGCCACGCTGCTTTCTCCTCGTAGTTTTTCTTGCTGTAGTTTTTTTCGCCGTAGTTTTTCTGGAGGTTGATTTCCTGGCAGTTGATGCTTTCGCTACCGAACCTTTTCTGGTTGAACTCTTGCCCGTCGCTTTTCGTCGGCCGCGCGAGACTTGACTGTTTCCCCGTGTCGCCTCGGTCGTTAGTCGTTTCCTCGTCTGCCGCTTTCGGCTTGCGGGCTTTTCGCCCGGCGCTGCAACCAACTCATTCAAGGCACTGAGTTCCGGTGGCCGCAATTGTCGAGATTTACCAAGTCCTAACCGACCCAGTTTGACCGGGCCGAATGTGACGCGTTTCAAATGGATGACCTTGTGTCCAACACGAGCCAGCAATCTGCGTAGTTCGCGATTGTTGCCTTCGGTGAGTTCGATCTCGATGTACGTACTCTTTCCCTGCGACCGAATCTTCTTCACGCCCCTGGCCCGGAAGAAGCCGTCGGAGAACCGCATTCCCTTGGTGAGTTGTTTGAGCGTTTCTTGAGTGGGGTTGCCCACGACCTGCACCTGGTACCGACGGGTGACCGAGTAACGCGGGTGAGCCAGTTTGTTCGCGAGATCGCCGTCGTTGGTGATCAACAGCAGCCCCTCGCTCGCCTCGTCGAGTCGTCCGACGCTGAACAACCGTCGCTGGTCATCCGGTATCAGATTGATCGCCAGGGGCCGTCCGGTCGGATCGAGGTTGGTGCAAACGTATCCGGGCGGCTTGTTGAGCACGTAGACTCGTTTCGCTTCCGGTTTGACGCGTTCACCATCCAAGCGAACGATCTGGCTCTTGGAATCGACGGTAATTCCCAGTTCGCTGCAAACCTTACCATCGATCGTGACGCGTCCCTCAAGGATTAGCTCCTCACATTTCCGCCGCGAGGAGACACCCGCCGAGGCGAGAAACTTTTGCAGCCGCACCGGAGCGCTGGCGGCTTCTGCATTGTGATCGGACGAAGGGTTACGGCCGGACGCTCGAGTAGTCATGAGAAACCAAACTGGAAATTTCTTCGGAGTCCTCTGCGCAAACACTCAGGCAGACGACATGGGCAACGTTTCCCAGTGTAACGCCCCGCTTGCCAGCTGGAAACGCGCAACGAAACGAGTTCACGACACAGCCGAAATCCCGTTGGCAGCCTGTTCCCCCGGCGAAGAGGACGACAATCCCCTGAATTGGGCAGAATAACCGGCACGTTTTGCCGCATGCGGGCATCACGCTCACATCGAACTGGCTATCCAATCGACGAAGTCAACAACATTCCACGCCGCCTTCCCGACCGCGCCGAAGCGATGTATTGCATTGTGAGTGACTTTGCCCCGTGGTGTGTTGCCGATAACAGCTCTATCCCCACGCATCTGTGGGACGACTCCCCCCCACCATGATCCACAACCTCTGAGTTGAAGCGGTCTTCTTCAACGCGTCGGAAGTGCCGAACCACGATTCTGCCCAGTTTGCGGCTGCGCCGAAGAGAGGGTTGCGGAATTGCCACTGGTCAAACAGTTCGATCTCTACGCTGTGTTTCTTCCCGAATGCTGGACACTATCGCAGTTTGAATTGACGCCCCCGGTTTCACGCCAAGCCGTTTCATCGCCCTGCTGACTGCCGGGAGGCGAGGCGATGATTGCCAGATGCAAAATAGATGAAAAAATCGGGAAAGTGTCGATTTTACAAATTCCCAGCAAAAACACCTAAACTTACAAAAAAACCTTTCTCCTGCCGATTGTATAGGTTAGGGTTCATGTAACAGACTAATTGCGGGGGTCAACGCACCCTTGGCGAGGTTCCAAATTTATGGCTGTATTTCTCGTTCCCATTGAAGCCGGTCGTCCGATCGTGTTGGACAAGGCGATCGTGTTGATTGGTCGACAGGCGGACTGTGACGTCGTGCTGACGAACAGCCGCCGCGTTTCCCGCCGACATTGTTGCGTCGCGCAAGTGAACGACACATTTGTACTGCGCGACTTGGGCAGTATGAACGGTGTCCGGATCAACGGACGTCGGGTCGATTCTGAAGCCCGCATTGGTTTGGGCGACGTGGTATCGATTGGTGATCTGGGTTTCGTGTTGCAGGGCAAAGATGTTCGTCCTCCCCAAAAACAGCCGGGGGAACCGAGCGACCGAACGATGGAATTTGACGAACCCGCGGAAGCTGCCTCGCGGTCGCCGCTGGATCTGAGCCAGGAAATGCCGGTCGCCATCCCCGACAGTCGCGAAGATTTCGAAGCGGTTGGCTACGCCACGGCCGACAGCGAGCCAATGGACGACGACGAAATGGGCGGCGATCCCTCGGACAGCGACGAATACACGGGCCGCAATTCCCATTTTGAGTTGCTGTCGGACTGAAGCATTCGATTGACCAAGATCGAATTCCTGGATCCCCGGAGATATCGGGACGTCTTCGGGGTTTGCGCTTCGACAGGCGGCTCTCGCTCCAATACCTGTTCTCGCCCGGCGTGGCAGCATATAATTCCTGCGCTCCAACGAAGCAACGAAAAGTTGCGCAAAACCAATTCTTCGCTGGCCGTTCTTGCGATGTTGTGAAATGACTGAATCATTACGTGGACAATTCCTGATTGCCGCGCGACATCTGCGCGACTCGAACTTTTACAAGTCAGTTGTGTTGATCGTCGAACATGGAACCGACGGGGCGATGGGATTGGTCGTCAATCGTCCCTCATCGGTGACGGTGGCCAACGTGCTGTCGGAACATTTCGATTTGCCGGAGACTGACGACCTGCTCTATTTCGGCGGGCCGGCTGAGCCTTCTCATCTTTTCATCCTGCACAATTCTGCACAATTCGATCAGTGTGAACGCCCGGTTGTTCCCGATCTTTTTGTTGGCAGCGAAGAGGTGTTTCTATCGATTCTTCGTTCGGCCGACGACGGTGAGACGGGGCTGCAGTACCGAATTTTTTCAGGCTGCGCCGGTTGGGGCGCCGATCAACTTGAGGGGGAACTGGAGCGGGGCGACTGGCTGGTCTACCCGGCCGATTCCGTCCCCCTGTTCTGTGCCGACCCCTATGAGTTCTGGGAAAGCGTTCTCGGGAAAGTCCAGCAGCTGCGCAGCATTCTTCCGCAGGATGCCGGCAACGCGGAATGGAATTGACGCGTTGTTAAGCTGCTCGGACTCATCACACCGAAACGTTGCAAATGCCCGCCAATATTACCTTGGGTTCCGTTTATCGTCGGCGTTCCACTAAGGAGAATTGTTTCTTGCCGGATTCTATGAACATCATCACATTGCGCGACGCGACAACGAAGTCATCGGCGCGAATTGCTCCTGCGTTGGGATTCAACTGCTTCGAGTTTCGCGCGGACGTTGACGGAACGATTGTCGATGTGATCGATGCGGCGCCCGAATTCGCGGCCGGAAGCGAACGGCCCAGCGGCCATGGGATTCCGATTCTGTTCCCGTTTCCCAGTCGCATCCAAAATGGGCGCTACGAATGGGACGGACGCCAATATGAAATACCGCCGAATGTTGTTGGTTACGATGGCACGGGTAACGCGATTCATGGCTTCTGCCTCGATCGCCCGTGGCGGGTGACGGCCGTCGGCGATCATTTTGTGGTCGGCGAGTTTCAACTCAGTATCGATGCGCCGGAGCGATTGCCGTACTGGCCCGCCGATTGTCTGATCGAAATTCGCTACGAATTGCGTGGGCCGAATTTGCGGGCCGACATTCGCATTGCCAACCCAGACGAGAAACCGCTGCCGTGGGGATTTGGCACGCATGCCTATTTCCGTCTGCCACTGGGGGCGAAGAGTAATGCGAGTCGTTGTCTGGTGGAAGTTCCGGCAGCCCAGCAGTGGGAACTGCAGGACTTGATTCCCAGCGGGAAGCGGATTGACGTTGCGGGCGACAAGGACCTGCGCGAGGGGGCTCGGTTTGAGAGTCTGCATCTGGACGATGTGTACACGGACTTGACCGCCGCAGAGGACGCCCTGGATTGCCTGATAATGGACGAAGAGGCGGGGCTGCAAATGCTCGAGCGAAGCGATCCCATCTTTCGCGAGATCGTGGGTTATACACCGCCCGATCGCGATGCGGTCTGCCTCGAACCGTACACCTGCATTCCCGATGCGATCAATCTCCAGCAGCAAGGCGTCGATGCCGGTTGGCGCGTACTGGAACCGGGCGGCGAGATTCGCACATGGGTTGAGTTTCGCGTCGGGCGCATTCTTGTGTGAACCAAACCCACCAGGCGAGCGGGGGGCGTCAGCCCCCTGATGTGTTGGATTCAA
>Ga0209403_10007439_pt1 | contig 10820 bp, 11 predicted proteins | sample ArcticOcean_MG_C_8_FD_187440 | JGI IMG/M metagenome (GOLD analysis project Ga0209403, IMG submission 187440) | Marine microbial communities from western Arctic Ocean - ArcticOcean_MG_CB11_86 (SPAdes) (version 2) | ecosystem: Environmental > Aquatic > Marine > Oceanic | place: Arctic Ocean...
AGTTTCGACAATTCCTGTTTGACCCTCAGGAACCGGGGGGGCGACCAGTATAAAGAAATCTTGGTTCAACAAACCAGCTTCGAGTTCAGGTGTTGGCATACGATCGAGCGGCGAATACTGAGTTCTGTGCGCTTCAATCGCTTTACGTCGTATATCCGCGTAATGGGCGGTACCAAGCACTGTGGTGAGAGATTCGTCAGGAACTCAGATTTCATTGACATCCAGCTTGGTAAGACCAGAATCAGGCTCTGATTCAGCAAACACCTCGAACCAAATTTTCATCATCGATCGTGGAAATCCGTGATAGTACAGCTTCGATGGTTTCCACATATGGTTTTAGTCAACAAACAGAAACCGCCGACCAGAAGCAAGCTCCTGTGGCGAAAACGCTGTATCGGGCATACCATCGCCCCTATCAGACAGACGAACAACTCTTTCACGATCGTGGGAAGCAATTGCCGCTTACAGAAAACGAAGCTCGTATCCATGAAAATAACTAAAGTCACCCCACTGATGCTCGACCGATACCTTCTGGTACAAGTCGAAACTGACGCCGGAATTACTGGTCTCGGCGAATCGGGAGCATGGGGTTTCCTAGAGGCGTCACAGTCGGCTATAGAGAAATTCGGTCGATACCTAGTTGGAGAAGACCCACTCCGTATCGAACATCACTGGCAGTACATGTACCGCTTCTCTCACTTTCGTGGGGCGTCCATCATGGGTGCGCTGAGTGCAATCGATATTGCGCTTTGGGACATCATGGGCAAGCACTTCGACACCCCCGTTCACCAGTTGCTGGGTGGTAAGGTTCGCGACAAGGCGCGCGTTTACTACCACGTATTCGGGGACACTACCGAGGTTCTGACCGACGGAATCGTCGATGCCAAAGAACAAGGTTTCACTGCAGTTGGTCACCTGACACCCTTCTTGGATGAAGACCGCAACGTTCCTTATTTCAAAACCCATGCCGATAAAATTGGCGACGCCATCGAAACAGTTCGCGGCTACCGAGAAGCCGTAGGCACTGGTGTCGATCTCTGTATCGAAATCCATCGTCGAATGACCCCGACCGAAGCAGTTCAGCTTGGATTGGGTATCGAAGAATTCCACCCCTACTTCTTCGAGGACCCGGTAACCCCAGACAACTTCGACGAGATGGCGTATGTTGCCGACAAGATCAACATTCCAATCGCAACCGGCGAGAGATTCACGTCGATTTGGGAATTCGAGATGGCACTCTCACGAAACGCCGTACAGTACATTCGTCCTGACGTATGCCTAGTAGGCGGAATCTCTGGCGCTCGAAAGATCGCCGCTCTAGCCGAGGCACGCCACGTAGGAGTTGTACCGCACAATCCGCTATCGCCAGTATCGACAGCCGCTTGTCTGCAAATAGCTGCAACCGCACCGAATTTCGCCTTGCAGGAATACCCGATCGGTGAAGATGTTGCACCGAAAATAAACATGGTCACGGGGATGGCAGAGCACGACGGCAACGGCTATCTGACAATTTCAGATGCCCCGGGAATCGGACTCGAACTGAAACCGAATGCAGTTGAAATGTGTCCAGAAAAGCCGAGAGAAGTAATTACCCGACTTCACGCCGATGGAAGCGTTATCGATCAATAAACCAAAGTTTCTTTGTCTTCGTGAAATCAATCTGACAAAGCTAGATTGGTTCACCGCTATTCGGACTTTCGTCGGGTCAGTCGGTCTTATTAGCCAATGAGAGATCGTTCGGCAGTCGACTTCGACTTCCGGCATACTTGAAATCTGTCTCCTACCAACCCTCTGAAAAATCTAACTTCATGCCAATTCCAACTCAAAATCCTATCGTTGTCGCTCCAAGCCCTACGCCGTTCAAGGATGACGACTCGGTCGACTACGCAGCCATCGAAAGAAATGTAGAGAAGTGGATCAAGACTCCGCTATCGGGATTTGTTTTGAACTCTGAAAACGGTGAAGAGCAGTTTTTGTCAGAGGCCGAACGACTCGAAATTGTTCGCACCGTGAATAACGCTCGAGACGGCGAAAAGTTCATTGTTGGCGGAGTCGATAGTTCATCTGTCACCGACTCAATTCGTTTGGCGGAAGATTTGGTTGAAGCCGGAGCGGAGATGATTCGCATCCGAATCCCACGACTAACGAAGAATGTCACGGGCTACTTCGAGCAGGTTGTGCCACGAGTTCCAGCTCCCGTCGTGATCATTCATCAGATGGCTCCCGGGACGTTTGCCGGCGGAGCAGCCCCAGTTGGCGCCGAGCCTGAAGTAATCGGCGAACTTGTAGATATCGATAACGTCTGGGGCTACATCGCTTCGGGCAACGTTCGATTTGAGGCTCGGGTTCGCAACTTCGTGACGGCCGACAAGCCGTTCTGGCTTGGAAACGGCCTTCTGCTGCTTGCCATGACTGCAATTGGCGCGAATGGAGCGTGCCTTATGCTGGGAAACGTCGCACCTGCGGAGTGCCTCCAGATCATCTCCAGCGTGATGAACGGCGACCTCGCTAAGGCTCAGGAAGTGCAGAGTCGAATCATCGAAGCCGACCAACAAATCCTCGATCGTGGAGCTGCCGGAATAAAAGCAGCCATGGATATTCTCAGCTATGAAGGTGGCGCACCTCGCCTACCGAACCCGTCAGTCACAGACGCCGACCGCGAGATCATTCGAGTTGCAATGAAGAGTGGGGGGCTTATATAGGGTTTCGCAGCGACTTGTGAAAGATACTGAAATTAATTCAGCATGACAGTGATTTGAAACGAGACTAGTGACATCTCCCCAATCCCAGCCGAATCGTCGTCAAACAGAAAAAGACGCCTTGCGTCACCAGATCGACCAGCCGCCATCTACGCGGAATTCTTGACCTGTAATCCAGGCTCCGGCATCTGATGCCAGTAAAGCTGCCGTTCCTTTTATGTCTTGTGAAAGACCCGTTCGCTGGAGCGGGATCATCTTACGGAACGTCTCGACCTGATCGGCGTTGGTGCCGGTGCGTGGAATCTGACCCGGGCTAATGCAGTTCACAGTAACTCCGTGCTCACCGAACTCAGCAGCCATCGCGAGGGTCAGGCCCAATACGCCACCCTTGGCAGCGATGTACGGTGGTCCCGAGCGTTTGAACTCCGAATTGTAAATACGGCTATCCATCGCCAAAGTCGACGCGATTGACCCCAAAGTAATGATCGATCCACGCATAGCGGGAATCATCGCTCTGCCAGCCGACTGCGCAGTGATATACGTGCCAGTCAGGTTCACATCAAGTGTTCGCCTGAATTCATCGATGTCACCATTTGGCGGATAGCTCGTCGTGAACGAACCACCTGCGTTGCAAATGGCTATATCAAGTCGATCGTTTTCGTTCATGACTCGGTCGACCAGAGCATCGACCTGCGATTCGTCAGTCACGTCACAACCAACCGCGGTGACGTCCATTCCCCGTCCACGAAGTCGCTCAGCCACTTCTTCGCAAAGCTCAGCACGACGAGAAGCGATGTAGACATTCGCACCAAGATCACACAGGGCTTCAGTAAAGGCCGTTCCAAGATGCGTGCCGCCGCCAGTGACTATGGCAGTACGGCCTGTGAGATCGAAGAGTTGTTGAATTGATTTAGTCATTGAATTGGGGCTTCGAAATTGTGGCGTAATTTTATCGTTCGTTCGGATGGCTCGTACCAGCCCTCATCGGCGTATTGGTCGGAATGTAGATAGCACTGCACCCGAACTTCGTCTGATCCCTCGGTGAATGTGAACAACCGGCTCATCGGAATCGAGTTCCGCTGGCCGTGGTAGCGAGTAACCGCAGAAACGTTCACAAAGTTCGCTCCCCATTTCTGTTCCACGTGCGATCGACCACCGGTTGTATCGTCGGGATGGGTGTGAGTATGAGCGCCCAACCACAAATCAATTGCAGGCTGATTTTCGTCTAAGAAATTCTCGATACGACCCGAATCTTTTTGACCACCCACCCAGTAAATAAACGAAGACCCGGGTGCGCCGCCGTCTGGCATTCGACCGTGATAGCCCTCGTCGCAACCCTCGTTTAACCCTGAGGCTACCGTCGTCTCTTTAATCATGTGGTGATGGGCTGAAATAACGATCTTGTCTTTGTTTTCGGCAACCCTCTGGGTCCACCACTGGAAGGTCTCCTCCGAAATTGCCCCTGCTGGATACCCGCCAAACTCGCCTCGACCAATAGGCGCTCCACCATCGTTTCGATCAGCCATCATCAGAAATACTACGTTACCTACCTCAAATGAGTAGTTCTCCCATGTACCCGTGGTCTGGTAAGGTCGTGCCGAATTATCGATTCCGGAGTGTTCTGTGCTATCACCAGTCGGGTCGATCCATTTTTGGAACCACCACTGTGTCGGTTCGTCGGCACCCGAAGCATCGTGATTTCCGATCACGTCGTAAAAATGCTCACGACCGTGCTGCTTCGCCGATGCGTACTGCGAAACGACCAGTTCGCCCTCTTCGTCATCTGGAGGGAGCTGCGACCCTGAGAAGTCGCCGAGGTTTACTGCGATATCGAAGCCGCCAGATTCTCCGTCGGTGTTCGGCCAAGCTTCAGCGTGCTGGATCACTTCTTCAAGCGAACGACGCCCAAATTTTATCTCGGTTCCAACATGCGTATCCGACAGCGCCCAAAGGCGAAAAGTTCGAGCCAAAATTTTATATTCTCTCTGAAATAGTTTCTTGATTGGTGGGTATAGTACCGTTGGCATTACAAACGCTGACGGCATCTATTGAGCAAGCCCAAGCGAACCCCATCATAGCCGCAACAGAATCGGGTGTGCTGCCTAGTTCGACCGAATCGACCGTCAACATCGGCTTCAAATCGGCGTATACTCCCGCCGCGAGCGTTGCAATTTAATTGCGATTCACTAGCAGCCCGCTCCGCAAAATCGAGCGTAGATCCAGATAATAGCCAGTATAAGAGAAAGATATATGCCAGCAATTACCGGTGTTGAATTCCGCAGGTTCACAGCGAACCACCACAACGCACAGCGCAACTGGCTGCTGGTGAAACTGAACACAGACGATCCGAAAATGTACGGCATCGGCGATGCTTCGCCCATGGAAGACGACGAGATCGTTATGGCCATGATCGAGCAAATGGTGGAGAAGCACCTGATCGGCAAGGACCCTCTCGAAACCGAAGTTCACTGGACGAACTTGTACCAGGACTTCCAAGCACGAGGAGGTCGAATAGCATCCACTGCCATCTCAGGCATAGATATCGCACTGTGGGACATGAAAGGTCGTATTCTCGACCAGCCGGTTTGGAAGTTGCTCGGCGGCGCGCATCGCCGCAGCATCAGGGTCTATGCCAACGGCTGGTACTCAAACCCTGGAACGGCTGAACAAAACGCTGAAGAGGCGAAGATAGTCGTCGACATGGGCTACACCGCCCTCAAGTTCGATCCTTTTGGGCAGCACAACTACTACAAGCTATCTCTTAAAGAGGCGCAATTAGCTGAAGACCGCGTCGCCGCCGTTAGACAGGCGGTAGGGCCAAATGTCGATATTCTCGTCGAAGCTCACGCCAAATTCGATGTGATGAACGCGATTCAAATCGGCAAACGACTCGAAGAATATCGACCGCTTTTCTACGAAGAACCGGTTTCTCAAGAACGGGTTTCCGAGTTATTAGAAGTTCGAAACAAAGTTAACATTCCGATTGCAACTGGCGAGCGGCTTTACACAAAATTCCCGTTCGCAGAAATCGTCGATCGACACGCAGCCGACGTGCTTCAGCCCGATATCGCCAACGCCGGTGGAATCACTGAGTTAAAGAAAATAGCGATCATCGCCGAGGCAAAACACATCACAATGGCGCCACACAATGTCTGCTCGCCGGTTGGTGCAATGGCTGAGATGCACCTCGATGCTTCGATCATCAACTTCGAGATTCAGGAATATCACGCCGAGTTCTACACAGAACACTACTTCACTGTTCTAGATGGATTCCCACGGCAAAAAGACGGCTACGTCGAATTGTCCGATACACCGGGGCTCGGACTCGAGCTCAACGAAGCCGAAATTGCTGCACATCCACCGCTAGCGAAAACCACTTCAGCAGGAGGAACCGTTAGAGGCATCTGAGTGGCTTAAGTGGCTAAGCCACAGTTTCTGATCTACGACGCTCGGATCTCGATTAACTAATGTGGTTCTAGTAACAGATCAACATTTATCTCCAGTAAGTACGCACTCAAATAATCCCCATCAGGGACAACACATGAAATAAGGAATGGTTCGCAAATGATTAACAATACAATTTTGGAAGCTAATAAAGAAGGCCGGAAGGCGACCGTGTTCGCATTGGCACATCCTGCGCTATACATGATCGAAATGGCAGCCCATGTTGGCTTCGATGCAATCACAATCGACGGTGAGCATGGTGGATTTCCTGAAGAAGCCATCGACGACATCTGCCGAACCGCAAACGGTTATGGAATGTCGGTTATCGCACGAGTGCCAGATAGCGCTGCGTACCAGATCAACCTGTATCTCGACCGTGGAATTCAGGGCGTAACCGGTCCTCACATCAACTCGGGTGCTGAAGCACAGGCATTCGCCGATGCTTGCCTCTTCCCAACCGAAGGTAAGCGATCGTGGGGGGGTGGACGTGGAACCGAGTTCAACGACCAGACCGTTCTCGACGAAAAGTACGGCGGCAAGCTCGGATTCGCAAAATGGTCGAACGCAAACATGCTTGTTGTTGCACAGATCGAAGACAAGAAGGCATGGGACAACCTCGACGACATTCTCTCTGTGCCTGGTCTGACGGGCGTAACCGGCGGACCACATGATTTCGCACAATCGCTTGGTCACCCCGGTGAGCCAGACCACCAAGATCGAATTGCCGCAACGCTCGATGTAGAGAAACGCGCACGAGCTGCCGGAAAGACGGCTGGCGGAGATCAGACTTCCGGCATCGGGATCGCTGAACTAATGCTCGGCGAAGCGCGTGCATTCGTTGCTGCTCACAAGAGTGACAAGCTGGGCTCTTAGCTCGCAATAGCTTTGTCGCAAACTGACGCCGGCGGCGGTTTTCTTATACAACTGGCACTCCTTTACGTTGGCACAGTCCCACTTACCACTTGATATGAGAATGTCACTCGGTCCCACACTGATGGTCGTGATCTGCATGAGTGGATACGAACGGAAGTTATAACCTAGCACCACATTTCTTGCTCGAATAAGATGGGCGTCGACTCGGATCCGATGGGGGTTGTTGATCAGTATGGAAGCGTTAGGGGCGTTGAGGGGCTCCGAGTAGTTGATGCATCAAATGCCTACATGTGTCAGGGCGAACATTAATGCGACCGTTATCGCGATGGCAGAACGAATGGCAGAACTGATCGTCAGCTAAGAGTTGCATATGTGAAAAAATACCTACAGCTCAAAATACAGCAACGGAACAACACTTAATAAAGAATGTCCAGATTGATACATCCAAAGATTCAGTGAACCCGTTACGATTACACACATGGCAGCAGAAACCACCACAGAACGTCTCCGAAGTTCAGCGCAGCCCGAGTCAAAGACTTCAAGTCCTAAAAATGGACTTTTACCTGGAGAGCGAGTCGTATCTCAACTCAAGTCAAACGACGGAGGAAATTTCACCCTGACGCACGCCAGAGTGATTTTCCGAGGTGGCTCTGAATCGGACTCCGTGTATGCGTCGGCTCAACTACGAGACATTAGCTCAGTTGAAATCGCCCGACGTCCACGAGCGCGAAGAAGTGCTGCTTGGGGAACGGTTGGTCTCTTTGCTGCGATTGGTGTCTGGCAAGTAACGCCCAGTTCGAATGTCGGTATAGCGGCAGCGCTCGCCGTAGCGGTGGTTTCACTAATTTTGCTGGGCGACTACTGGATTCGACCCGCTGGAGTGCATCTCGAATTTAACATTATGGGCGGCAGCGTCATTAGTGGTGAAGTCGGTGGAAAATCAACTCTCGCAATGCAGTTCACACGCGACGTTGAAGATTCAAAGCGACGGTTAGTTCCGAGTCGAACCAAATCGCCGTACCGAAACTATCCGGCAGGCTGAATTTAGCAACGCCTAAAAAGCCTCATCTCCACGCTCTAGCCCATTTTAAACCAGTGCCCTTGTACCAATTCTTAGGCTCGGGACAATGTCTAGATCCCAGTCGTCACGTCTACCATTACGGAAGTTCACCAGTCCGCTCATAGCGATCATTGCTCCGTTATCGGTGCAAAGTTTGAACGGCGGTATTGCGACGGGCAGCGGCGATTTTTCCTTCAGTGTTTGGCGAAGCGGACCATTCGCAGCGACACCACCGACCAACACGATCCCAGCGCAATTTTCTCGTTTTGCCGCTGATATCGTTTTCGTAACCAGCACATCGATGACAGAATCTTGAAACGCTTTCGCCAATCCACCCACAACATCAGGATCGGCTCCACCGCTAGCGCCATTTGGTGGGTAGATACCTAATTTACGCGCCCGAGTCAGAACCGCAGTCTTTAAACCGCTAAAAGAAAATTCGTCAGTCCCTCGCATCCATGCACGTGGAAGCGGATCCGTCTCCGGAGCACCTTCAGCCACACGCTGAATCTCAGGCCCCCCCGGGTATCGTAGCCCCAAAACTCGTGCGGCTTTATCGAATGCTTCGCCTGCAGCATCATCACGAGTCTCGCCAAGCAAACGAAATTTACCGTGACCTTCGAGTAACACCAACTCGGTATGCCCTCCAGATACAACTAGGCACATTATTGGCTGTTCGCCGATAAGTTCCTGAAATGGCTCAAGGCCGTGATCTTCGGTTAGAGCCCAAGCACCATAGACGTGACCATCCATGTGGTTCACGCCAATCAGCGGAATATCTAGGGCAGCAGATAATCCCTTAGAGAAATTTAGACCAACGATGAGAGACCCAGCGAGCCCGGGACCGTGCGTGGCAGCGACTGCATCGATGTCTCCCCAATCGAGCCCAGCGTCTTTAACTGCCTGTTCACAAACAGGTCGAATGTCGAGTACGTGCTGCCGAGACGCAACCTCAGGAACAATTCCGCCGTACCGCGCGTGGATATCTATCTGAGTTGCAATTACGTTGGCACGAACATACCCATCGCCGTCGACAATACCAACCGACGTTTCGTCACAACTAGTTTCTATTCCCAAAATATTCATATCAATGCGTCCACTGTACCGCTGAATTAAGTGAAAACCTTTACTCTCTTCCAGTACTATCCATCATGACCGAGTTTAGACTATTGATATTAATCAGGATATTTATTTTTCGCATTTGCCAATTCGTCTAATATGCATAGCAGTGGGCAAATGAACTGGGAGCACAACAATGTCGGAAACCAACAACTGGCCAGAGTGTATGAATTGTGATGAAGGGCACTTGGTGCCTCTGTCTGACTTCGGAGCACAAGGCGCAGCAGTTCACTACAAGGCCTGGGTATGCACAAATCCAGAGTGTGAATACAACATAAAGATTCGAAACGGCGAAATTCACATCAACGAACCGATCATACACGGCGCCCGAGTCCGATAGCATTTAGCCATAAAATCCATACCGACCTAAGAGTCGTACATGAATGACCATGGCTAATCAAAACGACGATCCGATTGCACGGCAGAAATCTCAACGATCAAAAAAACCTAAAATCACGATTACAACGATCGCAGCCTACTCGACCGCCTTGCTTGGAATCGTACTAATCGCAGTGTCGGGCCTGTACATATACTCTCAGTCACGATCGGGTTCCGATATTGCTGAGTTCGTTTACTCGATTCCCGATGAATCGCTCGAAAGCCATCTTGGCATAGAAGCTAAAGCTCCCCAGCCCCATCTGATTGCCGATGACGAACAGCCGATACCACTCGAACTAAAATCGCCTAATGTAGCGCAGTTCGCCAGTCTCTACCCGGGCAATCTTCTCAATCCTAAGTACTGGTCAGAACCAGAGTGGGGCGGAACTGATCCCTTCGGCGGCCCGTCGATTCCCGACAATTTCGTACCGATACTATCGACTGATCTCTTCCGAGATTTCGATCCTACGTCAAACGCTACTCACATCAGAATCCCAGCAATCAATGTAAATTCGACTGTGTCCGAGCTAAAGATTATTGATCTTGACGACCAGCGATCGTATGAAACTCCAAACAACACAGTTGGACACATTCCTGAAACGTCGCGCCCCGGTCAGCAAGGCGACGGCTGGTTCTTCGCGCATCTAGAAAGTTTCGCCGCAGGTGAAGGAAACATATTCCGACACCTGCCTGAGATCACAGAACTTATCAAGGAAGACCCTGTCGACGTGTATCTAGAAACGCCGGACGCTGAATTCATATACAGAGTTACTAGTACAACCCAGATTCATCAAAACGACCTTCAATTGAGTAACACCGACGATGCACAGATTACCCTCGTAACCTGCTGGCCTCCACGGGTGTACGACCACCGAGTACTAGTCAATGCCACTCTCATCGCATACCGCCCTATTTAGACGTCACATCAGATTTATGAACTTGGTGACTCGAAATAGCACACTCTAATTCACTGCCGATTTGTCGATTTCTGCGCGATAATTAACTTCGTTCAATGTCAGAGTCAAAATTTGGCTTCTAGCAACGTCTACACGATTTCTCGCAATTCACGAACCTGAAACTGGATAACAATGATTTCGTCTGAGCGTTCCACCAAAGAAAACACGGAAAAATCTCCCATCTGGCAAGATAAATTGCTGCTTACTCTGATGGCAATTACGATCATTGGCGTAGTGCTACAGGTCACCCTGGGTGGAGTTGTTCGGGTTACCGGTTCAGGCGATGGCTGT
>Ga0209403_10007440_pt1 | contig 10820 bp, 10 predicted proteins | sample ArcticOcean_MG_C_8_FD_187440 | JGI IMG/M metagenome (GOLD analysis project Ga0209403, IMG submission 187440) | Marine microbial communities from western Arctic Ocean - ArcticOcean_MG_CB11_86 (SPAdes) (version 2) | ecosystem: Environmental > Aquatic > Marine > Oceanic | place: Arctic Ocean...
CTGAGCGCGAGCACCATCCTCGTGTCGGCCGGCTCGATGATGCCGTCGTCCCACAGCCGCGCCGTGGCGTAATAGGGGTGGCCTTCGGCCTCGTACTGGCTGCGGATCGGATCCTTGAAGGCGTCTTCTTCCTCGGCCGACCAGGCGCCGCCTTTGGCCTCGATTCCGTCGCGCCGCACGGTGGCAAGCACGCTTGCCGCCTGTTCGCCGCCCATCACCGAGATCCGCGCATTGGGCCACATGAACAGAAACCGCGGATCGTAGGCCCGCCCGCACATACCGTAATTCCCGGCGCCGAACGAGCCGCCGATGATCACCGTGATCTTCGGCACCTGGGCGCAGGCAACCGCGGTCACCAGCTTGGCGCCGTCCTTGGCGATGCCGCCGGCCTCGTATTTCTCGCCGACCATGAAGCCGGTAATATTCTGCAGAAAGATCAGCGGGATGCGGCGCTGGCAGCATAGCTCGATGAAATGCGCGCCCTTTAGCGCGGATTCGGAAAACAGGATGCCGTTATTGGCGACGATGCCGACGGGATAGCCGTGAATCCGCGCGAAGCCGCAGATCAGCGTGGTGCCGTACAGCGCCTTGAATTCATCGAACTCGGAGCCGTCGACGATACGCGCGATCACCTCGCGCACCTCGAACGGCGTGCGCAGTTCGGGCGGGACGATGCCGTTCAGCTCCGCCGGGTCGTGCGCCGGCTCGACCGGTTCGGCCATCACCACGTCCTCGAATTTTTCGCTGTTCAGATTTCGCACCGCGCGGCGGACGATGGCGAGCGCGTCGCCGTCGTTTTCCGCCAGGTGATCGGTAACGCCCGAGATGCGCGAATGCACGTCGGCGCCGCCGAGATCTTCCGCCGTCACCACCTCGCCCGTTGCTGCCTTTACCAGCGGCGGGCCGCCGAGAAAGATCGTGCCCTGCCCCTTCACGATGACGCTTTCATCGGACATCGCCGGCACATAGGCGCCACCTGCCGTGCACGAGCCCATCACCGCCGCGATCTGCGGCACGCCCGCGGCCGACATCGTCGCCTGATTGAAGAATATGCGCCCGAAATGATCGCGGTCGGGAAACACCTCGTCCTGGTTCGGCAGGTTGGCGCCGCCCGAATCCACCAGATAGACGCAGGGCAGATTGTTGGCGTGGGCGATTTCCTGCGCGCGGAGATGTTTCTTTACGGTCAGCGAGAAATAGGTGCCGCCCTTCACGGTCGCGTCATTGGCGACGATCATGCATTCGCGGCCTTCGATGCGCCCGATTCCGGTGACGATCCCCGCGGCGGAAATTTCGCCGCCATACATATCATGGGCGGCGAGCGGCGACAGTTCAAGAAACGGCGAGCCGGGATCGAGCAGCGTGTCGATGCGGTCGCGCACCAGCAGCTTGCCGCGCGCGACATGGCGGTCGCGGGACGCTTCGGGCCCGCCGAGACGCGCCGCCGCGGTAACGGCGCGCAATTCCTCGATCACGGCGGTCATGGCCGCCTCATTGGATTTGAAGTCGCCGGATGTCGGGTCGATGGCGGATGACAGACGGGGCACACCGATCTCCTGAATGTTCAGGCCCGCAGTATAACCGAGCAAACACGACTCAACACCTTCCGAGCGACCGGACCGCTTCAAACAAGTCCTTAAGAGGGGAAGACTCTAGGCCGTCGGCTGGTGCGTCGACGCCCGGCTCGCAAACGGCTCTATGTGAAGCGCGCCGCTGTCGGCATAAACGATGCTCGATTCCGGCACTTCGGCCCAGTGGCCGGAATCTTCGTCCGACGGCTCGGACATGATCGTGACTGATTGCTCGGCGCCGCCGGCGCCAAGACCGTAGAACAGGCTCGGCGAGGCGTTGTCGGACGAATAGCGTGTGGCGATCAGACGTTCGCCGTCCGTGGCGATGGCGGCAAACCTGAACGGCCCGGTCACGCCGTGTTTCACCATGGTTTCCTCGACCAGCTTCACCGTGGTGGCATAGGCGGCGGACGGATCGTCGGCCAGCCCGTTGGCCAGCAACAGATAAAAGATGGTTTCGCTGTCCGTCGTGCCCATCTTGTGACGGTAAAGCCCTTCGGGGATGGCGAGATCGAGTTCGCGGCGCAGGATTGGAAAATCGGCAATCGCGCCGTTATGCATGAACATCCAGTCGCCATGGCGGAACGGATGACAGTTCTGCCGCGCGGTGCCCGCCTCGCCGGTCGCGGCGCGGACATGGGCGAAGAACAGCCCGGAGCGCACCTGTTCGGACACCTCGCGCAGATTGTCGTCGTTCCACGCCGGCAGAACATCTCGGTACAGACCGGGCTTTCCGCGATCGCCGTACCAGCCGATCCCGAACCCGTCGCCATTGGTCACCACATCCGACCAGCGCGCGCTCAAACTCTGGCGGACAAGCGAATTTTCCGCCTCGAACAGAACGGTATCGAGAAATATCGGCGGACCGGCATAGGCCATCCATCTGCACATAAAAGTTCACCCGCATGACGCACAGTTCATCGCAACGTCAGACAATAGCACCTGTCGGGTAAATCCAAGCTGAATCTGGTTGCACCAAAACCGGGTGCTGCTCTCAGACGGTCGCCACCTGCGCGTCGGTTACGACGTCTCCGCGAACAATTCGCGGCCGATCAGCATGCGGCGGATTTCCGACGTGCCGGCGCCGATCTCGTACAGCTTGGCGTCGCGCAACAGACGGCCGGTCGGATAGTCGTTGATATAGCCGTTGCCGCCGAGGATCTGGATCGCGTCGAGCGCCATTTCGGTGGCGCGCTCGGCGGAGTAAAGGATCGCGCCGGCAGCGTCCTTGCGCGTCGTCCGGTCGCGGTCACATGCCTTGGCGACGGCGTACACATAGGCCCTGGAGGCGTTCATCTTGGTATACATGTCGGCAAGCTTGGCCTGGATGAGCTGAAACTCGCCGATCGGCTGGCCGAACTGTTCGCGTTCGTGGACATAGGGCATCACCACATCCATGCAGGCCTGCATGATACCGAGCGGCCCGCCGGACAACACCGCGCGTTCGTAGTCCAGGCCGCTCATCAGCACCGCAGCACCACCGCCGAGGGCGCCGACGATATTCTCTTCGGGCACGAAACAGTCCTGAAACACCAGTTCGCCGGTGTTGGAGCCGCGCATACCGAGCTTGTCGAGCTTCTGCGCGGTGGAAAACCCGGCAAAGCCCTTCTCGACGATAAACGCCGTGATCCCGCGCGAGCCGGCCGCGGGATCGGTCTTGGCATAGACCACGATCACGTCCGCATCCGGGCCGTTGGTGATCCACATCTTGGAGCCGTTGAGCACGTAGCCGCCATCGGCGCGGTCGGCTTTCAGTTTCATCGACACCACGTCGGACCCGGCGCCCGGTTCGGACATCGCCAGCGCGCCGACATGCTCGCCGGATACCAGTTTCGGCAGGTAGGACTTCTTCTGATCGGATGTGCCGTTGCGGTGGATCTGATTGACGCACAAATTCGAATGCGCACCGTAGGACAGACCGATAGAGGCCGACGCCCGGCTGATCTCCTCCATCGCGACGACATGTTCGAGATAGCCCATCCCGGCGCCGCCATATTCCTCGTCAACCGTGACACCCAGCATCCCCATCTCGCCCATCGCCGGCCACAGTTCCATCGGAAACTCGTTCGAGCTGTCGATTTCGGCGGCGAGCGGCGCGATTTTGGCCTGAGCGAAATCGGCGACGGACTCGCGGAGCATGTCGGCGGTCGAGCCAAGATCGAAATCGAGCGATGGCAGGGCGTTGGGGATCATGCGTTTGCCGGAATCCGCTTCTGAAACTCGGCCCGCCAGTCCTCAATGGGCTCGAAAGTGGGGTCGGCTTTCGCGTGCGCTTCCGACGCCGCGTAGATTTCCGCATCGGAAAGCGAGAAATCGAGGTCATGGCGATGCGGCTGGTTGATATACCACGGCGTGTCCATGAACGCTTCGAGCCGGTTGCCTTCGGGATCGAAGAAATAGACCGACCAGGCATTGCCGTGATCGGTGACGAACACTTTCTGCACGTCGTCGTCCGTGGTGACGACCGCATGCACCTGGCGCAGTTCGGCGAGCGTCTCGCAGCGGAATGATATCTGGTTCACCGTGGTCTGGTCGGTATCGGGCCGGCGGCCTTCAGCGACGATCACCTGATGATGATCGAGCGGATCAGCGGACATGAATGCATATTTATTGCCGTTGAGCACGCCCTCATCGGCGATGCCGAAGCCGAACATCCGGACGTAAAAATTCTTCATGCGCTCAAAGTCCTGCACCCAGACCCCGACATGCGAAAGCGTCATTTTCGGTAGCATAGCCATCGTTTTCTCCCCGACCCTGTTCGTGTTTCCCGATATTAGGACGCCATTGTACCGCTTCGCAACGCCACACACTTGCATATCGCGACACAGACGTTATTCATGCGCCGTCAGTTCACCGGAGGGCGGCATGAAGATCACCACGTACTCAGTCAATGGAACCGAATCCTTTGGCGTCGTCACCGACGACGGCATCATCGACGCAAAGCCCCTGGCGGGTGGACCGCAGACCCTGCGCGAGGCGATTGCCGCCGGTGCGCTGGAAAAAATCGCCGCGGCGGCAGCGGGGAAAAGCCCCGATCACAGCCTCGCCGACATCGAATTCCTGCCGGTCATTCCCGATCCCGACAAGATCATCGCCATCGGCCTGAACTACCGCAGCCACGTCCTTGAAGGCGGCCGCGATCTGCCGGAATACCCGATGATCTTCACCCGGTTCGCCAACTCGCAGGTCGGTCACGGCCAGGCGATGGTGAAGCCCAAGGTGTCCGATATATTCGATTTCGAAGGCGAAATGGCGGTCATTATCGGCAAGTCCTGCCGCCACGTGTCCGAAGCCGACGCGCTGTCGGTTGTCGCCGGGTATTCCTGCTACAATGACGGATCGATCCGCGATTATCAGCGCCACACCAGCCAGTTCGGGCCGGGCAAGAATTTCTATAAATCCGGCGCCTTCGGGCCGTGGATGGTCACAGCCGACGAAATCCCCGACCCGGCGTCGCTGACCCTGATCACCCGGCTGAACGGCGAGGAAATGCAGCGCGCGACAACCGACGATCTGCTGTTCAACATCCCGCAGCTCATCCACTACCTGACCACCGTCACCGAGCTGGTTCCCGGCGACGTCATCGTATCCGGCACCACCGGCGGTGTCGGTTTCTACCGCGACCCGCAGGTCTTCATGAAGGAAGGCGATACGATCGAGATCGACCTCGACAAGATCGGCGTGCTGTCGAACCCGATCGTCAACGAGAAATAGGCCTTTCCACAGGCGTCATCCCCGCTAAAGCGGGGAACTCCCGATCATGAGGCCCAGGCCGGAGTGGGATTCCCACTTTCGCGGGAATGACCAAAGATAATACGTCACCCCGGCAAAAGCCGGGGGCTCATGCCACCACAATCACCTCAGCCCGAGCAGCTTCAGCGCGGCGGCGAACAGGGCATGATCGGGTTCGGCGAGTGCGCTCAGCGCGGTGAAATGATCCCTGCCCGGCAGGTTCAGCGTGGAGGTCGGCACGCCATGCGTCGCCCAGGCGGCGGCGAGATCGCTGGCCTGGCGGTCGAATTCGTCGTATTCGTCGCCGCCAAAGGCGATGATCGACGGGCCTTTGGTCGGCGGAGTCATGAACATCGGGCTCTGGTCGGCAACGTCTTCGGGCTTTAGACGCACCGCGTCGTTGAGCGGGGTCAGGCGGATCGGTTCGACATCGTAAATGCCGCTGATCGGCAGCCCGGCGGCGACCACATCGATGGGCAAACCGGGCTCGAATGCCGGCCAGTCGGTCGCCTGCATCATCGCCGTCAAGTGCCCGCCGGCGGAATGTCCTGACACCACGATCCGGTTCCGGTCATAGCCGTATTTTCCGGCTTCGCGCCACAGATAGGCGATCGCCCGGCGGCACTGGTCGGACAATTCTGCAAGCGTCACCGCCGGACACAGGGCATAGTCGATATTGGCGAAGGCGGCGCCGGCCGCGTTAAGCTCCGTCGCCAGGAATTCCATCCCTTCTTTATCGTTCCATTGCCAGTAGCCGCCATGAATAAACGCAAAAAGCGGTGCACCGTCGGCGTCAGCCAGAAAAATATCCAGCCTTTCGCGCGGGTGGGGCCCGTAGGCAAGGTCGAGATGCTTGCGCGGCGCGCTGTCGCGATAGGCCGCCGAGCGGGCGTTCTGGTCGTCCTTGATCGCCGCCAGTTCGGCTTCGGTCACCTGGGCGCGATTGTTGTACTGCGCATAAAGCGCTTCGGAATCGTAGTCGCGGTATACGGCATCGGCCATGATCTGTTCCCTGTGTTCAGCCCGTATCGTAATCGCCACGGAGATCCGATCAACCGCACAACAATTTGCACTTGCAACTATTATTATTTGCAGTTACAAATAAATTGACCCAAACGACGCAGGTACAGGGAGCCCCGCCATGGCGATCGATTTCGGCTATTTCACACTGTCTGACAACTACTATCCGGACCATCCGCGCTCGGCGAGCGACTTCGTTCTCGAAATCCGCGAACAGGCGATCCTGGCCGACAAGCTGGGCTACCATTCGGCCTGGATCGGCGAGCATCATTTCGACCGGCTCGGCGTCAATTCCCGCCCCGATATCCTGCTCGCCAGCATCATCCCGGAAACCACCAATATCCGCTTCGCCCCGGCGGTGAACGTGCTGCCCCTGCACCACCCGATCCATGTCGCCGAAGCCTGGGCGACGCTCGACCTACTGTCGGGCGGACGCGTCGATTTCGCCACCGGGCGCGGCTACGACCAGGCCGAATATGCGCCGTTCGGCGCCGATTTCATGAAATCGGCCGAGATGTTCGAAGAGGGCATGGAGGTGCTTTGGAAGGCCTGGACCGAGGAAGGCTTCTGGTCGCATCACGGCACCTATTACAATATCGATGACATGTCGATCACACCGAAACCGATCCAGAATCCGATCCCGTTCTATGTCGCGTCGTTCTCGGAAACGTCGTCCAAGATGGCGGCGAGAATGGGCCACAACATCATCTATGCGCCGTTCGCCGCCTCCATGGTCTATGGCAGTCTCGATGCCGCGGTCGACAGCTATCGCAATAACTGCGTCGCCGAGGGCAACACGCCGGGCCGCGCCATGTGCAGCTATTTCATCCATATTGGTGATACCCCCGAAGAGGACGATTTCGGGCGCCAGGCGATGATGGATTACTTCAAATTTTGCGTGCTGCGCGCCTTCCCGGACGATCCGTCGACCATGCCGCCGACCATGCACTACTTCCTCAAGATCAACGAAATCCTGCGCAACATGGAAAAGGACAAGCTATCGGCGAATTCGGTCCTGCTCGGCAATTCGGCGCAGATCACCGAACAGCTCAAAAAGGTCGAGGCCGCGGGCATCGACGAATGCATCCTGTATTTCAACGTCGGCCACAAACCGAACCAGATGGTCAAGGACCAGATGCACAAGTTCATGGACGAAGTCGCGCCCAATTTCGAAAACTACCGGATCGCGGCGGAGTAACCCGGCGTGGAGCTCGGCGCCTACCTGCCCTATCTGGTCAACCGGCTGGGCCAGCGTTTCGTCGCCGAAATCTCGCCGGCGCTGACCGCCGTCGGGATCGACGTGCAGATGTGGCGCGTCCTCATCGCGCTCTATCAGCGCGGCGACCAGCCGGTCGGCGCACTGTCCGACCTGACCAGCATCAACATCTCGACGTTGTCGCGCCTGATCGGACGGATGAGCGCCAAGGGCCATGTCGAACGGCTGCGCGGTAACGACGATGCCCGCTCCGTCATCATCCGCCTGACGCCCGACGGCCGGGCGGTGACGGAAAGCATCCTGCCCGCCGCCACCACGCTTGAGGCCGGGGCAACCGCGAATTTCTCCGATGCCGAACGGGCAATGCTCGAGCAACTACTGGTCAAGCTATATGCCGGGCTGGCAGACGATGCCGCGGACACGGAGGAGCGGCTGGCCGGGTGACGGCCACTAAGCAGGGACGGCAGAAGCCACTGAGCGTCAATTGGGAGAACGAAATGCAGAAATGGAAAATTGGCGAGGTGGAAATCTACCGGGTCGTCGAGTTCGAACAGCCCCTGCTCGATCCGTTCGTGCTGTTTCCCGATGCCAGCGACGCGGCCCTCGAGACCCATAAATCATGGCTGGAGCCGAGATTGCGCGACCCCAACACCGGGCTGTTGATCGTCGCCTTTCACTCCTTCGTCATACGCACGCCGCATCACGTGATCCTGGTCGACACCTGCGGCGGCAACGACAAACATCGCCCGCAGAAGACGCGGTATCATCAGCAGAGCTGGCCCTATCTCGACAATCTCTCGGCCGCCGGTTTTACGCCCGACGATATCGATTTCGTGCTCTGCACCCATCTGCACGTCGATCACGTGGGGTGGAACACCCGGCTCATCGACGGCCGCTGGGTGCCGACGTTTCCCAATGCGAAATATCTGTTTGCGCGGGAAGAGTGGGCATTCTGGGAAGCCGAATACGAGACCGAGGGATTCACCGACGATCCCTATTATGAAGACAGCATTCTGCCGATCATCGCCGCCGGCCGCGCCGTCCTCGTCGACAGCGACCACACCATCGACGACTGGGTGCATCTCGAACCGTCGCCCGGCCACACACCCGGCCACTTATGTATTCAAATTGCATCGGGGCAATCGCACGCGGTGATGAGCGGCGATCTCATGCACCATCCGGTGCAATGCGCCGAGCCCGACTGGAACAGTTGCTTCTGCGTCGACCCCGCCGCCTCGGCGGCGACGAGGCGGGCATTTCTGGAGACCCATTCCGGCACCCCGACGCTGGTCATGCCGGCGCATTTCCCGACCCCCGGGGCCGGGCGCATCATCGAGGCACAGGGCGCCTGGCGTTTTCTGTTCAGCGATGAATTCTGATCGATCAAGGGCCCGATGAAAGCCGCTATCCGAGGCTAGGCGCACGCAGGATCGGGCTGATGCGGCCCTCACGACGCCGCCACGGAAATTTACCGCTTGCATCGAACGCGCCGTCCCTAGAGGACAGTGCCGGATCGACGCGCGACGGGTGAGGTGCAACGAGTCATGCAATCAGAATAATGGAAAACCAATGAAGAAAATCGGGTTCCTGTCTTTTGGACACTGGTCTCCGGCACAGGGCTCGCAAACCCGCTCGGCAGCCGACGCGCTGCTCCAGTCCATCGACCTTGCCGTAGCTGCCGAGGAACTGGGGGCGGACGGCGCCTATTTCCGGGTGCATCACTTTGCCCGCCAGCTTGCCTCGCCGTTCCCGCTGCTGGCCGCGGTTGGCGCGAAGACCAGCCGTATCGAAATCGGCACGGCGGTGATCGATATGCGCTACGAGAACCCGCTCTATATGGCCGAAGACGCCGGCGCCGCCGACATCATCTCCGCTGGGCGGCTCCAGCTCGGCATCAGCCGCGGCTCGCCCGAACAGGTGATCGATGGCTGGCACTATTTCGGCTATCGGCCGGGCGACGACGAGACCGAAGCCGACATGGCCCGGCGCCATACGGAGGTTTTTTACGACGTGCTGCGGGGCGAGGGCTTCGCGCAGCCGAACGCGCGGCCGATGTTCCCGAACCCCGGCGGCCTGCTCCGCGTCGAGCCCCATTCCGAAGGTTTGCGCGAGCGCATCTGGTGGGGCGCGTCCTCGAATGCGACCTCCATCTGGGCGGCGAAACTGGGGATGAACCTGCAAAGCTCCACGCTCAAACGCGATGAGACCGGCCTGCCCTTCCACGTTCAGCAGGCCGAGCAGATCCGGGCCTACCGCGCCGCCTGGACCGAGGCCGGCCACGCCCGCGAGCCGCGCGTGTCGGTAAGCCGCAGCATCTTCGCCCTGGTCGACGATCGGGATCGCGCCTGGTTCGGGCGGGAAAATCAGAGCCAGGACCAGATCGGCCACATCGACCCGAACACCCGATCAATCTTCGGTCGCAGTTACGCCGCGGAGCCGGAACGCCTCGTCAACGAACTGGCGAAGGACGAAGCAATAGCCGAGGCCGATACGCTTTTGCTAACCGTGCCTAACCAGCTTGGCGTCGATTACAACGCGCATGTCATCGAATCCATCCTGACCCATGTTGCCCCGGCGCTTGGCTGGCGATAACTGCGGCGTAATGCGGCAGGGCGCGAGCGGATGGCGCCGGCGAATATCGAGCAAAGAAAACGGCGGCCCCGAGGGACCGCAGCTGGATACGCTATGTCCGAAAAGTCAGGCCCTGCAGCGGCGCCTTGCAAAACCGAGACCGGCAAGGCCAAGGCCGACCAGCAGAAGCGCAGACGCCGCTCCGGTGATCGTCTGACCGATGGAGAACTCATAAGCGCCACCGCCATCGAAACCGCCGGTCGCCAGGAAGTTTGCACCGTTTACATTGCCGTCATAACCATTCCCGGAACTATCCATGGCATCTCCTCCGTCAAAGGAATAGTGGACGACCAGAGACGCCTGCGCGGCGCCGGCCAGGCCGGTCATCGACGTGCCAAACGCCAATAGGCTGAAGCAAAAACCTGCGGCGATTGATTTGAAAACGGGAGCTTTTGATACGGTCATAATAATTACTACCTCTACTATACAAATGAGAGCGATGAAGGAGCTCTTACGGCCTCCATGCAATTCCCATGCCAGCTCTCATTTTCCATTAATAACAATGGTCTAGGAGATTCGCATCGCGAAGCGAACGAAAAACCGTAAGATTTTCCGACACCTATAAATCACGGCAGCGTGATCGGCAGGGCGACGGCCCGATGTTACCGAATACCCTATCGTGTAACATTTGAGCCCACATCTCGAATGAC
>Ga0209403_10007443_pt1 | contig 10815 bp, 5 predicted proteins | sample ArcticOcean_MG_C_8_FD_187440 | JGI IMG/M metagenome (GOLD analysis project Ga0209403, IMG submission 187440) | Marine microbial communities from western Arctic Ocean - ArcticOcean_MG_CB11_86 (SPAdes) (version 2) | ecosystem: Environmental > Aquatic > Marine > Oceanic | place: Arctic Ocean...
CCGACAGCCAAAGCATCAGATACCTCAATTCACGTAGCAGCTGAAGCTGCAAAACCAAAACCGCCGACAGCCAAAGCATCAGATACCTCAATTCACGTAGCAACTGAAGCGGGAAATATAGAATCCGTCAAACAAGCTATTGCTGATGGTGCGGATGTGAATGAGAAGAATGCGGATGGAGTGGCCCCATTAAGTAATGCAGCTTTTTTCGGTCACAAAGAAGTCGTCGAACTACTCATCACCAACGGTGCGGATGTGAATGCGAAGTTTGATGGCAGAACACCACTAGATGTTGTTACTCGTCCAGATAACACAAACAAAAACAAAGCCGAACTCGCCGACCTCCTCCGCAAACACGGCGGCAAGACGGGTGAAGAATTGAAAGCTGAAGGGAAATGAAATGAAAAAACTAACTCTCTCTATATTCATTTTCACCTTGTCTACCGTGATCGGTCTGCAGGCCCAGGTGAATTACGTCCAGATGGCCAAGCCCTTTTCGTCAAACCCGGCCTTCCTAGCCCCCAAGGGTCCGGTTTCGAGCACCGCCATCCAGGTCCCCGTTATCACCTGGGCAGCCGATGGGACCACTGTGGCGGCCAATGATGGAATGACGAGAAGCGCTACCTCCAAGCTGGCCGTGGCTCTCGGGACGGCGACTTCCATTGCACTGCAGGATGATTTCGAGAAACAGGTCGCGGACTACATCAGCGGAAAGTCCCCGTTCCTGCGGGGCACGCTTGGGATGATCAACCTGGCGGCGGAGGGCCTGGCAGAGAAGGACGCCGGGCTCGAGCCGGTGGTCTTCTACCAGTTGAGCTGGTCTACGGGTGCGGACGGTTTTGTGGGGCGGAATGTCCGGAATGTCAACGAACTGAAGGGCAAGACGATCGTGGTGCAGAAGAACGGCCCGCACATTGACCTGGTGCGCACGCTCCTGCAGAGCGCCGGGCTGAAGAGCGGGGAGGTGACGATCAAGTACGTGCGGGATATAATGGACATCGGTGAAGGAGGTGGAGTAAATGACCCTGCGGGAGCCATGCGTCGAGACCCTTCCGTTGCCGGGGCAGCCTGCATCTATCCGGACATCATGGCTTTGACACGTGATGGCAAGGTGGGTGACGGGACGCAAGAGAGCGTTATTGGTGCGAGGCCCATCCTCACGACCAAGACCGCCAGCCGCGTGATTGCGGATGTGTATGCGGTGCGCAGGGACTGGTTCGAGAGCAACGGCGGGAAGGTCGCGAAAATGCGCGAGGTGCTGCTGGCCGAGCAGGAGCGTTTCCAGAAGGAACTCAAAAAGCCCAGCGCCGCTTTCAGGAGCGAGTGTCGCTCGTTGGCAAAAATATTCCTTGGGGATGAAAAGCTTGTCGAGGACTACCTGGCGTGGGCGGGTTCCGACAGTCAACTGGCTGGGAAGGATGGCAACTTCGAGTTTTTCGAGAGACCAGGCTGGGCGGCCGGGTTTGCCCGCACAAACGAGAAAATCCAGGAGTATTACCTGCAGGAAGGCTTTATCCGGAGAAGCATGAAACTAAGTGATGGCTTTGCTGCCGGTACTGCCGGTACTGGCGGTGCGAACCCAGTCATCGACAGCCCGGAGTTCCCAGACAATCCAATAGAGATTTTGGAAGTTAATTTCCCCTTTCCGTCTAACATTAGGGAGATCCGCTGGCAGGACAATGAATCTCTTTTCGAGCAACTTTCGGACATGCACCAAGCTTTCGGGGGAGGGGGCATTGGTGTCTATGGCTACGCGGATCCGACCTTGTACAATCTGGTCAAGCAAGCGGAGGCATCAGGCAGAAATACCATCAAGCACCCCAATAACGGCAAGATATATCCGCTCAACCAGTTTGGTTCTTCGAAATCAATCGAAACTGCTGCCATCAAGTTGACCAGGGATAGGGCGTGGGGCATCGAAGCCGCCTACAAGAAATTCGTGAAACATAAAACCGGTAAACCCATGCGCGATGAAGAAACAGAGAATATGAAGTTTGAAGGCAAGGGGTTTGAGGATCCTTTGTTTCCCGATTCGCAGAACGTGACCAAGGAAGAAATGGGTAAAAACCGAAGGGTCAAAGCCATCGTTTACGGGCAAAAGACTCAGGTGGAATTTTAGTGGCATTACTGAGAACTTCATGAACCTTCCAGCCAATCATGTGATCGTTTCGTCAAGGCGAGGCAAATTCCCCGCCTTACAGAACGCACGCTTGTTGGCTCTCGCCTTAAATAGCAACGGGGCACTTACCCGCATCATCACGTATTATGGATGAGACTACCAATGCTGCGCGTGTGCTGATCGAATGGTACTGGTCGTCGTGGTCGTAATCTCAATTTAACTATGATGACCAATAGTAAAAAGCAAAGTTGCAATGGGAATAGGATATCAGGTTTTTTCGCAACGAGCCTGACTTTAATGATTGCCATGGTGCCTTGTCTGAACTCTGTCATTGGAGCAGAGTTGAAGGTTGATGATCTCTTTCGCTCCGATCATCTTCTTGAAATCCAGATTAAAATGTTGCCTTCAGACTGGAGCAAACTTCGTAAAGAAAGCGATAGAGGCAATGGAGGATTCGGTCGCATATTCGGTGGTAGCCCTTCAAGCGGCAATCGTTTCAACTTGTACAAGGCAGATATCACTATCGATGGCAATACGATCTCAAGCGTAGGCGTACGAACCAAGGGCTTCATAGGTTCATTAAATCCGGAGCGTCCATCCCTAAAGGTGAAATTTGACGAATATCTGGATCAATCCCCAGTTGCAGGACTCGACCGTCTAACACTCAACAACAATGTACAGGACGAATCGCTTGCCAGCCAATATCTCACTTATAAGCTTTTTAATAAAGCGGGCATCCCCGCCCCAAGGGTTAGCTATGCGAAAGTAACCGTTAATGGAGAGTATCTTGGAGTCTATACCCATGTTGAATCAGTAAGGGCCCCATTCATTAAACGCCATTTTGGAGACTACTCAGGTGAGTTCTATGAGGGCACAATCGCTGATTTTTATCCGAAAGCAGTTGAAAACATCGAAGCCAAGAACAAGCACACTAAGAAAGACAGGACTCAGGCAAAAAAACTCGCTCAGATCCTTGAGACCAAGGAGAGCTTCAACTTGGTCAAGGCGGAGAAGTACGTCAACGTCGACCAGTTTATCAAGTTCTGGGCAATGGAGAGTCTTCTTGGTTTTTGGGATGGCTACACCAACAATCAAAACAATTATTATGCTTACGCTAGTCCTAAGGATGACATGCGATTCCATTTCATGCCATGGGGTGCGGACGGTGCCTTTACCGAGAGTAGGGGGCCATTTAGTCGGTTTAGAGGAGATGGCAATGAACCAAAAGCAGTTTATACGCAGAGTATGCTCGCCAATCGCCTCTTTCAACTCGACGGGATTCCCAACCGTTACAAGGCGGCACTGGAGGGTATCTTAATGGATGTATGGAACGAGGAGGAAATCAAAGATGAAGTGAAACGTATCCACGCTTTGACCCGGGATCATCTTCATCCCCGACAGGACCGTATAGATCAAGGTATTAGCCGATTGATTGCATTCGTTGAAGATCGACGTTCCAGTATCGAATCAGAACTTCAGGATTGGCCTGTCCAAGTTCAAAACGGTCCCAGAATCCCAAGATATTCCGTCGAAATCGGAAAATTAAAAGGATGGTTTGATACCGCTTGGAAAAGTGAACGTTTGCGGGACGTCACCGGCCTGGGCAAAGCCGAACTTGAACTTACGCTAAATGGCGAACAAGTGACTTTTTCAAGTCTGGGAGTTTTGGGGCAACCTGAGGAACCTCGGAGATGGTTTGGAGGAAGGGGTAGGGGGCGTTCTGGGGAAACGCGGAAACTAAATCCAACTATCACTTTTCAGGGTGCCAGTGAAGATAAGAGTCAACAAGTGAAAATAACGCTGACAATCAACCGTAAGGACTTTGAGTCCGGGAAAAAGGACGTGCCATTCCAAGGTTCCCTCACGGTGTTAAATGCCGATGAGGATCAAAACGAATTTGGGTTCGGCAGGTTCATGTCAATGAAGACCCTAGATGGTGCATTCAAACTGAGTGAAGCCGAAATGAATGAGGGGGGTACCGTTGCTGGTACATTAAAGATGAATATAAATGAAAGCCGGGGCGGGTTTAACTTTGGAGAAGGCCGCAGCAGAGGTTTGAGACGCTGATGGTCAGGAGAAGATCGGGTATTCCAACTCACTCCGCTCAGGAATTATAACAACGCAGTGACGGAGGTTCAGGCAGGGAGGTAATGGGTTCATTAATCCTTGATGGCAGATAAGGAGGAAGGGCTTTGCAAGCCGAACATTCCCGTACGAACTCGTTCACCCTACTGAAAACAGCCTTGTTGAAATGTTAGATCCTGCGAAACCTAGTGCTAAACTACGCTAAAAGCTCACCGGCGCTCCTTTTCATTTAATAAAGCAATTACAGGGTTATCTCTGTTTTTAGTCTTCGCGTTTTCGGAGTGCGACGGTAATCTTGGTGTCTTCCGATGAGCTCTGTTAGTAGTACAAATCGAAGGGAGTTTCTTTCTCGTGCCTGGAATGGCATCGGTGCCATGGCGCTTGGTGGCGTGGCGGTCGATGACCTTCGGGCCGGGCCGGCGCACGGCCCCTTCTCCGCCAGCAGCACTCATTTTCCGCGTAAGGCCAAGAGCTGCATTTTCCTTTTCATGCAGGGTGGGGTGAGCCAGATGGACTCGTTCGAGTACAAACCAAGGCTGCGCGAACTCCACGGCAAGCCGCTCTCCCGCATCCCGGATATTTCCGGCGAACTGCAGGGCCGCCTGTCTTTCCCGCATGTGACGATTGGCAGTCCGTTTGAGTTCGCCCAGCACGGGCAGAGCGGCCGCTGGTTGTCTGACCGTTTCCCGAATCTGGCCGGGCACGTGGATGACCTTGCGTTTATTCACGGCATCAAGACGGACAACCAGAATCACGGGCCATCCACGCTGCATGTCACCACTGGGAGCCAGTTTCCCGGGAGCCCGTCGGTTGGCTCGTGGGTGGGCTACGGCCTGGGCAGCGGCAACCGCAACATGCCGGGCTACATGGTTATCCAAGACCCGCGCGGGGCGCCGGTCAACGGCGCGGCCGTGTGGAGCAACGGCTATCTGCCGGCGGCGTACCAGGGGACTTTGCTGCGGCCAAGCGGTGCGCCCATCCTGAACCTTGGCTCCCCCAGGGGTGTGGATCGCATCCGCCAGCGTCGCGAGCTGGACGCGTTGCAGTGGCTCAACAATCGCCACTTGGCCAAGCACGCGGACAACAGCGAACTGGAGGCGCGCATCAGCGCATACGAGCTGGCGTTCCGGATGCAGACCGAGGCGCCGGAGTTGGTGGACATCAGCAACGAGCCGCGGCATGTCCGCGACCTGTACGGTTTGGACAATTCGACGACGGCCGGCTTTGGCCGCCAATGCCTTCTCGCCCGGCGAATGGTGGAGAGCGGCGTGCGCTACACGCTGTTGGTTCATGGCGTGCAGATCAGTTCCTCGAGTTGGGATGATCATGGAGACGTGAAAGGCGGCATGATCCGTCATTGTGCCGAGGTGGATCAGCCGGTATCAGGTTTGTTGGCGGATCTCAAGCAGCGGGGGCTTCTCGATGAGACGCTTGTGGTTTGGGCATCGGAGATGGGACGAACGCCGTTCAAGAATGGTGGCATGTCGGGGAGTCCCGGTCGCGAGCACAATTCCTGGGCGTTGACCATGTGGATGGCGGGGGGAAACGTGAAAGGCGGAACCACCGTCGGCCAGACCGATGAGTTCAGCCTGCGCGGGATGGGTGAAACGATCCATGTGAGTGATGTGCATGCGACCATTCTTGACCAGATGGGCCTCGACCATGAGCAGTTGACCTACCTTCACGCCGGCCTTGATCGTAAACTGACCGGCGTTGGGGGGAATGTTCTCAGCGGCATTTTTGCCTGACGGGAGTTTCAAACGATGAGAGTGATCCGATTCATTATCCTGTTCACTGCCGCGCTTGGCCAAGCGGAGGAAGCGGGCCCGGATCCGGAGCAGGGCAGGCATTGGCCGTTTACGCCGCTTGTCCAAGTGACGCCGCCGGTGGTCACGCAGACCAACTGGGTCAGCAACCCGGTTGACGCTTTCATCCTCTCCAAACTCGAGGCCAAGGGCATCGAGCCTGCGCCGTTGGCCAAGCGCCGGACACTCGTCCGCCGGCTGTATTTTGATCTGCTCGGTGTCCCGCCTGCGCCGGATGTCGCCAATGCCTTCGTCAACGATCGCAACCCGCTGGCTTACGGGCGCTTGGTCGATCGGTTGCTTAACGATCCGCACTACGGCGAACGCTGGGGGCGCTACTGGCTCGATCTCGCGCGCTACGCCGACACCGCCGGTTATGAGGGCGACCCCGACATGCCGCACGCGTGGCGTTACCGCGACTATGTCATCGACTCGCTCAACCGCGACAAGCCGTACGACCTCTTCATCCGGGAGCAGATTGCCGGCGATGAGTTCAATGAAATCATGGGTGCCGGCGAGTTGCCGGGCATGGATGCCGAGCGCACAGTTGCGCTGACGTTTCTTCGGTTGGCGCCGTTTACCGAGCCGCGCGGTGACGAGACCCGGCACGAGTTGCTCAGCGAAATGACCTCGACGGTCAGTTCGGTTTTCCTTGGCCTCACGATAGGCTGTGCCCAGTGCCACGACCACAAATATGACGCCATCCCGATCGATGACTTCTACCGCATGCAGGCATTTTTCTCGACGGTGCAAATCCCGCCGCCCGAGCGCGGTGACGGCTTCCAGATTGGAGGCCCGTTGCCGGCCGGTTTTTATCGGCCGCACGAACAGGCCTGGGTGGATGCCACTCGAGTTGGCATGCAGCGCGAAGTCGGCGAGGCCAAGCAGCAGTTGGCCAAACTGACCAAACAACTCGAGTCGCGCATCGGCAAGTCGAATGCCGGTTTTGGGCTGCAGGTGTACGGTGACGGCTTGGGGAACGACTACTTTTTTGACAACGCAAACGTCAACGACGGCAAACTGCACTTTGCCGTGGCCGCGACGGATGGAAAACAATGGGCGTTCTTCACCGACGGCAAACCGGCGGAGAAACTGAACCAGTTAAGTGGGGGCAACAATGGCAAATGGTTCGGCGACATCGGAACTCCCGAGTACATCAGCATCGGAGCCTCCGCCCAGGGTGGCGGCCACAAGGGCGCGTTTGCCGAGGTGCTGGTTTACGACCACCCGTTGGCCAAGCGCGAGGTCGACGTACTCTCCGGATACGTCGCGGCCAAGTACAAGGGCCAAGGCCAAGCGCCTGAGCCGCCGACCGCCGGGTTGCGCTTTTGGCTCGATGCTGCTGACGTCGATGCCAACGTCGAGACGCCGAATCCCGCCGTCGGCTCCCGCGTCAGCACGTGGGTTGATAAAGTGACGAAGACCCCGCTTGTCCAAGCTGAGGTTGGCCGTCAGCCCAGGCTTACGCGGCTTGGCCAGGCGCCAGCGCTGATGTTCGACAAGAGCCTTCTCAAGGCCAAGATCACGCGGGATGGGGCGATCCAGTTTCTCGGCGATCAAGTCGGCTCGATCGTCGTTATCTTCTCCGCCGAGCACACCGGCGAAGGCTACGGCTTTGAGGTTGGCGGCGCGGGTGACATTGTAGCCACTTTCATAAATCCCACTGCGGGAAACGATCGCAAATTGCGCGATTACATACAGGATTACACCAGCGATCTTTTCACCAAAAAGGAGCGTGATCTTTTTTATCGACTGGAAAACCGTGAGCGTTTCGTGAAGCAACACCTAAAGAGGCTCAAGCCGGTTGCCATGTCGCTGCGCCACTCGTTTGGACCACCGTACGAGCCAGGCGTGCCGGTCATGACTGTCAAGCTGCGCGGCGAGTACGACAACCACGGGCCGGTTGTGAAGGCTGGTTTTCCGGGCATCTTCACCGGCCACGACAAACCGGCGGCTATACGGCTTGATCCGTTCAAGCGCTGGCCGACGCGCAGTCGGCGCATGGCCCTGGCCAAGTGGATCGCCAGCGCGGACAACCCGCTCACCGCGCGCGTGATGATGAATCGTCTTTGGGTTGGCCACTTCGGCCGCGGCATCGTCAAGACGCCGAGCGACTTCGGGAAGCTCAGCGGCGGCGCGACGCATCCGGAGTTGCTCGACTGGTTGGCCAGGCGTTTTGTCGACAGTGGCTGGAGCCTCAAGGCTATGCACCGGATCATCGTTACCTCAAGCACCTACCGACAGTCGTCGTTGGTGAAGAATCAAACGGTGACAACAGTCGATCCGATGAATGACCTGTGGTGGCGCTACGAACAACGCCGACTCGACGCCGAGGCGATCCGCGACAGCGTGCTGGCGGTGAGCGGCCGGTTGAATCCGGAACTGTACGGCCTGCCGATCTTCCCGCCGTTGCCGGGCGACATCGCCGAGACGGTAAAGTATTCCGAGAACAAGTGGGACACCCAGCTCGACCAGGCCGGCCGCAAGCGCAGCATTTACATTTACCAGCAACGCACGCTGAACATGCCGTTCATGCAGGCGTTTGACTCAACCGTGTGCGACGAGTCGCGACCGCGCCGCCGCACCTCCGTCACGCCGCTGCAGGCGTTGTCGCTATTCAACGGCGACTTTGTGAACGAGGAAGCCGACGCCTTGGCCAGGCGCATCCGCCGTGAGGTAGGGGAGGGGAAGGGGGAACAAGTGCGCTTGGCCTATCGCCTGGCCTTCTCCCGTTCGCCAAACCCGGAGGAAGCCGGGCATTTCGTGAAATTTCTCGGCCAAGCGGAGGAAGCAGACGACGCGTTGGTCGGTTTTTGTCGCGTCCTGCTGAACGCCAGCGAATTTGTTTACATCGACTGAACCGTATTTCCCCATGAACCGCCTCGTTTTGATCATTGTTCTGTGGGTTAGTTTTAGCCTTCAAGCCCTTGCTGCGGAGACGATATCCAGCGGAGTGTTGGCCAAGGGCACGCAGTGGGAAACGACGTTTTATCGGCGGGACAGCGGTGTGGACGGACCAGTGGTGCTGGTGACCGGCGGCATTCATGGCAACGAATCGGCGGGGGCGCGGGCTGCCGAACAGGTTCGGCACTGGCCGATCAAAAAGGGACGGCTCATTGTTGTCCCAAGGGCAAACATCCCCGGGTTGAAGGCGGGGACGAGGCATCTGCCGGGTGAGTCCAAGCTGTTGCATGACTTGAACCGAAACTTCCCGATGACCGGCGGGGAACTTGTGGCCAGGGGAGTGCTTGCGACGGCCTTGTGGGAGTTTGTCGAATCCAGTGGGCCGGACTGGCTCATCGACCTGCATGAAGGGACTGATTTCCACCAGATCAATTCCGAGTCGGTGGGTTCCTCCATCATCGATGTGAAGGGTGAAGCGGCCGAGTTGGTGGTGCCGAAGATGTTGCAGGTGGTGAACGCGGAGATTTCTGACCCGAAGAAAAAACTTGTGAGGCTTCGGTACCCGGTGAACGGCAGCCTGGCCCGTGCCGCCCATGAGCGGTTGCAGGCGGTTTCCATGATCCTTGAGACGACCAGCAAGGATCAACCGATGTCCACCCGCACCCGTCAACACCGGTTGATGATGCACACGCTGCTTGGCCAACTGGGCATGATCGACGGGCCGGCGCATCTCCTGCTCCCGGCCGATAAGAGTGAACTGCGCATTGCTGTTTATGATGCCGGCGGCGTGGGTAAAAGAGGTCCGCGCAACCTGGACAGGGTGTTTGCAAAAACAAAATCACTAATGCGTCGAGTCGGGGTGGCGGACATTCGCGATGGTGTCCTGGGCCAGTTTGACATGGTTATTTTCCCCGGAGGCAGCGGGAGCAAGCAGGCGGCTGCATTGGAGGAGGAGGGACGGGAGGTGGTCAAGCAATTCGTGGAGGCCGGGGGAGGGTACGTGGGCATTTGTGCGGGCGCCTTTCTCGCGGCATCGAATTACAGTTGGTCGCTTGGCATCAGCAACCACAAGACCTTCTGTGAAACAATTGACGTGTCCGGGATTGGCCGCAAGAGCATGTGGTTTCGGGGAGGCTCGGCGCCGGTGACGATGGAATTAACTGATGAGGGCCGTAAAATTCTTGGCGACTTCGAGGGTGTTTTTGAAGTTCGCTACCAAAATGGGCCCATCATGTCGCCGATGGGCAGGGAGGGGCTCGGCAACTTTCGTTCCCTGTCACATTTCCGAAGCGAGGTGTCCAAGTACAAGCCGCAGGAGGGTACCATGGTCAACACTCCCGCTGTCATCGTCGGTGAATACGGCAACGGCCGCGTCCTGTGCATCAGCCCGCATCCAGAATCCACGGATGCCCTTAATCGTCTCGTGCAAAATGCCGTGCGATGGACCGCCCGGCGGAGGTGAATCGGTTCAAAGTCGGCCGAGATTGAGTTGCTTGACCATGGGCACGAAGTGGACCGGCATGAGGCGTTCGCGCCGGCAGCCATCGGGAGTGTGGTGGATCAGCACCAGTTCCTGGCGCCATCGCCCGACAGGCACGATCATTTGCCCGCCGAGCTTGAGTTGATCCAACAAGACTTTGGGCAGCTTGGCCGGTGCCGCCGTGACGATGTACGGTTGGGAGATGGTCTGGCCCTGGCCAATGGCCACCGGCCTGTCGCGGTAGGCGAACGCCTGGCCGTCCGTCGGGATAAACCGGTGTCGCTCCACTTTACGCATTGCCTCCAGTACGCGCAGGTTTCTGATGACAATCCACGCCAACTTCGGGAGCTTCTTCAGTGGTAAACTTGGGAACAGCCATACCGGGGGGGATGGCAACCGCTTCCCACAAAGAATGAAGTTGC
>Ga0209403_10007448_pt1 | contig 10813 bp, 15 predicted proteins | sample ArcticOcean_MG_C_8_FD_187440 | JGI IMG/M metagenome (GOLD analysis project Ga0209403, IMG submission 187440) | Marine microbial communities from western Arctic Ocean - ArcticOcean_MG_CB11_86 (SPAdes) (version 2) | ecosystem: Environmental > Aquatic > Marine > Oceanic | place: Arctic Ocean...
AATTATAAATTTTACCTGCATCCATGCCAGAAACAAATGCGCCAATAATAATCTGTGCAAATAATAAAAATAAAAAAATGGTCGGTAAAATATTTTTGATTTTATGCTTTGAAGGCTTAATTTCTTTATACTTTAAATAATTCCAGAAAATCATAGATAGAATTATAAAAGCTAAAACTAAATGAATCGAAAGTCTATAATGACTCACATCTACTCGATCAATAAGACCGCTTCCCACCATATACCATCCAATAAAACCTTGTAGGCAGATTAAAATAAAAATAATAAATAGGTTTTTAGTTTGCTTAAAACCTAGTTTTAAGAAAAAGAAAATTAATGGAAGTAAAAAAAAGATACCAACTAATCTACCTAAAAATCTATGAATAAACTCCCACCAAAAAATTACTTTAAATTCTTCAAGAGACATTAAATAATTTTGCAATTTATATTCAGGAATTTCCTTATACAACTCAAAGTAATTGTTCCACTGATCATTATTAAGAGGCGGCAATATTCCCGAAAATAATTGCCATTGTGTAATTGATAATCCCGAATCTGTAAGTCTTGTTAAGCCACCTACTATAATGATAATTGACACTAACCAAAAAATGGTAGCTAACCAATAGGTAACATACTTTTTTAATATACTATTCTCTATGTACATATAAGAATAAATATATTAATTATAAGTAAATCCAATTAAATAAATGTCACCTAAAAACAAAATAAAGCTAAATTTACTTAGAAAAAAATTAGATAAAATAGATAATAATTTATTAAAAATTATACACAAAAGAACAAAAATTGTAAAAAAAGTTTTGACTTTAAAATCATACAAAAAAGAAATAATTGATAAGAAAAGAATTTCTTCAATTTTAAATAAAATAAAAAAAGAGTCCTTAAAAAAAAATATTGACCCAAAAATTACTCAAAGAATATGGAAAAATATGATTTGGTCTTATATTAATTTTGAAAAAAAAAATTTTAGAAAAAAATAATTATTTACTATGAGGAGGAAGTTTTTTTTCAACAAAAACTTCATGTTTTCTTGTGGCAGGGTTAAATTTTTTAGCTTTTAATTTGACTTTAGCTTTTTCGCCACCCGCTGGTTTTTTAACATAATAGAAAAAAGAACTATCAGGTTTAGTCTCAGGAACTAAACGGACTTTAATGTGAGTTTTTTTAGCCATTTTATTTTAAACTTTTTATCTGTTTAACTAAATTAGAAATATTTTTAAGCTTTTTTTTAATTCTAATATTATCAGGACTTATAAAGTTATTTGAAAATTCGTCAAGTTTTAATGATTTGGTATTAAGTAATTTCTTTACACCATTAATTGTCATTCCTTGCTCTTTGAGCAAATATTTAATTTTTTTTAAAATTTCAATAGATGTTTGATCATAATACCTTCTTTTTCCAGTTAAAATTTTAGGTTTTATTTGTTTAAATTCTTTTTCCCAAAATCTTATAGTGTGAGTATTTAAATTGCCGTTTTTTTTATTAATAAGATTTAATATTTTAGCTACTTCTCCAATAGATTTATAAGTGCTATCAGTTTTATTCATTTTTATTAGAATTTACTAAATCTTTAAATTCTTTGGAAGGTTTAAATAATACTACATTTCTACTTGATATAACCTTTTTTTCTTTAGTTAATGGATTTCTGCCAATTCTGCTTTTTTTATTACGAATTGAGAAAGTTCCAAATTTAGAAATTTTTAATTTTTTATTTTTTTTCAAATTTTCAATAATTGTTTGCATCACATCTTCTAGTAGATTTTGTGAAATTTTTTTTGAAAAACCAATTTGCATATAAATTGAATTAATTAGATCTTTTTTGGTTAAGTTAACTCTCATTATGAGTTGATATTTTGCTTTATTTTTTCTATTAAATTACCTCTTATAACTTTATCACAAACGCTTAATGAATTAGAAAAACCAATGTAATCAGTTCCTCCATGACTTTTAACAACTGGAGAATCCAAACCTATAAAAATAGCGCCATTATATAATCTTGGATCTAGTCTTTTTTTAAACTTTTTTAAATTATTCATATTTAGTAACGTAGAAAGCTTACCAACAAAAGAATCTGTCATAGTTTTTTTAAATTCATTTGTTATGAAATTTGCTGTACCTTCGGCGGTCTTTAGCGCTACATTGCCTGTAAAACCATCTGCTACAATTACATTAACATCACCATTCATAAGATTATTTCCTTCTATAAAACCTTTAAATTCATAATTTAGATTATTCATTTGACTTAATTTTTGGTAAGTATTTTTAATTATTTCATTTCCTTTAATTTCTTCAGAGCCTATATTTAACAAAGCAACCTTTGCTGTTTCATCCGGGAACAGAGCTTTTAATAAAGATGAGCCCATCATACTAAAATCCATTAAATTTTTATCATTACATTCGATATTTGCACCCAAATCTAAAACTACACTCATACCTTTTTTGTTAGGCCACAAACCTGATAAAGCTGGTTTGTCTATATTATTTATCATTTTAAGATTTAGTTTTGCGATAACCAATAGTGCGCCTGTATTTCCTGCTGAAATTACAATATCAGCTTTTTTAACCTTAACACTTTCAACGGCAAGCCACATACTAGTATTCTTACCTCTTTTAGCTGCTCCTAAAGGTGTATCGTCACCTTTAACTACTTCATTAGTGTGAATAATTTCATAACAATCATTATTTAAAGCTCTTGGAATAAATTTATTTATTTGATTTTTATCACCAAAAATTTGATAAAAAGAATTTCTATTTTTATCAAAATGATGAGCTATTCCATCAATTATTTTTTTAGGTGAACTATCTCCACCCATTGCATCAACTGCAATCGTTATCAGTTTGGACATAATTTTATTATAGATTATTTATTCCTTAGGGTCTAAGACTTGTCTTCCTTTATACATACCAGTTTTTAGATCCAAATGATGTGACAATTTATATTCACCAGATTTTTTATCTTCAATAATATTCTTTGAAGTAAACTTTAAATGCGATCTTCTTTTTCCAGATCTTGAAGGTGATGTTTTACGTTTTGGTACAGCCATAACTAAAATTTATGTTTAATTACACCTTTTATATAATAATTTAAAGTATTATTTGATAAATTTAACAAATATTTATTAAAATAGTCAATTAAATTTGATTTAACTTCATTTATATTAAGAAAATTAGATAAAATTTTACTTTTTTCAAAATCAGATAAATTTTCCCAGTTATCAATCTTATCTAAAATTGCATGAAATATATTTAGATAGGTTTTCATCTTTTTATTAATAGCAACATCTCCATATCCCATCTCTCTAATGCTAAGCTCAAGTTGTTTAAAATTGTAATCATATATTTCCTGAAGTATTTCTTTTTCAGTATTTTTTTTAAAAACCAATAAAAAGAACCCAAAATGAAAGAGAAAAAAAATTAATCTATCTGAAAAAGTGTCCTGATTTGAAAAATTCTCATATAAACTTTTATTTCTAGTTAAATTGACTAAATTATTGTAGATATTTATATATTTATTACCCATGAATAAAATTGTTATAATTACTATTTTTTTACTTATTTCAAATTGCACCTTAAATAAAGTTATAAAACATCACGGTGTTCATTATTTAGATAAAAAGCAAGAAAAATTGATTTTATCTAACACAAACAAGAATGATATAATAAAAATATTAGGTCCTCCATCAACTAAAAGCACTTTTGATAATGATGTTTGGATTTATATTGAACGGAAACATATTGAATCTACTGTATTTAAATTAGGCAAAGAAAAATTGATAGTTAATAATGTTCTTATAATCGAAATTAACGATCAAGGATTATTAGTAAAAAAAGATTTTTTTGATATTAATAAAGTAAATGAATATAAATTTAGCGAAGCAAAAACAGAGGTTACATATAGAAAAAAATCATTTGTTTATGATTTTCTTTCTAGTATCAGACAAAAAATTGATGCGCCTGCAAAAAAAAGAAGGAAATAGTTCCTAACCAGCTATTACTGCTAATAATAATAATGCTACAATGTTTGTAATCTTAATCATTGGATTTACAGCAGGTCCGGCTGTATCTTTATACGGATCACCAACAGTATCTCCAGTAACAGCAGCTTTATGTGCGTCCGATCCTTTTCCACCATAGTTCCCATCTTCAATATATTTTTTAGCATTATCCCAAGCACCACCTCCCGCTGTCATTGAAATAGCTACAAATAAGCCAGTTATGATTACGCCCAAAAGCATAGCTCCAACTGATGATAAGGCAGCTTCTTGCCCTCCTATTACTAAAATAATAAAGTATAAAACTATTGGTGATAGGACAGGTAATAATGAAGGAATAATCATTTCTTTAATTGCTACTTTTGTTAGTAAATCAACAAGTTTACCATAATCTGGTTTAGCTTTTTTCTTCATAATACCAGGAATTTTTTTAAATTGTCTTCTAACTTCGATGACAACTGCGCCTCCTGCTCTACCAACTGCTTGCATACCCATTGAACCAAATAAATAAGGAAGCATACCTCCTACCAACAAACCAACAACTACAAAAGGATTTGAGAGTTCAAAAGTTACTGAAATATTTTCTAAACTTGATCCTTTTACTTGAGAAAAGAATTTTATATCTTCTGTATAAGCAGCAAATAATACTAATGCGCCTAAACCAGCAGAACTAATTGCATAACCTTTGGTTATCGCTTTAGTTGTATTCCCTACAGCATCTAATGCGTCTGTTGTTTTTCTCACTTTTTTTGGAAGATTTGCCATTTCTGCTATACCACCAGCATTATCTGTTACAGGTCCATATGCATCAAGAGCTACAACCATTCCTGCTAAAGCCAACATTGTTGTAACAGCGATAGCTATTCCATAAAGTCCTGCAATTAAATTAGTAGAAAGTATACCAGCAACAATAATTAATGCTGGTATTGCAGTAGCTTCCATAGAAACTGCGAGACCTTGAATGACGTTTGTGCCATGGCCAGTTGTTGATGAAGCAGCAACACTTTGAACAGGTCTATAACTAGTTCCTGTATAATATTCTGTAACCCATATAATTAGCCCAGTTATAATCAATCCTATTATACCACAATAGTACAAGCTCATTCCATTAAAATTTTTTTCTGAAACAGTATAAATTGTATCAAAACCAATTACCCAGTCAGTAACTGGATATAAAACTGCTAATGAAGAAATAGAAGTAACTATAAAGCCTTTATACAATGCTGCCATAATGTTTTTTGATTTTCCAAGTCTAACAAAAAAAGTACCCAAAATTGATGTAAGTATACATGAGCCGCAAATTGCTAAAGGATAAATCATCATATTCATATCACCATGAAAGAAAATTGAAGAAAGAACCATTGTAGCAACAATTGTTACCGCATAAGTTTCAAATAAATCCGCTGCCATTCCCGCGCAATCACCAACATTATCTCCAACATTATCTGCTATTACAGCAGGATTTCTTGGATCGTCTTCAGGAATTCCTGCTTCTATTTTCCCAACTAAATCCGCACCAACGTCGGCACCTTTAGTAAAAATGCCACCTCCCAATCTTGCAAAAATTGAAATTAAAGAAGCTCCAAATCCTAATGCTATAAGAGCATTGATTAACTCTCTTTCTTCAATACCAAGATTTAATAAAAAATAATAATAAAGTGATATAGCCAGTAAAGCTAAACCAGCTACTAGCATGCCAGTAACTGCTCCAGATTTAAAAGCTATTGACAAACCTTGAGACAAACCTTTTCTTGAAGCTTCAGCTGTTCTAACATTAGCTTGAACCGAAACAAGCATACCAACATATCCTGCTAAACCCGAAAGTGTCGCCCCTATTAAATATCCAACTCCTACTAAAATACTAAATAAATAAATTATTATAAGTAAAACAACCACTCCAACAATCGCAATAGTTTTGTACTGTCTATTCAAATAAGCTTTTGCACCAACCTGAATAGCCGATGCAATTTCTTGCATTTTAGCATTTCCTGGACTTGAGCTTAAAATATGTTTACCAGTAAAATAACCATAAATAATTGAGAGAAAGCCTGCTGATATTATGCAAAGTAGCATTGTTTCCACTGACAAATTCATAGAACTCTTTTAACTGTTTGGTTGTTTAATTTTATTATTTAAAAGGCGGACATTACAAAAAAAAAGACAAAAGGCAATATATAAGTTAGTCAAATTTGTGAAAATAACCCTTATAATTTATTTTAATTTGATGGCCATTTCTATCTACAATTGAACTTTTATGTCTACTATTAAGTATTTTACCTATTCTTGTAATTTTCAATTTTTTCAAAAAAGAGATATTTTTAATAAAAGTTCTATGTTTAACGTTAGCCGTAAATAATATTTGGTAATCATCACCTTTTGATATTAAATTCTTTTTTGATAAATTTTTTAGTTTAATAACTGCAGCTAAATTTTTTGAAATAGGTATTTCATCAAAAAATAAATGATAAGAATTTTTTTGCACATTAGTCAATTTTTCTAAATCACTAATTAAACCATCGGACAAATCTATAGACGAGGTAGCAAATTTATTAAGATAACCTATTAAAGAATATTTAACTTCAGGTTTATAATACTGATTTATGAAGTAATTGCTTAATTTTTTTTTAAGTCTAATTTTATTTTTTAAAACCAAAAGCCCTAAATAACTATCACCTAGACTACCTGTTACGTATATATCATCATTAAGTTTAGACTTGTTTCTGTATACAATTTTTTTAGCAAATCCAATAAGTGTAATCGTAAAGCTTAGCTTATTAGAATAAACTGTGTCACCTCCTCCTAAATTAATATTGTATTTTTTTTGTTCTTCTTTAAATGATTTGGTAATTTTTAATAAATTGCTTTTAGTAAAAGTTTTTTTATTTCCTGAAGCAGATATGAAGTAATATTTTGGAGTAGAACCTTTGCAGATTAAATCAGAAATGGAAGATCTAATTATTTTTTTTATAACAAGTCCTGGATTTTTAAAATTTACAAAGTGTATTCCTTCAATGTATGTGTCAATGGAAACAACGATTTTATTAGTTTTATTAAAAAAAACATCATCATTTAAATTTAATGAGCTTGGAGAATTTTGAGAAAGTTTTGAAAAGTATTTATGTATTAATTCAAATTCATGCATTAGAAATTCTAATTTTTTTTGCAATTTTATCTAATAAAGCATTTAAGTATTTAGTTTGAGAGTCTTCTAAAAAGAAATTTGATGCATTTAAATATTCTTTAATAATAATTTTTGAAGAAATTTTTGGTTTATATAAAAATTCAAAAACAGCACATTTAATAATAATTTGAAATAACTTATCTAAATTAGACAAATTAAGATCTTTTTTAAGATGAGTTCCTAGTTCTTCATTAATTAGATCATTCCGTTCAATTGTTCCATTTACTACATCTTTAATAAATTTCTTGAACCTATGTTTTGGAAAAGTAAGATTTTCATCTTTATTAAAAAACTTACCATATAATTTTTGGATAATTATAACTCTAGGACTTTGATTTGGATTGTATGATGTTCTCATTTATTTGGTATCTAGAACATCCAATACTGCTTGTGCGGCTTCTCTGCCCTTACGTGTTTTTCCATTAGAAGCAGCTCTTAATTTTGCCTGATCATAATTTAAGCAAGTTAAGATACCATTGCCAACTGGTTTTTTATACGTAATAGACAAATTCATAATTGCATCTGTTGTTGCACGAGAAATAAAATCAAAATGAGGTGTTTCACCTTTAATTACACAGCCTAATGCTACAAACCCATCATATTTTTCTATATTCCTTGAAATAAGAACTGGAATTTCAAAAACACCAGGAATAACTGTCATTTCATCATACTCAGTATTACCGTGATCTTTCAAAGTTTTATATGCATCAACACATAATTCTCTAGATATATCTTTATAATAATTCGCACTAAGTAATAGTATTTTATGCTTCATTTCATTATTTCTTGTTTAGTAATCTTAATTCCATATCCTTCTAAACCAACAACTTTCTTTCTAGAACTTGTTACCAATATCATATTTTTAATATTTAACGCTTTAATTATTTGTGCTCCAATACCATAATTTTTAATGAGTTTATCTTGACCTTTCTTATAAAATTTATTGTTTTTATAGTCTCTAAGGGTTTGTGAAACTGATTTAAGATTAGTATCTCTAATGAATATTAGAACACATTCTTTATGATATTTAAAATAATTAATAGTTTGATTAAATGAATTTGGTAATTTTTGACCCATTAAGTAATTTTGTACAATATTTGACGAAATCACTCTAACTCTAGGATTTTTGCTTCTTCTTAAATTACCTTTTACTAAAGCAAAATTTTCCGAACCATCTAATAAGTTTTCAAAAATTTTAATATTGTATTCTTGGTTTTTTATTGAAATTTTTTCAGATTTTTTAAATTTAATTAATTTTTCAACTTTAAGACGATAAGCTATTAAATCATCAATTTTTCCAACTTTTAATTTATGTTTCTTTGCAAAATTAAATAATTCTTTGCCTTTTGTCATTACTCCATGATCATTCATAATTTCACAAATTGCAGCTGAAGGATTTTTATTTGCTAGTCTCGATATATCTACAGATGCTTCAGTGTGACCCGCTCTAACCAAAACACCGCCGTCATTTGAAATAATGGGAAATATATGTCCCGGTGATACAATTTCATTTTTTTTAACATTTTCTTTGATTGCTGTTTTAATGGTTACAGATCTATCTTTTGCAGAAATTCCAGTGGTAACACCTTTTCGTGCTTCAATAGAAACTGTAAAAGCAGTTTGATTGCGAGATTTATTAACGGGAGACATAAGTGATAAATTAAGTTTTTTTGCTTGTTTATTTGTTAAAGATAGACAAATTAAACCACGACCATATTTCGCCATAAAATTTATACTTTTTTGTGAAACATTTAAAGCAGGAATAACTAGATCTCCTTCATTTTCTCTGTTTTCATCATCTACTAAAATATACATCCCACCCTTTTTGGCAATTTTAATAATATTGTCTATTGAGCTAAATTTTTTATTTTTCATTAAAATAATTTCTTACATATTTATAAAAAATATCTATTTCAATATTAACTAAATCATTTTTTTTAATTTTTAATAAATTAGTTAGTTTTAAAGTATGCGGAATTGCCCATACCTGAAAACCTTTTGGTGTTATCTTGGATATTGTAAGTGATATTCCGTTTATTGATATTGATGCTTTTTCAATTAAATTTTTTCTATTTTTAGCACTTATATTAAACTCAAGTAAATATGATTTATCAATTTTTTTAATAGAAGACAATTTACTTGTGCAATCAACATGGCCTTGAGTCATATGTCCTGATATTTTGTTACCATATTTTAAAGGTAATTCTAAATTTATATGATCTTGCACTTTAAGATTTTTAAACTTTGATCTTTCTATAGTTTCACTTGATAGATAAAATTCCATCAATTTATTAGTAATGTTCATTAAAGTTAAACAAGCTCCATCGCAAGCGATTGATAAGCCCATATCTCTTTTTCCAATTTTTAAATTTGATTTTAAAAAGATATTTGTTCCTTTTTTTCTCTTAGTTATTTTTTTAACTACTCCTTGATTAAAAATTATTCCATTAAACATTTTATTTTGAATATAAATAAATTATGTCATTTCCTGTAAATGAATTTAATATAGATTTCTTTTTATATTTACAAGATAGCTGATTTAACTCACTGTATACATTTAATTTTGCAGTCTTTCCAAGTTTATTAGAACTTTGAAATAAATAAAATTGATTAAAAATATTATGTTTTAAAAAACTATTGGTTAAAGTTTTACCGCTTTCAACAAGTAAATTTCTGCATCCCAAAGAATAAATTTTATTTAGCACTAATTTTAAGTTAAAAAAATTATTATTATCTGTTTTTAATTTAATTAACTTAACACCCTTTTTTTTCAATAGATTAATTTTTTTTAACGCGCCTTTGTTATAAAATATTAATGTATTTTTCTTAGTTGAAGTTTGGAAAATGTATGATTTTCTTTTGATTGATAAATTTCTATCTAAAATAATTCTTTTTGGTGAATAATGGGATAAACCTTGAATTCTACAATTTAATTTAGGGTTATCAATGTTTAATGTTTTATTTGAAATTAAAATTGAATCATTTCTATAGCGTAATAAATGACTAATACCATCTGAATATTTATTTGTTATTTTTTTTTGTTTTTTTGAATAAATAAATTTATCTTTAGAAATAGCTAACTTTCCTGTAACAAAAGGCATTTTTTTACTTTTATTATATATATAAGGTTTATAAATTTTTTTTGCTTCATTATGTAATAGACCCAATTTAACTTTAATTCTTTTTTTTTTAAAAATTTTAAAAGATTTTGATTTTGTTGTAATATCTGGATCAATAATAGAAAATATAACTTCTTTAATTTTTGATCTAATAATAATATCTGAACAAGGTGGTGTTTTGCCATAATGAGTGCAAGGTTCTAAAGACACATATATTTTTGATCCTTTTAAATTTTTTTTACATGACTTTATTGCATTATATTCTGCATGAGGTATTCCATTAAGACCTGTTTGACCAAAAGAAATAACTTCATCGTTTTTTACTATCACACAACCAACAGAAGGATTTTCACCTGTTAAGCCTAATCGCTCTCTTGCTAAATTCAAAGCAAGATTCATATAAAAATGATCTTTGTGATTAAATTTATCTTTTTTTGTAGACATCTAACTTGTCCACAAAATGTACAAAATCTTTTTCTTCCTTAAAGTTTCTATATACAGA
>Ga0209403_10007449_pt1 | contig 10812 bp, 7 predicted proteins | sample ArcticOcean_MG_C_8_FD_187440 | JGI IMG/M metagenome (GOLD analysis project Ga0209403, IMG submission 187440) | Marine microbial communities from western Arctic Ocean - ArcticOcean_MG_CB11_86 (SPAdes) (version 2) | ecosystem: Environmental > Aquatic > Marine > Oceanic | place: Arctic Ocean...
CGCACCCCGGCATGTTCTTGTCACAGCCTGGAATCGTGACCAGCCCGTCGTACCATTGCGCCGCCATCACCGTCTCAATCGAGTCCGCAATGATGTCGCGCGATTGCAACGAGTAACTCATCCCGTCTGTGCCCATCGAGATTCCGTCGCTCACGCCGATCGTGTTGAAACGCAATCCGATCAGGCCCGCCGCGCTCACGCCTTGCTTCACGTCTGCCGCCAAATCGTTCAAATGCATATTGCACGGATTGCCCTCCCACCACACGCTGGCAATCCCGACCTGTGCCTTCTGCATATCCGCTTCGTCGAACCCCGTCGCATAGAGCATCGCTTGGGATGATCCCTGCGTCTCGTCCTGCGTGATCCGGCTTGAGTATTTGTTGATCGAACCCATGGGTGGTCTCCCTATTTCTTCGTCAGCACGAAATCGCCATTGTAATCCAAATCACCCCCCGCTGACCCGTGATTGTGGCAGTGGGTCGCAATCTAACGTGCGTCATTGGTGCCATGCTTCGCGATGCAATAAATTACGGTGGCGGCATGACTTTAATGCAGATCCGTGAAATCCGATAGGGGGTTGCTGGAGCTGCCCAAACAATCGCCCGTTCGGGCCCGCGGGCACTCAAGTGTACGTAATCAGTCACCCAGTCAAACAGTTTTATACGATGACGGAGGGACTTGTCGCGGGCCACTATCTGCATCGCGAAAAAAGCCATCCTAAGGGCCGTCACGTCGCAGCCATCACGGCCGACTTCGCTAAGGGCTCAAGCGGCGGTCCGGTGTTGGACGAAACCGGCAGCGTAGTGGCGATTGTTCGCAGTACATTAGCGGTTCATTACGACCGAACGAACGGTCGCGACACAAATGTCCAAATGGTTTGGAAACACTGTATTCCAGCGACGGCATTGCTCGAGTTGCTCAAGTAGTTCGCCGTCGGCGGTTGCATGTAGGCGAAGTCGCCAGACTTTGGATGTCTGAGGTAATCCGATCTAATCGACCGCCCAGGCTAATCGACCTCGGGCGCAGCGCGTTGCATTTCGGTCGGTCGGCCGGCCTGGATGGCGGCAATTGTCTTGAGCACTTCCTGAACGGACGGCTTGTCGTGATGCAATCCGTAGTCGAGTGTCATCCGGTGTGATTTACCCGGCGCCAGTTTCGGCACGCGTCCCGCTTTACGCTCGACACGACGGTTGAATGGGAACCCGGTTCCGGGCTCAAGACCAGTGACGTAGCCATCCTCTACCGCGGCGGTGTTCTTCCATACGGTCAGTCGCGGCAATTGCGCCGTTGACCAGCGAATGGATGCGCCCCGGTCGCCAGCAGCATTGTGCAACAGGACCGTCGCGCGACCCGCGGCATCCGTGTAGGGATCGATCAAATAGACTTGCTCGATAAAACCCTTGGTGGGTCCCGTGTAAGTGGCGTAGATGCCGATCGCTTTGGCGGCGTGGTCGTTCATTGGCACAACCTTTTTTGCCGCGGTCACGACCCGCGACCCTGACTCAAGCAGCGGACGCCCGTAGTTGGCGTGATAGATCATCTGAAATTCTTGATCGGACGCGCCCAGATTGGTGATGGCATCGTCTATCCGAAACTCGCTCGATCCCGGTTCGGACGAAATCTCCGCGGCGAGTCGCAACTTGGGCCCGTAGAACTGGCGCTCATGAACCATACCGCGAACACGAATACGGTGCGGCGGGCGTCGATCAATGATCACTTCCACCTCAGATGCCGGAAGATTGCCGACGCGGCCGTGTAAGGTAAGATCCATCTCCGCTTCATTGCCCGTGTAGTCGATGAACTGATCCTTGCCCGGGTGGCCGGCATACTCCAGTCCGCAGCGAACCATCCATTCATTGAATCCTTCCAGCCAGCCGAGACCGCCTCGGCTGCTGAGATTGACGAACTGCGGATGAACAACTTCCTTGACCGGCGAATCCCAGCCCAGTCGCATCTCACCGCTGCGGACTTCCAAAACGCTCAAACCTCGCGTCGGAATGACAGTGATGGTTAAGCGGCCATTGTCAATCGTGATCAGATCGACGCCTTCCTGTTTGCCACCGTGCAGCGTTGTTTTGCGGACAGACCAAGGGACTTCGCTAGCAATACCCAAAGTGGAGTTGCTAACCTCGAAGGACTCCAGCCGCTGATTGTGTTTTGAACTGGTGATTAGAAAACGATGCGGTGCATTCGATTCCTCGGCGCCAATCGCGCTCGCGGCACCAAGTAACAACGCAATGGCGAACACAAGGCTCGATCGACTCATGGGTGCTCCTTTGTCAGTGTGTGGCAATGTCTGGTTTCAAAGGGTCAGAATCGGTAGTCGTCGATATTGTCTTTGTTAAATACCACCGGATTACCCAAAATCACCTGACCATCCTCGGTGACGGTCACACCTTTCACACGACCGAAATCATGGGTGCCAACGGCAATCGGTCCTTGAGTCAATTGGTGTGCGACGAACACCGTCAAGTAACCCAAATCTTCGACGTCGAACAATGCGAACTGTTCAATGGTGCCGTCCTTAATGTACTCGTCCATTAAACTGGGAAGACTCAAACCGGTAACGTAGACTTCGTCCTGCCTCCCAACGTCACGAACGGCCTTGGCCGCGGCCGGCAGGGCCACGGAGGTGATGGCCCAGATCCCTTTTAGCTCCTTGTGGGCATCCAATGCCGCCGCGGTCTGCTCCAAAGCTTTGCTTTGGTCTTCGGATGGGTAGAGCGTCGGCAGTAATTCGCATTCCGGATGTTGCTGCTCCAACATAGGGATCATCAACGCCATCCAGGTATTTTGATTCGCGGCGGTTTGCGTGCCGCTGACGATGATAAACTTGCCCTTCAGTTGGCCACCTTCACCTGCGCCTGCGACCATCATATCGACAAGGGTGTCCGCCATGCCCTGGTTGGGAGTATGGTTGATGAACAGCTCCCGACCTGACTTTTCCGGATTGGCATCGGTGTCCCAAGTCAACACGGCGGCACCGGTCGCCTTGGCATCAGCCAGCTTGGACGCAATCGCCTCTGGATCATTTGGCGCGACAGCGATGACGTCGAAGCCCTGCGCCGCCCAAGTATTTACCAAGCCCGCTTGTTCTTCGGCGCTGTCCGACGTGGGCCCGTCATAAATGAGCTTGACCTGAAGTTCCTGGGCAGCTTCCTGCGCGCCGCGCTCGGCGGCATCAAAAAACGAGATCCCAATCAGCTTGGGCATCATGCCAATACGAATTTGGCGGGGACTGTCCCCCGCAGAACGACCACTCGACGAGCTGTCGCCGCAGCCCAGGGCAATCAGTGTGACACATGAAAAAAGCAACGTTACACAGAGAAACCGTTTCATCATATCCTTTCCACTTCTTTGGCATCATCACGAGCGGTCCATTCGTTCCAGACAGCAACGGCGATGAGTAGAACGCCAACCACAACCAACCGCGCTTCGCCTTTGAAAAATTCGAGCTGACGGCCAGCACCGACGTGGCTATGGTAAACCGTCAGAAAACGGCTGTCGGGGGAGAGCGAGCAGGAGGATATCAACCCCTGGATATTCTACTCAAGCACGTCCCGCAAAACCTGCAAGCGGTCATCAATATAGAATTTCAGCCGCAATACCTGCAATTTTTCCGCATCATGTTCTATCCAGATGGCTCCAACACACCTGGAGATCCCGCCATATTTTCGAAGTACTCTTTAGCTGATTTCGAGATTTATGGTCGTGGTTTTGTGCCCAAGGCCAAGTGGGTTTCGAAGGTCATTGACATGGAGCAGATCGTGAATATCGGTAGCGTCCGTTACGGCGAGAGTAAATGGCGCAAGGAGGCTGGGAATCTTTTGCCTGCCCCAGAGGCTCCAGCCCACATACAGGTGGCAATCAGGACTGGTCTAGATGACACGCCGATTTCCTACAGGACTTACAACGACCTGCAAGAAAAAATAGAGATATCCAGGTCTGGATACGAAAAACTAAAGCCACGTGTTTTTTCCTACGATCCCCCTTCTGTAGGCTGGCGAGGACCCGTTATCGAAGACCAGAACCAGTGGAGTTTCTGGTCTTCGCCTATCCGCGAGTCGGGTCAGTTACCGAGAGTACCTCGTGGGCGCTATTTCCAAGTCCAAATCCAGGCTCAAACTGAGGAACTGTGGGAATTCGCGCGAATCGACTCGTTGATGATCGAGGTTTCACCCCTTTTGGCCGAGCGGGTCCTGGGAGAAATAGCCTTAGTCGACGACCTTCATCCTGAGGGCAAGCTTGTTCAGATCGAGGCCGGAAAAAGTAAAGAATTTCTATACGACGTAGTCGCCGAATTTACCGACTCTGGCCAAGAAGGGTTTGATGTGATCCGTTTCTTGACGCCCGCAACGTCAAGCTTTCTCGAACTGAAGATGGGAGAGCCACTGGCCTTGGTAACGCCCGATTCTGTGGTCACAGAAATATCCGGCTTCGCAGTGTACTTGCCCCAACGAATACGTCATGGGGAAGCCTCGCGTCTACGGGTACGGCTCGAGACGACAATTTTCGGGGCGTCGGGACAAATCCGTGCCGAAGTGTTTGCCCGCACTGCCGCGTCGTTGCCGCAAATCGTTGAGCCCGGAGACGTTAGTGACGAAATCGAAACCAGCCAGTTGAGGGTGTTGGCAAAGAACTCGTCCCTCGGATCGGTGCTGGGCACAGTCGATATACGACCTGCTACCATTACCCCTCAGGGGGACCAGATAAATGATCAAACACATATCAATTTCACGTTGTTTCGAATTTTTCGCGAGACTGCTGTAGAGATAGATCTCTTCAGCTTGGGAGGGGAACGGGTGAAGCAACTGCTAGCCGACGAACTGGTCGCTGGACGCCACAGTGTCGTATGGGACGGCCGTGACGACGCAGGGAGGACAGTCGCCCCGGGGATATATCTGGCCCGCTTACGTGTAACGACGGATCGGGGTGCCACCGCACGCATACTACCAATCGCCGTAGCCTATTGAGGAGCAGCGACAATGAGAACATTTAGACTCTTGCCACTAAACATCATTCTGCTAATAGTGCTCAATAGCTGCGGAATTAAGCTGGGCTACCGGCATTTCGCGGAGCCAATCGTGTCGTCATCTGCCGCTCTTTCTCAAGGAGAGGATGGTAATCAATACGTCGTAGGAGACGACCATAGTATAACGTTTTTGCAAGATCGCCTCGAAGTAAGTCTACTCCCCCTAACGGCGGAAGCTCTAAACAGGCAATTTCCGTCTATTTCGGTTTATCCTCCCGGTAACGCCAGAGCTAATCCCCACGATGTCCCTCATAACCCGTACACTTATGGTGAGTGGACGCCGCCTGGCGAAGCAGAAGCCCCTGCGCGCTTCACCGTTTTTCAACTCAAGGTGAAGAATTATGCCTATCCCAAAGTGCAGGTGGACCCGGCCTCCATATTCATAACATCCCCAAATGGACGACACTATCCGGCCTTAAGTCACAGCGCTCTCGTTGATTACTATTGGCCTTATGCCGTAGCCTACGGGGGCAACGCCCGAGCCAATCTCGCCGAAAGAAGGGCCCTGATCCGTCGCACGCTTTTCAGCGATGAGATGATTTTTAGCGGCCAGGAAAATGAGGGCTATGTCGTTTTCGCAAATCTGGATAACGACGTTGAAGAATTCACAGTTTGGATCGAAAATATGGCCTTGCGCTTCGACTATAAAGGTGAACCTGTCGACACCGTCGACATCAACTATCCGTTTGAACGAGAGGTATACTATGCCAAGCATAGACGTACCGGGAAGCGCTAAAAAATGAGGGTTATCTACCGCCTTGCGTATATACTTTCTATTGCAATCCTTGTTCCAGGTTGTGGCTCCAACGAGCCCGATCCCGATGTAGTTGCCCAAGTCGAAAGCGTTGAGATCACGATAGATGATCTGTTACGTTTTCGCGCCGATACCCCCGGCTTACTACGCTCGGAAAAGGAAGGCGTTGACGAACTTCGGGAATATCTTGCCAGCATGATCGACATGGAACTTATGCTGGCAAAAGCTCGCACATTGAAGATAGACCAGGATCCAGATTTCCAACGTGCCATAGAGCGCGAAATTCGACAAAAAGTAGCCTTTGAGTTCACCGTCAAGGAAATCAAGGCCAAGTCTGATGTGCCCTACGAAGAACTGCGCGCTCGCTTTGACAAGAGCAAATGGAACCGAATGTTACTTCTCGCGCACATTCGTACCGCTACGGGTCAGGATGCACAGAAGGCATTGCATGACTTACACGCCGGCGATCTTTTTGATGAAGTAGCATTGAAGCATTCCATCCTGGAAAAAACCGCTCAGCAAGGCGGGCTTATTAGCTTTTGGTACGGACGAGACAATCTTGAGTACGGACAAGATAATCTTGAGAGATTAGGATTGCCCTTTGAAGTTGCCGACGAGCTTTTTGAAAAAGAGGTGGGAGCAGTCGCCGGTCCATATCAGATCAGTGGCTACAGCGAAATTTTTGAGATACGGAAAGAAAAACCAGCCCCCAGAAGCTACATCATGGCTTTCTCCCAAACGACGCTAGTTAGAGCGTTTGTTTCGCAGCGGCAAAAGACCATCGCCGAATTGAAACTGAAGTACCAGGTGCATCTGGACCAGGCGGGCATCAAGCGTTTTGCTCTATGGGTAACCGAAGCAAGCAACGAGCCATTAGCGTTGAGTGACGAAGAAGCCGCGTCGCCGCTCTGCCATATGAGTAATGGCCAGATCGAAGCCAGAGACCTGTATGAACTCTTTCAGGTAGATGGAGTGCTTCAGCCTTCCAAAATGGACAGTGCTGGCATTGTCTATGCCATCGAGAACCAACTTTTACCTGACGCGCTTTTTTATAGAAGAGCAGTAGAGCTGGGCTTAGATCGCGATTCGACACTGGTGGCCTGGGGCAAAGTCAAAAGAAAAGCCATGCTGATCGAAGCGGTACAAGAGCGCGAAGTGATAGCACAGATGGACCTCAGCGAATCATCACTCAAACGCTATTATGAGGATCACACCAAGCGTTTTATGCTGCAAGAGGAGATCCAGGTAGTTGAGATCTTGACCGAGCAGCGGCAAGAATCTCAGGCACTTTTGGATCGAGTACGAAATGGGGAAAACATGGGCGAACTTGCTGTCCGTTACAGCAAGCGCGCGAACGCGAGGAAAAATATCGGAGTCCTCCACATGCATCCCCGGGATCGCAAACGCTACGGCACCCTCTTCGACGCGGCCAAGAGTGCCGAAATCGGCACATTGCAGGGGCCGGTAGAAATCATGGCCGAACCAAACGAGGAAAAACAGTATTCGATTTTCCAAGTCATTCATAAATTGCCGGAGCGGCCCCAAGAATTCGCAGCCGCCCGCCGCAAGGCCCGCTATTGGCTTCATAAAGAAGAAGAGGCTCGGCTCATCGGCGAACTCTTCAAGAACCTGAGAAAGCAATACGCAAGTCAGATTGTGGTCTTTGAAGATCGATTAGAAAACGTAAATGTCACATCTGGTCCTTAAAAGCTTCCTCCTGCTCACCTTTCTTTTCGGTTGCGGAAACCAAGCGACCGAAAAGGCTGAAACGCTGTATCATGCCGCCGTAGAACACGCACGGGAGGGCCAATACGTCGAAGTTATCGTTTCATGTCAGACGGCGCTGAATATTGATCCTAACCATGTTGAAGCGCGTTTATTACTCGGCTTAACTCTTCTAAAACAGGGCAAACTTGAAGAGGCCGTAACGGAATGTCGGCACGCCATTTCACTGGCACCGAAACTCGTTGAGGCCCGGATCGCACTAGGAGATGTGTTTGTCCGACAACGGCTCAACGACGAAGCCTTGGCGGCTTATCAAGAAGCCGTTCGACTGGCCCCCGGAGATCCTCACCCTTATCGAAAACTCGCCATCGCGTATACCGATCAGAGTCGCTATTCCGAAGCAGTAGAAACTCTTCTTAAGGCATGTGCCATTGAGAAAGACCACGTTGCGACACTGCACAATTTAGGTCTCGTGTACGAACGCCAAGGGCGATATGAGGAAGCGGCTACAGCCTTCAAACAAACTCTGGCGATCGATTCGACCCATGCAGAAGGTCACTACCAGTTGGGACTCATTCATGCCAGGCTTGGGAACCAAGACAACGCCAAGGATAATTTCAATACAGTTCAGCGTTTGCAACCTGGACACGCTGGGGCCTATACCCAGTTAGGCCAGATTTATCTCCAACGGGGCAAGCTGAAAGAGTCCGAAGAGACCCTAAAGCAGAGCATCCGCTTAGATCGGTTCAATCCCGAGAGCCTTCACCGGCTTGGTACGCTTTATCTCCGTCAGGGCCGCACCGAGGTTGGAGCACAATTGATACAGGTTTTTGAGCGTTTGCGAAATGTCAGCGAGGACATAGAGCGCTTCCGCTACATCCTCACCCTCTATCCCGAGGACGCATTAGCGCATTACAATCTGGGTGTTCTGTACGCTGGGCAAGGTGGTTATCAAGAGGCGGTGTCCGAATATCAGGCAACTCTGACCATTAACCCCGATGATATAAAAGCTCGCAATAACTTGGGTAATCTTTTGCTGCGACAAGGACAGGCAGTGGCCGCGATTCAACAATTCGAGGCTTTACTGGCCCTGAATCCGCGCTATTCACAGGGATATAATAACCTTGGTACGGCTTATGTCATGTTACAAGATATTCAGCGGGCATCTTTGGCCTATCAAAAGGCAATCAAGATGGATTCCAGCAATGTAGATGCCCATTACAACCTCGGGCAGTTGTACCTCGATAACGGGATGCGGGAAGACGGCGACAAAGTGATGGAGATCTATCAGCGCTTGATAACCGAGAAAGAAACCGAAAGAGAGCAAGCGGCACCGAAGGAGAAATAGCGATGAAAATTAGACCTATCCTACTACTGGCTGTTGGGATGTTCGGGGTAGTATATATCGCAGTTGTGCATGCCGATCTGATTCAATGGCGCGTAGGTGGTTCGAATAATCCGACTTGGCGGGAATGGACCAACCTAAACATGATGATCGATATCACTTCGATCCCGACCGCCATTCAACCGTACAAACTCGAGGAAAGCGAAAACCTGGTCCCCAGATTGTCCTGGACGCGCTACAAGTTCCCTATAGTGTCCTCTTATACACCGGGCATGCCCCGCATTTGGCCAGGTGTCGGGACGATTTCAAGTCCAAAGGACGTTGACCCGTTAATGTATATTGATGGCGATGTCAACACTTATTCTGCAGGTTCCGACTCTTGGGGATGGGACAGTTTTTTGACACTTGATTTGGGAGTTCAAGTACCCGCAGAGCGCTTCGTATTCTATCCCCCGGATGGCGTCGATCCCTTTACTCAAGAACCTTACCGACCCAATTACAAGGTACCCGGTTATGAGGTCTCGGCGACAAACGACGAAAGTTTCGTACAGCAGGAAACTTCCCTAACATTGTTTGATGTCGATCCCAGCAGAGGCGGCAACCATAGCTTCGACACATTGTTGGCCCGAGTCGAGCAGAACTTTAACTCCGTAGTCGAAGTCAATTTTCCACTTCAATACTTACGTTTTTTTAGGGTCCAAGCGCTTCTAGATGCCAAGAATAGAGGGAATAAACGACAGGCTCTGGCCGAATTAGAGATCTACGGCAGAGGGTACGTCCCCAGGGTCACCTGGGAATCGTTAGTGATCGACATGGGCCAGATGGTCAGTATCGGCAAGATTATATTTGATGTCAGCAAATGGAGAACCGAAGGCGATGCGGAACTGCCAGCACCTGAATCTCTGGCACGCGCCAAGGTATATATCAGAACCGGTTTGGATGATAGTCCGCGTGCCTACTATACCTACAATGACCTTTCACAACTGACCGAAGTAGACCCAGACGCTTACGAGCGCCTGAAACCGCGAGTATATTCCTATGATCCACCGTCGGTAGGCTGGCGGGGTCCGATTGCGGATGACTCGGAGCAATGGAGCTTTTGGTCTAGGCCCCAGTCGATATCGGGCGGGGCTCCCCAGGTTCCGCCTGGACGTTACATTCAGTTGCGGGTGCGGTTGGAAACAGACGAATTGTGGGAAATGGCCCGCGTGGGTTCGCTAATGGTAGTGGCCTCGTCCCTTCTTGCTAATCAAGTTTTGGGAGAAGTAGCGGCTGTGGACGATCAGCTCCCCGATGGGCAGGTCGCTGAAGTACCCGTCGGCGAACCGACGGAATTCGTTTTCGAGGTTCTGGCAGAGTTCGACGATGTACAACAGGGGTTTGACGCTGTACGCATTCGCACCCCATCCTCAGCCGTATTTAAAGAGCTGGCGATGGGCGAACCACTCGTTCCGGTAAGCTCAGACAGCGTTGTGATCGAAAATAGGGGATTTGTCGTATATCTACCGCAACCGATCGGCTCCGACGAATCACCAAGATTGCGGATCAGGCTGGAAACCACCCTTTATGAAGCTGCAGCTACGCTTGGAGCCGAGGTATTCTCCCGAACTGGCAGAGGCTTTCCCCAACAGGTAGTAGGCGGCGATGTCAGCGATGCCATTGGCACCAATCAATTGCGTGTATTGGCCCAGTCTTCCTCGCAGGGTTCAATATTGAGCAATGTGGAAGTCCATCCACCTATATTTACGCCACAAGGAGATGGAGTCAATGATCTAGTACAGCTTTCCTACAACCTATTGAGTATACAGACGGGGGTTGAGGTTGAAGTAGCTGTGTATTCCTTGAATGGAGAACGACAAAGACAGCTTTTTTCGAATCCGCAAGATGCAGGCCCTCACCGCTTGATGTGGGATGGACGGGATGAGACCGGTCACCTGCTGGTACCCGGTATTTATT
>Ga0209403_10007451_pt1 | contig 10808 bp, 10 predicted proteins | sample ArcticOcean_MG_C_8_FD_187440 | JGI IMG/M metagenome (GOLD analysis project Ga0209403, IMG submission 187440) | Marine microbial communities from western Arctic Ocean - ArcticOcean_MG_CB11_86 (SPAdes) (version 2) | ecosystem: Environmental > Aquatic > Marine > Oceanic | place: Arctic Ocean...
TCCCGTCTCAAGGGTATACGTCAACTCTTTGATGGCGGGTTTTATCTCGTTCTGCTTGAGCTTATCGATCTTGGTGAGAGCGAGGCAGGCGGGAAGCTCGCACTCGGCCAGCCATTCGAGGAGATCGATGTCCATGTCCTTGAGCCCTCGTCTTGCGTCAACAAGAACGATGACCCCGCACAGCGTATCGCGGTCCCTCAGGTACTGCTCTACCATCCGCCGCCATTTGTTTTTTACGGCGAGCGGCACTTTCGCGAACCCGTAGCCGGGAAGATCGGCGAGGATGAACGTATTGTCCACCCGAAAAAAATTAACAAGCTGAGTTTTTCCCGGCGTGCTACTTGTTTTGGCGAGGCGTTTTCGGCGAACGAGGGCGTTGATGAGCGAGGATTTTCCCACGTTGCTTCTCCCAGCGATGGCGATCTCGGGGAGGGATTCGGTGATCCACCCCTGTCGATCGGCGGCACTGGTGATGAACTCCGCGCTTTCGATCTTCATCGCAGGGCTCTTCAGTCCGTCGCGGGGGGGGCGAAGGCGTGAAAGACGAGGCCGGACCTGAGCTTAGGAAAAAAATAGGTGGATTTGTGGGGCATCTTGCCGCCGGCGCTGGCGATTTTCACCACGGCCTCGACCGGGGTCGGGTTGAGCAAAATCACTACCTTACATTCGCCTTTTCGTGCAGCGGCGAGGGCGATTTCAGGGTCCGGGGTGAAGGCGGTGTCGGCTTCATCGTGCGAGACGGCAAAGGCGCTGTCCACAATGTCGGCGTGAAGGCGGCTCACGTCGAGCGAAGCGACGGCTTCATCGACACCACCAACGGCGGCGCCGCTTTCCTTTTTCACAAGGTAGCGAAGCGGTCCCTTTCCGTCATAAAGGCAAAACGCCGTACGGCCGCCTTCGGCCAGCTCTTTTAATTTCCGGGCGACCATGCTGCCTTCTCCGACAGCCGGGGCGGGGGCTTCTGTAATCTCGTAGCCGGGTGCTATTTTCGCCAGGACGTCATCAACGGTGGCCCCGATTTTTTTCAGCAGGCGATGCGTCGGCAGGACGGCCATGCCGGGGTCGGAGGCATTGGCGAGGCACATAAGGGTGTAGTCTGCCTCGCCGCCTTTGACCGCGCCATTTTTTCTGGCGGCGTCTTTCAGGTTGAGCGAGGTTTCGTAGCGGTGATGGCCGTCGGCGATGAAGGCATCACGCCCCGAAAGCGCTTCTTGAACAGCCACGATGGCCTCCGGATTGTCGCACCGCCAGAGGGTGTGGTGGACGCCGTCTTCTTCGAAATCGGCAATGGGATTGCCCGCCATCGAGGCGGCGAGCGTTTTTGAGGCCGCATCGGCGGGATCGTCGTAAAAAGAAAAGATGGGGCCAAAGTGCGTCCCGCAGCTTCCGTAGAGGTTGAAGAGAAATGTCTTGGTTTTGGGAAAGGTCTGCTCGTGGGGGTGGATTTTCCCCTCGCCGTATTTCTCCAGGCGCACCGAGGTAAAAAACGCCCGGCGTTCAAGGGCGGTGCCATCGGGCAGGGTGAATTTTTGAAGGTAGGGGTAGAGTGCGGGGGCCTCGTCGAGGGCGAGGACGCCTTCGCGCTTCCAGGTTTCAATGCATTTGGCGGCGCGGCCAATTCGCCCAGCGTCGTCAGTCTCCCCCGGCTCGATGAGGCCGAGGATGAGGCGGATGATGTTGTGGGGGTGGCGCTCATGGTAGGCGCGCTGCATTTCGGGATCAAATACGTCGTAGGGGGGCGATGTGACCTCGCCGATTTTATCGGGGGCAAGGCCCGCGTGACGCAATCCGTGGAAGGGGCGGACATCAACCATTCGAAAAGCTCCTTCGGGTCTGGCGCCTCCCAGACAAGGGAGACTTGGCGTTTACAGGTTAGGCGATATTTTTCATTAAAAACTTCCCAGTCATTAGAAAGGTTCCCGCCCGGGACGGGCAAGAGACTACACGGAAACTGGGGGGAAGTGAACCATCACCATGATGCGGAAAAAGTGTTCGGTGGTGAAAAAAAACTAGACGGAGACGCTGACGGCTGTGCCGCGAGAGACATCGACTTCGGGGTAGTCGTCTTCTGTGCGGGTGGACTGCATGGTATTGGCTTTGGGTGCCGCCTCGGCCTTGCCCATCTGGGAGAGAAGGGTAAGGGCGCGCTGGCTGGCGACGCCAAGATCAGAGACCTGCTCGATGATCTGGAACTGAGCCTCGGGCACGGGAGGCGGCTCGTTGAGCGCCGTCCGTTGCTTCAGCGGCAGCACGGATGCAATGGCTTCAATCACTTGCTACATCTCCCCCGGAAGTTGTGGCGAACTGCATGGCCACAGCGGAAATATTAGCATATCCGCCGACAGTTTAGTATCTTCTGAAAGAGGATTTGTGAATGCGGATCAGGTGATTTTAATGCAAATAATTCAGGCCAGAATGTCGAGATTCCCCCCGCGCGGGCCCTCGTTATGGACGAGTGCCGGTTTTTCGAGAGCGGGTGTGGCCTGAAATGCGCGCCGGGCGAAAATTCGGGCGATATCTGCCTCAACAGAGCCTGCGGCCTCCGCCGGGCGGGCCTTGAGGACTTGCTCGCCAGCCTGGACTTTCGGGCGGTTTGCGATGGTCTGGGGCTGGGGGGCGAGCCTTGCGATCATCGCGTCCATTCGTGTTTCAACCATTTTCTTTTCTCCCGGAGGGTAAAAAAAGTAGCCGGTTACAAAAACTGCTTCCTGGCGGACGCACACGCCCGCTCCTCCGTAGGTAAAGCATGATTGGTGCCAAACGGATCATTTTTTAACTTGTTCGTTATCAATAAGTTATTTCTATGGCGGCGACTTAACTGCAACATGTTGCAGTTAAGTGCGCGGGGGGCCCTGACGCTCGGCGATGGAACTTTGACGCCCCGGACTTGATCGAGATATTCGCTCTGGACGGAGAAGCACTGATGTCAAGAAGCGGCTCTTGCCTGGAGAGATGAGGCCGAGCGGGACTCTCCATGCTACAATTCCTCCGCTTGAGTTCATTGCCCCATGACACGCCACACAGGGGATGCCCCCGGCGTCCCGGATAATAAGGATTTTCAATGGCTCCTCCTCTCAAATTCGGTATCACCTGGGGTTTGCACCCCGAAATAATCTCCCCACCCGAGATGGTGCTTTCTATTGCCGAGACGGTTGAAAATTTAGGATTCGATTCGCTCTGGATGGGGGATCATATTGCCTTTCATGGCGGCCACTACACGGAATGTCTGACAACACTGGCGGCTTTCGCGGCGCGTACAACTCGCCTAACCATCGGCACCTCAGTCTACCTCCTTCCCCTGAGAACGCCGGGTATTGCAGCAAAATGTGCCGCTACAGTGGACTATCTCTCTGGCGGCGGGCGCTTTGTCTTTGGCATCGGAGTTGGCGGCGAGGGCAAGGAAGAGTTTGATCTTTGTGGGGTACCTGTAAACGAGCGCGGCGCGCGCACCGATGAAGCCATTGAAATCATCCGAAAACTCTGGACCGGCGAGAAGGTCAGCCATGAGGGGCGATTTTGGTCCTTCGGGGAAACCAGCCAGAGCCCACCACCACCCACTCCAGGTGGACCGCCCATTTGGATAGGTGGCAGAAGCGATGCAGCCAGAAAACGTGCAGCCCTCATCGGCGATGGTTATGTCTCCTACCTCTTCTCGGCTAGCCAATTCGCATCAGGTTTGTCCCAAATTCGCGAATGGGCCAATGAGGCTGGACGTGAGATTGATATCGATGGGGGTGGATGGACACCCGCACACCATGCTTTTATTTATATTGATGACAACGAAGCCCGTGCCCTTCGTATTGGTACGGACTACCTCACCAGCCGCTATAACATGGATTTCAAGGGAATCGCTGAAAAATACCTGATTTACGGTTCTTCGGCACGTTGTAGCGAGCAGTTCGAAAAACTCGCCGACGCAGGTGCGGCCCATTTTATTCTGCGACCTGTGGGCAATCCTGAAACCGATTTGGATCAGATGACCCTATTGGCAGAAGAGGTAGTTCCAAAGGTGAGAAAAAGGGAGGGGGAGTGAAAAAATCCAACGGCATCAAGTGGCCTATTTGCACCACACTGATCATCGCCGCGATCGGAGCAATGATTTACTGGGGTTACGCTAAATTCGAAGCCGAGCAATTAATGATGGGAGAAAACAGTTCTGCTATCTCTAGCCCAGCATCTCAATCCTCACGTACATCGAACGAGAAACCAGATTCTCCTCAAATCTACCGGAGTGAATTACCTTTCTACCTCCTTACCGGCTTCGCCGTAATAATGATTTTTATTTCAGGAGGAATTCTTTATCTCTGGTGGTCCCTTAAGGACTGGGAAGGCGGCAAAAAATACGGGGAAGAGAATTCTCCCGCCAAAGATCGGACATAGCCGACATTTCCTCACACCTGGCTGATGGCCGAAAGGAACCAGGGGTTGGCGCTTCATGAGCGCACCCAGGTCCATTTGTTCCGTGAAACAGACAGGCGTGGCAGGGCTTCCCTCCAGAACCTGGCCTGTTGATTCAGAAACCAAATAGTCTAGTAGGCTTGTTCCATAGGCTACGGCAATAAAGTCGCGGCTCTCTTCCTGCCAGCTTTCGACAATTTTTATGCTGAGAATTTCAAATCCATCGAGTTTGTTGATCCGGCCTTCGCTCTTGAGTCTCTCGAGATCGCGTTGGCATTGCTCGAATATATCTGAGTCAAGAAGTTCACGTATTGGTAAGAGGTCGCGAGCTACCCAAGCATCATGAAAGCGAAGAAAATTTTCGCGTACATCAAGTAAGAAATTCTCTCGGCTAAAGGTACTGTCTGCCGCTAAGATTCCAGGAAAACCTTCTTCCGCGTGATTGTTGGCGGCGTAGGTCTTTGCCACAGAACCTGAGCCCCTACTCGAATCAATGTCTGGCCCCAAATAAACACCACCAGAAGAATCTCCTCCACGGGAGCTCCCGCCAACACCATAAGGATCTTCGTCGGAATGAGAAGGACCACCATAACTCTCCTGATATGCTGGTGCCTGGCGATTCCTCAAAAAGCGTATGAAAAGAAAAATTCCGCCCCCAATAAGAATAATTTCGAGAAGGCCGATTCCGCCGCCGTAGCCTCCCCCCATACCGCCACCCATGCCACCGAAGAGCATCCTGGTGAACCCACCCATAAAACCACCACAAAGCCACCCCCGAAAAAGGACCTTCGTCCGAAGGACCCGAAAGGTGCCTGGGAGCCAAATGAGCGTCGGGGTTGTGTAGCAGATCCATAACTTCTCCTGCCAAAACCACCGAATGAGCGCCGCGAGCTAAACATGCCCCGCGAGCCGCGGAAACCAAAACTCCGCATGCAGCCAAAGCGAGCCTCCGCAAAATCACTGGACCACCCAGGCCTTCCGGCCCCAAGATGGGTAAGGGGAGGTGAACGGGAGCGATCAGGAAAAAAGCTCATAAAACAATCTTCAGGGTGCCATGTATTCTCAAGCTCCTGTTGCAGCGTGAAGCTCCGGTCCTAATATGGTGAGCTCCGGCAAAGGCAGACGGCATATTTTTTAGGGGCGGATTATCCCAACTGGCGGGCGCTAAGTCCATGGCGGGGAGCGGGGCCGAGCGCAGCGCTTCAGTGCAACATGTCGCATATATGAGCAGCCGGTGTCCCTGAGGCGAACATCTCATTCAACTTAATTGATTGACAATAAAGTGATTACGGCAGTTATCCTATTTTTCGCCAATTTCGCCTTACCCGCAGCGGTGCGCACAGGCAGGGGCTCTGCTAATATGGCTCTTTGTGGCAACAGATTGGATCCCCTGGACCACAACATATAGTGTCTGGACAGGAGCGTATGTACAAAATGTCCGATCAGAAAAAGCTGCCCCTTGAGGGCGTCAAAGTTCTCGACATCGGCACCCTTTTCGCCGGCCCCTGGGTCGCCACCTACATGGCTGACTTCGGGGCCGAAGTCATCAAGGTCGAGCATCCCAAGGGTGACTCGATAAGAAACTTCGCACCCCACAAGGACGGCGTTTCGCTGTGGTGGAAGCTCGCCGGGCGCGGTAAAAAATCGATCACCTGCAATCTCTCGAAACCCGAGGGCCAGGAAATTCTGAAAAAACTCTGCGCCAGGGCGGATGTGCTCGTCGAGAATTTCCGTCCCGGCACCCTCGAGAAATGGGGCCTCGGCTGGCCAGCGCTCCACGAAATAAATCCCAAGCTCATCCTCGCCCGAACCAGCGGCTTCGGGCAGGAAGGCCCCTACGCCAAGCGGCCCGGCTTCGGCACCCTCGCTGAGGCCATGAGCGGCTTCGCCCACATCACTGGCTCGCCCGACGGGCCGCCAACCCTGCCCGCCTTCGCCCTCGCCGACGGCATCAGCGCCATGTGCAGCACCTACGCCGTCATGATGGCGCTCTATCATCGCGATGTGCACGACGCTCCCGGCCAGGAGATCGACACCGCCATCTACGAGCCGATGACCACCATCCTCGGTCCCCAATCACTCATGTATGACCACCTCGACAATATTCAAACCCGCACCGGAAATTCAATCCCCTTCGTCGCGCCACGCAACACCTACCGCTGCAAAGACGACCGCTATGTTGTTCTCTCCGCCAGCACCGAGAGTATATTTAAGCGAATCATGCAGGCCGTCGGGCGAGACGACCTCGCCGCCGACCCGCGCATGCAAAACCAGACAGGGCGCGTCGCCCACTCCACCGAACTCGACGATGCCATTCAAGAATGGATCGGGGCCCACACCCTCGATGAAACCGTCACCCACTTTCAGGAATTCGAGGGGGCCCTCGGCCCCATCTACGACATCAAACAACTTCTCGAAGACCCCCACGTCCAACACCGGGGCACCTTCATCGAACTCGAAGACGAAGAACTCGGCTCCGTCCGCATGCAGGGTCCCATACCAAACCTCAAGGGAACGCCCGGAAAAATTCGCTGGCCGGGGCCGCCAAAGGGAAAACACACCGACGAGGTGCTCGAAAGCCTGGGCTACACCAACGAGGAAATCGCCCGTCTTCGGGAGGCTGACGCTATCTAGTGGCCACGTTTATTTTTCACCCGAATTATTTCGCGGATATCGGCAAACACGTCCTTCAGGCGGAAAAATTTCACAAAACCTACGAACGTCTTCGGGTGGCCGGCATTTCCGAAAGCGCGTTTGCCCGGCCCGCCGAAGCGCCGGACAAAGACATCCTGCTGGTTCACACCCCGGAATATCTGGCCGACATGCGCTCAGGTGTACACACCACCCGCACCCTTCCTAGCGAGCTTCCCCTCTCTCCGGAAATTGTTCGATGGTGTCTCCTGTCCGTCGGCGGAACCACGCTCGCCGCCCGCGAAGCCATGGCGCACGGCTTCGTGCTAAACCTATCCGGCGGATTTCATCACGCGTTCCCCGACTGCGCCGAAGGTTTTTGCTACATGAACGATCTCGCCGTAGCGGTGCGGGCCCTCCAGGGCGATGGGGTCATTTCACGCGCCGCTATAATTGATTGTGATCTTCATCAAGGAAACGGGACAGCTTCGATCTTTCGTCAAGACGAATCTGTTTTCACATTTTCGATTCACCAGGAAAATATCTACCCACCCAAAAAAAGAAGCTCCCTTGATATCAGCCTCTTCGATTTGACCGATGATGTGGCATATATGAAACAAATCCGTGACAACATTCCAAAAATCCTCGACGACCACCGCCCCGAAATTGTCATTTATCAGGCAGGCGCCGACCCCTACATGGACGATCAACTTGGAACGCTGAAACTTTCTAAGAAAGGGCTTCGTCAGCGGGACGACTTCATTCTCTCCGAGTGCCGGAGCCGGTCTATTCCTGTTGCCGGAACGCTCGGCGGCGGCTACGCCCGCAACCCGGAGGACACGATCGACATCCACACCCAAACCGCAATGGCATTTTGGGATGCACAGCAAGACAGTTGCGGGATTGCGAAATAACGCCCAGTAACGCTACGATACGCATTCCTTAAAGACTATCGTATGTTAATTTTGCACTGATAATATTCGTGCTTTAAAATTAAAGGCATCTCTCGGGATCGCCTGCCGGAGAGACGCCAATATGACATCAGCCCCACAACCTCCTGCGGCTCCCCGGGTGTACTACGGCTGGATCATGGTCGGACTGGGCTTCGTAGTCCTGGCCTTTCAGGTTGTCTTCCGATTCTCATTCGCCGTGTTTCAAGTCCCCTTCATCCAGGAATTCGGCTGGAGCCGGGGAGTGCTCGGTGGCGCTTTTTCACTCTCTCTTTTAACTTACGCTGTTACTTCACCCTACATAGGCTCTTTACTCGAAAGAAAAGGGCCTCGCGCCATCATGCCGCTCGGCTGTCTGTTGGTGGCTCTTGCCTCGTTTGGCGGATATTACATCAACGCCATCTGGCATGTTTATATCCTGGTCGGCTGCGTTGGTGGCCTTGGGCTGGCGCTGAACGGATTCGCCACCAACACGGCGATCATGCCTCGATGGTTCGTCCAGAAACGAGGCCGCGCGACAGGCATAGTGCTTTCGGGTATCGGAATCGGGATCTTGGTTCTCGTTCCGATCATTGAAAAAATGATATCCGCATGGGGCTGGCGCCTCGCTTATGTAGGTTACGGCGCCGCCATACTTCTTGTTATCACACCCGCCAGCTACTACATCCTTCGTGATCGACCGGAGGATGTAGGGCAGGAGCGGGACGGTTTATTCGCCCACCAGAAAGAACAGTCCGCTTCGGAAGCGGCCCCATCAATCGAGCCCGACATCAACAAAAGCGTTCGCAGCGTATTTCTTACCCTAAAGGGCGACTATCGTTTCTGGTCGATGATGTTTCTCTATTTCGCCATCGGCTTCAACAACAACACCATCATCAGTCAGCTTCATCTCTACTTCGTCGACATTGGATTCACAACCGCCGCAGCAGCCCTTGTTCTCGGAGCGGTCGGATTCTTAAGGACCGCCGGAAGCGTGTCAGGTGGGTGGGTGGGTGACCTGATCGGCCGAGGAAGGGGTGCGGCCATCGGGGCCATCATAGTAAACGTGGGGTTAATTTTGCTCCTGTTGATCCCCGCTATGGGCGGGGGGCTACTTCCCACCTACGCGTTCGCGCTTTTCTACGGCATCGGAATTGGCGGAATGAGTGCTTGTGGATCGGCGCTCGGCGGGGACATCTTCGAGGGGCCAACTTTCGGGGTAATCGTCGGCTTTATGGAAATCAGTTACGGTCTGGGTGGAGTCGTAGGGCCGCCCTTGGCGGGATTTTTCTTCGACTACGCCAATAGCTACACGGTGCCGTTCACGCTTATTATCGTCATCCTGTTCTTTTCCATTATTGCCTCCCTCACACTACAAAAAAGCCTTGATGGCGCAAAAACCGCTCCGGCCAATTAGGTTACCGAATCCGCTCCATGTACTTTTTGGTTTTATATCTCTTGCCAGCCCTCCTCAGCAATCGATCGAGCGCGGCGGCCTGCTTGAACTTCTTCCTTTTATTTTCGATCGAACCCCGAACCTCATCAAATGACATCTGTCCCGATTCTTCTTTTTGGAATGTTCGGACAATATGCCAGCCAAACTCACTTTTCACCGCCCCACTATACCTCCCTGCCTTCAGGGCAAATGCTGTTTTTTCGACAATTTCCGGCAAGCCAGTTTTCTGATACTGCCCCCTGGTCATCCCTCCAAGACCACCGCCCATATCCCTTTCGGGTCCAAGGGAATATTTTTTGGCTAGCTCGGCGAAGTCAGAGCCTTTATTTAGTTTTCCTAGTATATCCTTAGCTTCTTTTTCTGTACCTACCATGATATGCGACGCCGTCACCTTGCTGATTTTCTGAAAATCTTTTTTGTTTTTTTCATAATACACCCTGAGCTCTTTCTCTGTTGGCTTTGATTTTTCTTGTAGATCCAATACCGCGAGCCGAATTACGATCTCTCGCCGGGCGCGCGCTATATGCTTTTTAACGGCCTCTTTTTTTTCAAGGCCCTGCTCTTTTGCATGCCTGTAAATCAAAAGGCGGCTTACCAGGCCCTCCAAAATATCTTTTTTTTGGAGCTGTGCGGCCATCTGTACATTTTTGGGAAGCGCGGCGATAAACAGGTTCAAATCCTCGAGGGTGATTTGGCTATCCCCGACGGTGGCGATTACAATTCTCCCGGGAGGCGGTGATTTCTTTTCCGCCGCACATGCAATACCCATGGAACCGAAAACCATCGCGCCCATAAGGCCGCACAAAATCCAACGACAAACACACATAAAAAAAACTCCCTATCCAAGGGGCTGATCAAATGCCGACCTATACGACCAATCTGTCTCGTTCTGCGCAACACTTATTTCCGAAAAAACTTCTCCGGTCCCGAATAATCTCAATCTTCCATGCGCTTTGGCCCAACAAGTAAAACACACTCTCCCTTAACGCTCTTTCCCTTTGTTTTCTCGGCAAGTTCTGAAGCCGTCCCGCGCAAAAATTCTTCATGAAGCTTGGTGATTTCCCGCGCGAGAACAAGGTGTCTAGACGGTGCGCGATTCGCTATCTCCTCGATCAGTCGGACAACCCGGTGCGGCGACTCGTAAAGAACCACCGTACGCTCTTCCTCGAGCAATTTATCAACCCGTCGCCACCTTTTCTCACCCTTCTGGGGCAAAAAACCCTCATAGACAAACCGGTCGGTGGGCAGCCCCGACGCCACGAGTGCGGCCACCACCGCCGAAGGTCCCGGCACAGGGAAAACCGTGACACCCCGCTCGACCGCGGCGCGAACCACCCGATAAGCGGGATCGGAGATGCCGGGCGTCCCCGCATCAGAGACAACCGCGATGCGCT
>Ga0209403_10007452_pt1 | contig 10807 bp, 9 predicted proteins | sample ArcticOcean_MG_C_8_FD_187440 | JGI IMG/M metagenome (GOLD analysis project Ga0209403, IMG submission 187440) | Marine microbial communities from western Arctic Ocean - ArcticOcean_MG_CB11_86 (SPAdes) (version 2) | ecosystem: Environmental > Aquatic > Marine > Oceanic | place: Arctic Ocean...
CCAAAGCCTTAAGAGTGCTTAAGGAATTAACAGCAACTTGCCGGTGGTGGCCCTGCTCTCAAGTTGACGGTGCGCTTCCGAAGCGTCGGACAACGGGAATTCGCCGCCGATCCTGAGATTCAGTTCTCCGGAAGCAACCCAGCCAAGAACGTCGCCGGCCCGCTTTTCCAACTCGGCACGGTTGACCGTGTAGTCCCCGAGACCAGGGCGGGTGAGTGAAAGTGACCCAGCGCCCAAGATTCCAGGGCTAATGGGATCAGGCGCTCCGCTGGCGGCACCGTAGAGGACCATATGGCCTCGACGACTCAGGCTGCTGATGCTCTGGAGGAAAGTGGTTTTTCCCACGCCGTCGTACACCGCCTGTACGCCCTCGCCGTCAGTGGCTTTCTTGACCTCTTCGGCAAAGTCCTTCTGGGTGTAGAGAATCACATGGTCAGCGCCGGCCCCTTTGGAGAGCTCAGCCTTTTCTTCAGTGGAAACGGTGGAGAACACATAGCCGCCCAGACGTTTAATCATCTGAGTCAACAATAGCCCCATTCCGCCGGCTCCAGCGTGGACAATGACCCGGTCGCCCTTCTGCACGGCATAGGTGGAGTGACAGAGATAGTGGGCGGTCATCCCTTGTAGGATGGCGGCAGCGCCAGCTTTGGCGTCTACACCGCTGGGCCGGATCATCAAGCGCCAGGCGGGCACAACGGCCAGCTCGGCATAGGTGCCGGGAGCGGTGCAGTAGGTGACTTCGTCGCCCACCTTGACTTCCGTTACGCTGGGGCCAATAGCCTGAACAACTCCAGCGCCTTCTACGCCAATGATGCGAGGCAGGGGCGGGCCGGGGTTTACGCCCTGGCGGCTGTAGACATCGGTGAAGTTAACACCGGCCGCTTGAATTTTGACTACTGCCTCTCCCTCTCCGGGAGTGGGGTCGGCCACGTCGACGTACTTCATTACCCCGGGACCGCCGAATTCGGTGATCTGTGCTGCTTTCATGTTGAGCCCTCCTGAATCATCGTAAAAATAATGGCTATAAACCGATATTTCTTAGGTGTCTTATGAATGGCGGTAAGTATACACCTGGGATAGATGACAGGCCCGCCGAAAAATCATGCGATAAAGAATGGCGGCAATGGAGAAAATAAAAAGGCTGAGCCGTTTACCGGCCCAGCCTTTAAGAACTGCTGTTTGTTAGGATGTGATGCCCAGAGCAGACAGGGCAGAATCGCTATTTGGAATACTGAGTCCTGACTCCTTGAACATCTCCTGAAGCTTCTGCGACACGGCCGCGTCAGGTGAGATCCCCTCGCCGCGACGGGCTTCCAAGTCGGCTAGGGTGTTATAGGGTTGGTCCACATTCCAATAGAAGGAAAGCAACCAGGTCAACTCGCGTTCGTTATTGGGAACCGGGATATCCGAGATGTCATAGATGTTGTTCAACACCTTGGTGTAGCGGAGGATTCCGGCCTTGTCCGCGGAGTTCTCGCCGTAGAATCTGCGGCGGCTCAATTCGGTGATGCGCTGGGTGTAGTCGGCGTCTCCGTAAATGTTCTTTGGCAGCCACTCGGTGCGGAGGTCAACGATTTCGTTGCCGTTTTCATCGACAATGGCAACCGCTGCATCAGAACCCAACTCGGGCTCGTATTCGAACTTCACTGCGTCTCGGAGCAGTGCTTCCTGGAGCATGAGCGTCAGATCCCGTGGAATCTTCTTGTATCGGTCTCCGGTGGCCGCGCTATTGCTGTCAGCTCCCACTCCGCCGGTATTGAATACGAAGTACTGTTGATTAAGTCCGCCCTCTTCAATCTTCTTGACGATGTTGTAGAGGTTGTTGGCGTTCTCGTCTTCCAGTCCAATAATGAATGGGTCTGAGAAGTACTCAACATAAGGCTGGCCGATGACACCGATAGCGGCACCCATCTGAACTGCTTCACCATACATCAGACTCCTGATGTACTGGTCGGCAGACAGTCGGCGCAGCGGCGGCACCACAGTGTTTTGGCGCATCACTGCTTGCCAGAACACCTGGTCGGTGTCTTCCATTGGTACGTGAACGCCCGCAGTCTCTCGGCCGCTGGTGATCCTGCCCAAGATGTCGTTGGCGCCCTTTCTGGCGACCAGCCTGTTGCGGGAAAGGGTCACCCGCATGTTGCGGACAGGGTTGGCTAGGAAGTTGGGCTTGTATGAAGACATGTCGATCGGCACGTTTTCCAACGTCTCTTCGGCGTTGGGGTCTTGGTCGGTGCCGCGAACGGATTCAAAGGTGATGGGGTCTTCTGCGTGGTTGAGACCAAACGGCATGGCGTACATGTTGTTCTCTGTGCCGTCGATGCCGTAGTAAATGGTGGACTGCTTGCCGTCTTTGTCGACCTTGATGGGGTCTTTCAATTCCTGCAGCAGGACAATATCGTCGTTCATCGGGTAAACGCCTTCATCGGCGTCGGTCTTCAAGCTGAGCCTCTTGGCCAGTTCGCTGTTGGCGAGCTCCAGCATGATAGTCAGGGTGCTCTTGCCGTGGAGCGATGGCCCAACGGTAATTAAGGCAGTGTTCTTGCTTTGGCCGGTTAGTGTCTTGGCGCGGGCCATGCTGAGGGCGGCTTGGATCGCCAAACCGTCTTTTTCTTTGACTAGGAACATGGCGATGGATAGCGGGCCCATTTTGTGTTCGCCAACATAGTCAAAGCCCAAGTGGAGCGAAAGACCACGAGTGGGAGCCTTGAAGACTAGTTGGGTGAAGCCGGCGTCAGTTAGTCGTTTCTTCAGTTCTTCCGGCAATCCCAGATCTTCCATCCAATGGGGTAGAGATACCTCAAGGATGTCTGGGGTTTGGCGGCTGATTTCTTCGGTGGCCGGGAAAGTGAGTTGACGCCACATGATAGGAATCTGCATGTACTTGGTGCCAAAGAGCATCTGGCGGGCGTGGAAAGAGCGCCCAGGGGCGTCTCCCACCTGGCGGTCTGACTGGACAATGGTGTCACCCGCAGTCAATTTCTCTTCCAGGAATTTGTTGATGTAGCTGAAGACCTCAGTGAATAAGACCTGGTTCTCAGTGCTGAAGACCACGCCGTCACGGTTCTTTGCGAACCCGTCGATAAAGTACATTGTCAGGTCGGGGCGGCGTACCACACCCAATTGGCTGAAGAACGCGTATCCGCCGGTGTCCAAGCGGACGACCACTCCGGGCCATGCACGACCAGCGGCTTTCCCCGCAGCGTTGGCTACCTCTGCCTCTTTGTTGATGGCGCCGGCTTCAGTTAAGAAGGCCTGTTGCTCGGCCTCTGGGAGGTCTTGCAACACGTTCATGTGGCTAACTAGCCATTCTTGGGAAGGGTTGTTAAATTCGGCGCCGGGCTTATGACCCTGATGGGCCAAAGCAACCAGACGGTCCAGCTCTTTTACGAATGCCGGGTCGGCAATGGGGCCGGCAAGGGATGATCCAGCGGGTGGTTGTTGTTTGGGGCTCATGATTTCGGATTCCGTTATTAGTAAGATTGGGTTACTGTGCTGCTACTGTTGGGCTGGCACGGGTAACTCGGCAGGCGTAACGCACAAAGCCGACAGTATGCTACATCCTACCTAGTCTCAAGTAAAGGCTTGCTCTGTGACTGGGGCAACGTGAATTCAAGGAATCGCCTAATCTTCGCCGCCTATTTATTGATCTGCCCCATATCAGCTTGGTTTTGGGGCCAAGATTAGCCAGATTTTACCAACCACGCCGAGAATATATTCAAGCGAATATCAAGCAAGTTTTCCGAGCAAGTTTTAGAGGCGAATTCAAGCCAAGGTTCCCATCAAATTGGAGCTAAGAACGCCGATATATACCGGCCATCCGCCCTTGGGTTTAACGCACCAACTCAATTAGAGGAAACACGTAATCAGCCACAGGCTGGACCAGTTAGCCCTCCCCAGGAGGAAACCTTCGGATTGCCTTTGCATCCGGAAACTGGTATCCTTTGAAGGTGATTTGTGCTTCTGAAGAAGCGCATTCCACCACAGATAACCCTCGTAAAGAACACAGTGAAGATTCCGGGCACAGGCTCCCATTAAGGTCCTCCGGAAACCTCCTCTAAGCACTCCGGCCAGCCCCTACCTCGCTAGCGGTAGTCTGGCGCACGTTTACGATAGCTGAACACTGAACCGAAGACTTACTGAAGGTGGAGGTACTTGAGTGACGACCGAGCAAAGCCCTTTAATCTCGGAAGCTCTGAAGCATTTTGTGGCAGCCAAGAAGTCCGCAAAAACAGTCCAGCAAAGCCATCAGGAATTAGGCCGCTTTGTGGCTTGGTGTGGCCGGGAGCGTAAAGTTTCCGAACTGGCACCCTCAGAAGTCGCTGAGTACGCTCAGCAGATTGGTCTCGGCGGAGCAGAGTCCGTGACCCGACTAGGCCCCGTTAAGATTTTCCTCGCTTACTGGAAAGACCAGGGGTGGATTGAAAACGGTCTGGCATCCCACCTCAGAGTCCCACGCACTCGCCGTACCGCTGCCAAGTCCAATGTCCGGACCAACGGTCGAAGCGGCACTTCAGGCTCCCAACTCAGCCAAGAGGGCTATGACCGACTGGTTGGCCAACTTGATGACCTGAAAGATCAACGGGCCCTCGTACTTGAAGATATCAAACGAGCCATGGCCGACAAAGACTTTCGTGAAAACGCCCCGCTGGACGCAGCCAAAGACCAGCAGGGAATCGTTGAACTCCGAATCCGTGAACTTGAAGCCAGTATCAACAACGCTCAGATTCTGCCTGAGGGCGTGTCCTCCAAGGTAGCCCGCTCCGCAGTTGGAGCCAAGGTAACCCTGAAAGATACCAACTCCGGAAAGACTCTGGCCTACACACTGGTAGATGTCCGGGAAGCAGATGTCTCTGAAGGCAAGATTTCCACTACCTCACCCGTTGGTCAGGCCCTTCTGGACCGGACAGTCGGTGAAGAAGTAACGATTAACGTCCCCAAGGGAACTCTTCGGTACTTGGTGCAGCGCATCACCGGTTAGTCAGCTCTTTTACCAAGAACATCAAAAGGCCGCCCGAGTTTAACGGGGCGGCCTTTTATTTGGCCAAAATATGAGTCAGGCTATGACCCAGAAATGACTAGACATAAAACCGCGTCCAAGCCGCATTTAAACGGGGATTAAAAATGACAAACAAAAGGCGTCCCATGAATTGGGACGCCTTTTGTTTGCCTGTAATCCGGGTGCGGTTGAATTGGGGCTAGTCTAGTCCCTCAACCACTCCGAAGATGTCTACAGGGTTGGGCAGAGTGCCCGGTTCGTATTCCTCACGGAAACGAATCACGCCTGCTTTGTCGATGATGATTACGGCCCGTTTACTGGCACCGCGTTCTTCGTTGAAAAGGTCGTAAGCCTTGCTGGCTTCGCCCTTGGGATGGAAGTCGGACAACTCCGGGTAAGGGAGTCCGCCCAATGCCGTGCTCCACGCCTTGTGGGAAGGGACTGTATCGCAGCTTATGCCCAGAACCTGAGCATTGTTATCTTCGAACCGTTTGTACTCCTGACGAAACGAAGTTGCTTGTGTCGTTCAACCAGCGGTGAAATCGAACACGTGGAATGAAAGGACAACTGTCTTCTCGCCCTTGTAGTCGCTTAGGGAAACATCCCCATCGGCGGAAGGCAGTTTAAAATCGGGGGCTACATCGCCAACTTGAGCCGGCATATTCCCACCTTTTAAATTGTAGATTTGGGCACCGCAGAAATACGAAGCCCATGGGCGCAGATTATACCTCACAATTTAATGGGGGACACTCATTTGGCAGATTAAATCCGTTCTGAACGCCGTGATATACTTGGCCGCGTTGTCGATAGGGACATTTACTGGGGTTTTCGGGTCATCTTTTTTGTGGGGGATGTGTAGTGCAGGCGGAGTTCAAAAGCGGCGTTTACCTGCCAGAGTTAGACCTCTGGATGGATTCAACCAGAAAGCGTGAGTTCAGTCTGATTTCCCACGCCCACTCAGATCATACAGCCCGCCACATCAGGCCGGTTCTCACCCCCAATACGGCCAAACTCCTGGGTGATTACCTCAAAAAGTCAGACCCCATCCTGCTCCCCTACCATGAGCCCTATGAGACCCCGGCCTATACCATGACGCTGCACCCGGCTGGCCATTGCCTTGGCTCAGCCCAAGCGTTGATTGAATCAAAGCAAACCGGCGAAAGACTGCTCTACACCGGGGATATCAAAAGTCGCAAAAGCCCCACCAATGAACCCTTGGAGCCGGTGGCCTGCGACACCCTGGTCTTAGAGTCCACCTACGGCCGACCCGAATACGTGTTTCCCCCGGAAGAACAGGTGTTGGAGACGGCATTTAAAACCCTGAGAATGTGGCTGTCTCGTGGTCTACGTCCGGTAATTCAAGGTTGGCGGTTGGGCAAGTCACAGGAGTTATTGCACCACATGTTGGGCCAGGGTTTTGATGTCATGGTGGAGGAGAGCATCTACCTGGGCACTCAGATTTACCTGGAGGCCGGGGTGGAGTTTCCCGGTCAGGTGAAGATGTTTGAGGGCGATTGGCCGGAGGGCTGGATACTAATGTTCCCGCCCGGAAAACGCCGTGAGGCCCTAAAGCACTTCAGAGGCAAACGCACTCTGGAGATGACTGGCTGGGCGACATCTGGCAGCATGCCTTGGGGGCGAGGGGCTGATGCCAGCCTGCCCTACAGCGACCACCCCGACTTCAACGAGTTGGTGGAGTACGTCCAGGCAGTTTCGCCCAAGCAGGTCTACACCGTGAACGGGTTTCCCGAGTTGGCCGTCAGGCTGCGGGAGCTGGGCTACCCAGCCGTCCATCTATATGCCAAAGGCCAACCGCAGGACGAGGGCTTTCAGATGAAGCTGGTTTAGGACTTCCCGCTGTGTTAATCGGGACCTATGCCCGGCTATAAAATATATGCTGCCAACAGCATCGCCACAGCACCAATGGGTAGAATCCACCCCACATAGATGATCCATTGGTTGGGCAACCTGGAATTCATCGCCGCCAGCAGGTCGGCCTTTGGTAGCAGCCACGCAATTAGGGCAGCGCCCAGAATCACCGCAACAATCACCACGCCAGACCCTGCCATTTCATCCATGAAGTCCAGGAATGGTTTGCCGTTCAGTTCCAGCCCCACTGAGGTAAAGCTCAGCGCAGACGGTATTCCCAGCGCCGTGACCACCACCACTCCAATCAAAGCAGCAGCCCACCGCGGAACGTGGAACTCGTCTCGAATTGGGGCCAGGACCACCGCCAATCCGCCGGTGCAGGACGTGAACGCAGCCAAGAACAAGAGGGTAAAGAAAACTATGCTGAGAGCTCTTCCGGCAGCTAGTTCACCGAAGACCGCTGGGAAGGCAGTGAATGAGAGCTGGCTGCCCGTTTCTGGGACAATGCCAAAGGTGAAAACAATGGGGAACACCATGAGGCCGGCCAGGACGGAAACAAAGGAGTTGGTGGCCACGATGGCCACGGATGAAGCAACGATGTTGACCCACCTGGGCGTGTAACTGCCGTAGGTGATCAACAACGCCAGGCCGATGCTGAGGGAGTAGAACGCTTGCCCCGCCGCCATCCGCCAAGTTTGAAGCTCCAAGAATTTGTCCAGATCAAAATTGAATTAGAAGTCGTTTGCTGGGCCTGATCCATCAAGGGTCTGCGCATAAACAGCCAAACTGGCGATGCCCAGAACCAATAGCGGCAGCATGACTCGGCTGATCTTCTCTATGTAGCCAATGCCGTTCCACATCACCGCTAGGACCAAAGCTGATACAACGAAGAAGTACCACAACGAAGAATACCCGGACGTAAATTCGTCAAAGGTTCCAAGGGTGCCTCGCACGGCGTCTACGGTGTAGCCAAGGGTCCAGCCGGTCACCACGAAGTAGTAGCTCATGATTGAGATTGTCAGCGCCACAACTAACCAACCGACCCACGGCCCCCAGCGTTTGTTGACGTAGCGGAAGGTGCCCACCGGGCCGCGACTGGTCAGATTTCCAGCGCTTGATTCCAGAATTCATTATTGGAAACCCAATGGCCAGGATACAGATGGCGTAGGCGACAATGAATGTGCCCCCGCCGTTCTGCTCCACCATGTAGGGGAAACGCCAGATATTTCCCAGATCAACAACACCGGCTATCGATGCGATGATAAAAATTCCCTGGGATGACCAAACGGGGCGGGTTCGAATTCCCTCTACAACCCGCGTCATCTCAGAGGTAGTCTAGGGATTTTCCATTCATGGATCCTGTGGGTCGCTGGAGTCTCAATCTTTCGAGTAGTATATCTGGAACTTGGTTTGCGAAGTTCGGGTAATATAAGGTCTCAATCGCGACACCTGAAGCAATGTCTGTATAAAAACGCCCGTACCAAAAGGAGAATTCCTCGATATGACCAACGAGATTCTACGCTCTCTTCTTCCGTTTGCCGGATGGAACGACGAGCGCGCCAATGACCTGACCATTACCGGTGGCACCGACCCACTTTTGCCCACTTCGTTTCGAATTACCGATACCAGCACGGCAGCTCTGGGTGCCCTTGGCCTGGCGGTGTCCGACCTCTGGGAATCCCGCACCGGACGCCGCCAGCAAGTAACCGTGGATGCCCGCCGGGCGACAGCCTCACTCCGCAGTGGTAAATACATGCAGTTGGACGGCGCTGGAGTCTCCACTGAGCGGAATACCGTGATGGGCACCTACCCGACAAAAGACGGCCGCTGGAGTTATCTCCACTGCAACTTTCCCAACCACCGCGCCGCTGCTCTCAGCGTGCTTGGAGTGACGGAAGACCGTTCTGAGGTGACCAAGGCCGTGGCCAAATGGGACGCCCTTGATCTGGAAGAGGCCATCATCGCCGCCAAGGGGGCCGGCGGCATGGTGCGGACAATGGAAGAATGGGCCAAACACCCCCAGGCCGCAGCCATCGCACCCTTGCCCCTGATGGAGATCGTCAAAATCGCTGACAGCCCGCCCGAGCCGCTGCCGGAGGGCTCACGTCCTTTGTCCGGTGTCCGAGTGCTAGACCTGACCAGGGTACTGGCCGGGCCAACCTGTGGGCGGACATTGGCGGAGCACGGCGCTGACGTCATGAAGATTACTGCTGGACACTTACCCAACCTCGGGTATCAGGAATACGACACCGGCCACGGCAAGCTGAACGCCCAACTGGACCTTCGAGACGAAAAACAGATGGAAACCCTGCGCGGGCTTGTCCGCCAGACAGATGTGTTCTCCCAGGGCTACCGGCCTGGGACGCTGGGTGGGCGTGGTCTATCTCCTGAGGAGTTGGCAGAGCTACGGCCCGGAATCGTCTATGTGTCTCTGTGTGCTTTCAGCCACCAGGGGCCGTGGGCGTCGCGCCGTGGTTTCGACACCGTGATACAGACCGTCAGTGGCATCACCAATCGCCAGGGGGAATTGTTCCCCGGCGCCGCTCCAGGCCCGCAGTTCTACCCTGTGTCCGCCATCGACTACCTGACCGGCTACCTGATGGCCTTCGGTGGCATGGTGGCCTTGAACAAGAGAGTCCATGAGGGCGGTAGTTGGCTGGTGCGCATCTCCCTGGCGCAGGTTGGCCGTTGGCTCGTCAGCCAGGGTGAGATTCCGGAGTCCGACCTAAAGAATATTCCTGACGAGTTCACCTCTGAAGAAGTAGCCGGCTGGTCCATGGTCACCGAGACACCCATGGGCAAACTTGGCCATCTGGGGCCAGTGTTAGGCTTATCTGAAACCACACCGAAGTGGGCTAGACCGTCAGTGCCTTTGGGCCACCATGACCCGGTCTGGCCGGAGCGCTCCAAGTAAACGACAAACTTAAAACTTCTGGCATCGACACTAAAAAGGGGCAAGGATATTTCTTGCCCCTTTACCATTTGTGGAGTACAGTGGCGCGCACATAGCCACGTCGGTTAACCCATCACGGTGGTTTGATGGGCGATACGGTTCACTACCGTAATTCAGGAAATCGAATCGAGGTATGAATATGCCAGAAAATCTCTCAACGAATTTACTGGACATTGATCTCAACGGCCCAGAGGCGGTCTCAGACCCTTACCCGATCCACGATCAATTCAGAAGCCAAGACCCTGTGCACCTAAGCCCCCACAATGGTGTCTGGTTCATCAGCCGCTACGATGATTTGATCTCGTTGGTCCGAGATGAACGGATGTCTTCCGATCGGTTTCGGGCGATGACTGCAAACCTACCAGAAGAGGATAAAGAACGGCTCGCCCCACTGATCGGTGCCGTCTCGGCTTGGATGCTAATGTCGGACCCGCCTTCTCATACCAGAATGCGTACGCTGGTTAGCAAAGCATTTACTCCCCGCATGATTGAGACGATGCGGTCCCGGATTCAAAAACTTGTGGACGAGATGCTGGATCAAGTTTCTGAAAACGGAAGAATGGACGTGATTGCCGACCTGACGGCCCCTCTGCCAAGTATCGTGATCTTTGATTTGCTGGGCGTGCCAGGGAAAGACCATGTCCAATTCAAGAAATTGGCGGATGATATAGCGGCAGGAACCGCGGGGACCGCTACCGTGGGAACCCAATCGGAGCGGTATTTGCTCGCCCAGAATAGTTTCATTGAGCTCTCCGATTATTTTCGCGAAAAGGTTGATGAGCTACGGAGTCACCCTCAAGACAACCTACTAAACGCTATGGTGGAAGCGGAAGAGGCAGGGGATAGGCTCACCCAGGAAGAGTTGTTCGCCAACTGCGTCCTCCTGATGTTCGCTGGTAACGAGACCACCACCAACCTGATAGGAAACGGGACTTTGGCCCTGATGCAAAATCCAGAGCAGATAAAATTACTACAGCGAGATGGTG
>Ga0209403_10007455_pt1 | contig 10800 bp, 7 predicted proteins | sample ArcticOcean_MG_C_8_FD_187440 | JGI IMG/M metagenome (GOLD analysis project Ga0209403, IMG submission 187440) | Marine microbial communities from western Arctic Ocean - ArcticOcean_MG_CB11_86 (SPAdes) (version 2) | ecosystem: Environmental > Aquatic > Marine > Oceanic | place: Arctic Ocean...
CCATGCTGGCTCCCCGACCTGCCTTACTGATATATAACCAGGACGACGACTGTTGTTTTCAGACCCACCGCGCGAAGCCATCGGTCTATGACCCAATTTTACCATTATATAAAGCGTACGGCCAGGGGGAGAATTTTCAGTTTCATAATAACGTTGATCCAGGCACACATAATTATGATTTGGACAACAGGTTACAATTTTACCGCTTTTTCAACCGGCAATTTCTGGCAGAGACTGATTATATAGATGAGGAAATCCCGTCAGATAACGAAGTCCTTTCGGAAGAAGCTCTGATTGTGGGCGTACCTGATCAGAATGCAGACTTCCAGACCCTGGCTTCAGCTATAGCGAAACACTTGCCCGTGGGTTCAGGCTCGGAAGGTTCCTCTGAGGAAAGGCTGACCTGGCAGGTGGAGGCGAAAGATCGGTTAAAGGACATTCTACGATTCCCCACCATGTCGGTCATTGACCAGCAAACCTCATCGCGTGAGGAGAAAGAGGGGTATCATTCCTCACACCATCAGCTGGGCATGTCGGGAGGATGGCAGATCCCGGTCGTCACGCGCTCAAAGCTTGAGGTATATGAGGACATTCATATCATTATCACAGATGATGGGAGAGCAGGGGCTGCGCCTTATATTCTGCCTAATCTTAACGATACGACACAGGTTCTGGCTGCGGATATTCTCTTGCAGGGGGAATGCCGTCCATCGACCTATCCGATCAACCAATGGGCGATGCTTGCCTCTGCGGCGGGGGAACGTGTCGTGGGTATCCAGGTCGCGCAACTTGTTGCCCTGATAGATTGGTTGCCTGAAAAGGATATATCAATCACCGCCTCTGGCCCGGTCTCCGGTGTCGTAACCCTAATGGCTGCAGCGCTGTCTGAACGTTCGATCGTACAAATCCAACTTTATGATAGTCTGACTAACTTCTCCCAACTATTTGAACAGCCGAGTCAGTATGATGAAACCCCATCCCTGTTCTGTTTTGGACTTCTAAAGGCATTTGACATTGCGGATCTGAAGGCGCTTACCGATCCAACTCCAGTGATGTTGGTGCAGTAAAGACAGGGATCAACATATTTCTAATTTTATACTGCATAACCCCAGATAAGATGCCTGTATGGATTGGCCATCAATCGTTCCTCAAAACCTCTGCCGGATTAGCAGCAACCACTTTGTAAGATTGGCTTAGTTTATCTGATTGACCAGGAAGACCTGACCGGTTAAAGATGCCCACCTACCAGCCAGAACAACCAGGTTTAGAGCGAAATTATAAAACACCAAGGTACCTCGTTATGATAATGGCGTTTTGTAACCGAGTATCCCCCCATATGCCTTCGGATTTCAATCCGATATCCCAATAAAATAGCCAATGTCATGTATGACCGAGGTTTAATTTTGGTATAGGCGTCCGGATATTTTCGTTTACGTTATGCAGCGCATGAAGTGTCGCAAAGCCCCCTTAGTCACCCCGAAATACCATTTGCTTCTACCACCACATTCTGGGTTCGGAAGCTGGTGTTGTGAGCTGAGACAGGTTCGTTTTTCTAATCGTTCGAATAGCACATACACGGCACCAATCGACTATTCTTCATCCGTAAACTCTGAAAGATAACGGCCTCACATCACGCCATAGAGATTGTGTTTTAGATGTTATATAGCCAACATAAACAGTTCAGCCGACCGAGATAAAAGAATAAATTATCGTTAGTTAACTTAAAACGCCCTTAATGTTGGCTACCACTTGTTCAACAGGCAAGCTCCGCAAGCATAAGGCACCTTTACGATAGGTTGATAGGAGCGACTCATGGCGGCAAATCATAAAACAACCACTGCAATGGACATAATCAGGATGAAACACGGTATGTTGGTTGGTAAATCCATAGGCGGGGGGATAAGGAAAAAAGTAACCCAGGTTACTGTTCTGGCTCACGCAGACCGTCTCTTTACGTAAAATGGTTGCCATATGGCTCAATCCGGAGTCTAATCCCAAAAACATATGGGCGTGCTGGATAAGTTGGATGGTTTCATCGAGGGTTGTTTGGCCGCAGAGGTTGATCAGATTTGGGGCAGAGATCCCAGCTAATCTTTCCTGCTCCTGCTTAGTGCCAAGTGCAACGAATGTTTGATCGGGGAAGGTGGCGATGACGTCTAACCATCGCGAAAGAGGATAATCTTTTTTGGGATTGTTACTTACAGGCTGCCAGGCGATAAAATGCCCGGGGTCTAACTTGAATTTCTGACACACATACTCTTCCAATTCGGCATTCGTGATCTCAGGTTGCAAGTCTTCGTTTGGTCCTAGGGGAATTCCGGATCTTTTGAGGACTTCGCGTATGTAATAGGCCATATGGTGAAGCACGTGCCGGGTGGTGATATCACTATCATCTGTAACAGGATCCTTTTTTCGAGAAACGATCTCGAACCCTGAGGGGTAAGGCCGTACGGGGGCTAAACCCATTTCAAGGTTGTACCCTTCATATATTATTTTTTGACATGCATCCAATTGCTCAAGCAATGGCCCGATTACAAATACACCCCCGTAAAATGTATGGATATCCGCAATAATGGTTTTGAACGGCCGAAGGAGTCGAATCAGTTGATCATATGAACCCGCATCCTGTGATAGGATGTCATCTTCATTGAGCGGGACAAACACATCAACATAGGGTTTAACGAGAGTTTCAACCTCTGGCCGCCCCAATAGCCATATCGGATGTGGATGGAACCAACGACGGAGATGCTTGATGTGGCCAGTGGCGAGCAACAAATCCCCGATCCTTCCCCAGGCGACATATAAAACCGGGAGAGGGTCGCCCCCTGTAATTTGCCGATCAGGGGGTTGAATAGCCCTGCCCCGTGTCCTTAGCTTACGTCCACGATAGCCATAATACAGCCGATAAAGCGCTGTGTTTATGTATGTCCACATAAGCGGATTAGGGGTTAGGTGAAGTAATCAGGTATGAATTGAGTTGAATTGTGCCCATGCAGACACAATTACAAAATATCATATAATTCATACATATATAAAATCATGGATGTATTACATGATAAAAATCCAAAAATCACCTCGATCTTATAGAGAGCAAGACAAAGGGATTTAGATGTGATCCGATTTGGACGGTATATTGCCGCTGACTTATTCGGTCGAGATCACCCTTTCCTTTGTAGTCCGTTCTCTGTAATATTGTTGATGAAAAATCAAACGTCACCATTACCGGACTCATGTCCAAACCGGTCAACCCAATTTGGCCGTCCACACTTTATCCATTGCTTCTGCTGTCGCACGCAGGGCATCCTCAGGGGGCATCTCATTGACCCGTTCGCTGAATGGTTCAGGTGTGACTGGACCGTCATACTTGGCTTTTTTAAGTGCTTGAAGAAACCCGGCGATATCCATGACGCCCGTTTCGCCAGGTAGACATCTGACCAGGTCCATTTGCTCATCGATATGAATATCTGCTGGTGCGTCGTTGATATGAACGGCCACCACTTGCTGATTGGTGAGTTTGTCTAATTCTTTCTGGGTGCCGTGAGAGGTATACCAATGCCATAGGTCGAGTAGCAGGCCGACGTTATCGCCCAGATCATCACATATTGATAGGGTATCGGTCAGGCCGTAGACAAATTCGTACTTCTTGCCCTTGCGAAAGGTTTTAGGGCCGATAAACTCTATCCCAAGCCTGATACCATTATCTTTGAGGATTTTCACGGCTGGCTTCAGACGTGCCACATGGAAAGCGTAATTCCGTTCGAAAGGACGGTTGTCAGAGTACGGCATCACACCTGTAGTGGCCCGGTCCGCCCCGATGGACTGGGCAAGTTTCGCCGCGGCTGGCAAATCAGCGAGATCCGCCATCCATTTTGGTATCTCACCCCGATATGCCACAGGGAGTCCCCAGACACCGCAACGGATGTTCGTCTGTGCGAAGAGATCTTTCACTGCACTGAGGGATGTTTTTGTTACCATGCCGGCCACCTCGGCAATGTTCAAATCAATGCCGTCAAAACCATGTGCGCTGGCCATTTCAAATGCTTCTGAAATTGTCGCCTCGATTCCAATCGTACCAGTACTCAAATTCTTGAACATGAATCCCCCATATTACAGTTTAACTTACCTATTAGATTACACTAATTCCTATTCATCCTGCTGTCAGAAATCTCTGTGGTACCCACAAATCCATCCACCATCCACTGGCAGGATAGCCCCCGTCACATAGCTGGCATCAGGTGAGACGAGAAACAACACAGCGTGGGCGATCTCTGGAAATTGCCCTGGCCGCCCCATCGGAACGTGATCGAGAAGACGCTGACCTTCAGCTGTATTGGTTTTACCATCCAAACCATAAAATATGGCCACGTTTTCCATCGTGCCCGGTGCAACAGCATTTACACGAATGCCCATCCCTGCGTACTCAACAGCCATAACGCGGGTCAAATTTGCAACCCCAGCTTTCGCCGCGTCGTAGGCACTCTGAAGACGTAACGGCGCAAGGCCGGCCACAGAGGCAATATTTACAATGCGACCCTCGCCCTGATTGACCATAAGCGGCAATATAGCTTTACATACATAGAACATACCATTCAGGTCAATGTCGATGACCTTATGCCAGTTCTCCAGGGTTTGTTCATGGGTGATGACCCGTTCCGGGTTTCCTATCCCGGCATCGTTTATAAGAATCGTGATGCGGCCAAAATGGGCCAGGGTTTGTTCTACGGCTGATACGACCTGGGTATTGTCTGACACATCACAGGTTATCGCTATGGCCTGACCGCCTGCATCATTTATTTCCCGGGCAGCGCGGGCACCATTTTCCGCATGAACATCTACAATGGCCACAGCAGCCCCGTTGTCTACTATATCCTGGACTATCGCCCTGCCGATGCCTCTGGCGCCCCCCGTGACAAAAGCGACATCCTTATCGAGATTTACATTCATTTATTCTCCCCTCTTGATATTGGATGAGACCCTCTATCGTATTAAAAGGATACTAAAAGGTCAGATTAATAAAGTTCTCGTATTGATGAAAGTTCAATTCCGTCAAAGGCGCGATAGATGAATGTTCAACATGGTCAAGGTCGTCGGTGTAGTTATACCTGGACACTGAGAATTGCCAGGTTTCATCTGGTCCCGGTTGCTGGTCAAATCCAAAAATCCTCCAGGGAACGCATAACTCTACTGTCCAGGATCCCTCGTCAGGATTCGTAGTTACTTTTTTTCGGCTCCCACTATCTGCTGCAACGACCTGCTCCCAGGTTGTCTGTCCGGATTTAATGGCCCCTCTGGAGGGGAAGTGGAGATCCATTAACAGATCGTTCGGGGAGACATGGATCTCCCAGTAATCCTCTCGAGAGGTACCCGGTTTAATAAAAATTTCAGCAACGTCGCCCAACTTAAATAGGGGTTGGTTATTTTCCGTGGCTGTGGTGAAAATAGATCGATCTTCCAGCCATACATAAAAACAGAGATCGGTTTCCGTCCCACCTACATAGACCAACCCCCCTTCGTGAGGTCTGCTTCCCGGGGCGATCCAGTTCTGAAAGAAAGGAAATGCCACCGCATCCCCATAACCTTCTGGTGATTTCGAACCATGGTCATGTCTGTCAGAGGGCAGCGGACAAATGGCCGTGCTGAGAACATTCATAACATACCTTTCGTGGATTGTTCAATAGGTATCCTATCGAATTAGATCTTAACCTTCACCACGACTTTCCTCACTGGGGTCGGGCCCTCTACCATGGCGATACCAGGTATATGGCCGTCCTGGGGGGCAAGGACAACGAACGTTCCCGCTGGCATGGGTACGTATATGCCCTCACCTTCCAGAAACAGATAATCACCATCTTCATGATACGGCCCTGCCTGGAGACTTTCGAGGGGGGCATAACCCATACGCTCGATACCCCGGGCTACATATTGCACATCAAAATATTGTCGATGGGCTTCCCATTTACCCTGATCAGAGGGCTTGGTGTCGTATTGTTGGACCATAGCGTAAACCGAATCTCCATCCAACTCGTATCGACCAGGATCAATCTGCATAAAATCGTTCTGTGTGAGATATTCGAATGCCAAAGCCAGACGATCATTAATCACTGAATATAGAGAAGCATGGGTAAGTTGATCGAGGATCATGTTGTTTCCTTTGAAAAGAGCGCGTGCTTGTAGAGTAAATGTTGATTTGTACCCTTGAAATATAAAGGATCGGGAACCTAAAGGACAGTGAAAAGCAATGGAAGTTAAGCAATCTGAAGGTTAATATGGTAAAGCCCTACTTCGGGTGGGGTTGTCAGGAGGCCCGTTTAATGTCAAGATCCTTGACAGGATTGGGTGTTAATAATAGAATATATAGCAGATATATGTCTGTTTTTCCCGCGCTTAAGTAAGTCAAAGAGTCTTCGCATGATTCCACCCTTGGACGAGTATTTCTTCGACCTTCATGGTTACACGATAATTCCTGATGCCCTACACCGGGACCATATTGATGAGATAAATGGTTGGATCACGGCCCTGCCCTCGTTAAAAACTGGGGAGTGGTACGACCGGGTTTATGTGCAAACCTATGGTGGTGTCGATGGCATCAACCTGCAAGACATCATAGAGGCTGGAGATATTTTTGAGCGATTGATCGATCATCCCGGTTGGATCGAACAGGTGCGGCATTACCTGGGGGCCAGTACGACCCCTTATATTTATGAGATCTTTGTAAATATTCGTGAATCGGGCGGGTATATCGGGGTACATTCGGGTGGGCATAATGTGGATCATTACCAACGGAGCGGACGGCGTACTGGTCAGTGGGTGTGTCCGATGCTCTCCTTGTTGGTCCCCCTGACTGATGTGGGGCCGGGCGATGGGGCCACCGTCGTGATTCCCGGAAGCCATAAAGCAGATTTTCCTCATCCCATGCAGGATAAAAAAGGGGGTATCAGCATCGGCGGTGGTGAACAACTCGAAGGCGCTGTTGAAATCCACCTCCAGGCAGGTGATGCCCTCCTCTTTAATGATGCCCTTTGTCACGGGTCAGCCCAACGTCTAAACCCGGGTCAGCGTCGAATGGTCACCATCAGGTATGTGCCTTCATGGCACGCTCACCGATTTGGCTACGAACCATCATCAGAGCTCGTAAAAAAATTGACGTCCGAACGGTTGGCGATGGTCCGGTCCGTGACGCCACGTCGTCCGCCGAGTAATTGAACCCACCGTACATATACCGATGCTTAAGGAGTAATTTATGAGATTGGCTGTTTTCATTTCTGCCATGGTAATAAGCCTATCCCTACCCATACAAATTCATGGGCAAACGTCTCTTACGCGTAGTGAAATTTATGATCAATGGGATTCGTTGAACCTTATCGAAAAGACAGGCGATGGCAACCTTACCTGGCTTCCAGATGAGATGGGATATCTTGAGAGCGAAGTGGATTCGAGTTCCGGGCATCATACCTTCGATAAGGTCAACCCTGATAACCGGAAGCGAACATCTCTGTTTGATGATAAAACCATATCGAATATCGTCTCTGAATACAACCGGCTTACCAGCAAAACCACATCTGGCCTGTTGTTTGAAACCTTCACCTACCTCATCGATAACAGGGGTATCCGCTTTTCTGTGGGAGATACCGAGTTCGTGTACTGGTTTGAAGATCAGAAGTTGCAACAGTTAATAAAACCGAAATCAGAGCTAGCCGGATGGCGTCCGCATCGAAGTTCGAACCAACTCTTGACTGGGGCTTACGCCCCTGATTTCAGTAAAATCGCCTACGTAAAGGCCTATGATCTTTACGTGCTTGATGCGGCCAGTGGCGCGGAGGAGCAACTCACTTTTGGTGGCACAGAAGAAATCATGAATGCTAGGACGGATTGGGTTTATCCGGAGGAACTCCGGCAGAGCGAGGCCTTCTGGTGGGCACCCGATGGAAATAAAATCGCCTATCTACAATTCGATGTCCGGGCGGAGCATGAATATCCACTCTTGCACGAAATCAACCTGGAAGAAGAAGGCAGCGATCATTATCGCTTTAAAACGCTGCTTGAGATCGAACGATATCCTAAAGCCGGCGAAGCAAACCCAACTGTAAAACTATTTATCCTGGATCTGTCCACCAAAAAAAAGGTAGAGGTAAACACGGATAGCTCTCCCGATGTCTATCTCGTTAAAATGGGTTGGCGCGCGGACAGCAGTGAATTGACGTTTCAACGACTCAACCGGTTTCAAAATCGACTTGAGTTATTGGCCGCAAATCCGTCTACAGGAGATATACGGACCATATTAGTTGAAGAAGACACCGCTTTCGTCCGGTTGCACAACAATTATAGACCGCTTCAAGATGGCCGGCATTTCACATGGACTTCAGAACGAACGGGATGGAATCACCTGTATATGTACGATTTTGATGGGAACTTGACCAACCAACTTACGGATGGTCCATGGGAAGTCGCTGGCATCCAACGTCTCGACGAGAAGAACAAATGGATCTATTTCAGTACCAATACCAGAAACGGGTTGGAAACCCATTTCAGCCGGGTCAAGTTCGATGGGACGGATTTCGAACAACTCACCACGGTAGAAGGCACCCATCGGGTCTCGATCGATCCAGCTGGAAAGTTCTTTACCGACAGATACTCTTCATTGACGACGCCTGAAAAGATAGATCTGGTTAAATCAAATGGCGACGTTATACGCAACCTATCTACGACCACACTTGATACGGCCAGGATGAAAGAACTCGGTTTATCCTTACCTGAACTTGTTTTCTTCAAAGCTGCCGATGGCATAACGGATCTACATGCGATTCTCTATAACCCCGCTCAATTTGATCCGGATAAAAAACATCCGTTGCTGATTACCGTTTATGGCGGCCCATCGGCAGGCGTGCGTAACGCTTTTGTCCTCGGAAACAGGACCGCCCAATTAGGCTATTTCGTCTTAAAACAGGACAACAGGGGCACAACCAATAGAGGCAAAAAGTACCTCACGGAGACCTATCTAAAATTCGGACAGGTCGAAATTGATGATCAAGCCGCCGGGGTCCGTCAGATCACACAAAGACCCTATATCGATGGCGACCGCGTGGGGATGTTTGGTGGTTCGTATGGTGGTTATTCGACCTGCATGTCCCTACTTCGGTACCCGGACCTTTACCATGTTGGCGTTGCCCGGGCACCTGTTACCGACTGGAGAAGCTACGATACCATTTATACCGAACGGTACATGAGGACACCTAAAGCCAATCCCGAGGGCTATCGATTAGGATCTGCCATGACCTATGCCGAAAATCTGAAAGGGAAATTGCTCATCGTGCACGGGCTGGTCGATAACAATGTAAATCTGGGTAATACGATCCACTTGTCAGATGCCTTTCAGAAGTATGGAAAAATGTTCGATCTCATGATTTATCCAGAGAATCGTCATGGGATCAGAGGGTATCACAGAGATCATCTGAATATGCTTCAGAGAACGTATTTTTTAAAGAATCTGAAACCTGAGCACTGGGAAGATCGGCTCGGAAACAATGCAGCGGGCTCCAAGCTCTAATTCCTAAGCTTCTCGTAAAGTCGTTACCTCATTCGAACCTGGAAACACATGGACTAACGCTATGAAAATAACAGATGTCGAACTTCACGAAATCTATCCCCCCTTACAGGCCTTTAACGGGGCTGTCCTTAAGTTATATCAGGGGGATAGTTATGATACCAGGACGATTATTGTCCTGCACACCGACAACGGCCTCGAAGGTTTAGGTGAGGTGGTTGGCCCGTGTGATGACCAGCTTCGATTGGAATTAGAACAATTGCGCGGCGAAAATCCTTGCCGGTGGTTGGCCCATCCGACCCTCCGGGTCGGGATTGCGCCAGCGATATATGATCTTGTTGGAAAAGCCAATGATGTACCCGCCTACCACCTCTTCGGGCCCAAAGTTCGTTCCTGGGTACCCTTAGGCTATTGGACCGTCTCCCAGACTCCGGCAAAGATGGCTGGCGAAGTGAAACGGGCCCGAGAATTAGGTTTTACCTGGCTGAAGTACCACACGGATCCCTTTCACAATGCCGTTGACCAAACCCGAGCCATGCAGGAGGTAGCACCGCCAGGGTTCAAAATTCACTATGATGTGAACTTCAATAATACGGTGGAGCATATCGTTACGTTGAGTCAGAAGTTAGCTGAATTTCCGATTGCCGGGCTTATCGAAGATCCTTTGAACACATTCGATATGGAAGGCCATAAACAGTTACGGAGTCGTTGTCCCTTGCCTATTGTGTTCCATCACCTGCCACTCGGAGGTCGTGAGGCGATGATGGGCGTTGCCGATGGCTACATGCTTGGCCATGCTCCCATCGGCCAGGTTGTATCTCGCGCGGGGTTATTCGAATCTGCGAATACCCCTTTTATGATTCAAAATGTCGGTGGAAACATCACCCGAGCCATGGTGGTACATATGGCTGCCGCATTTGAACAGGCCACCTTGCATCATATCACAGACACCTTTGCATGGGAGGAGGATGTTGTCCACCATCCATTCGAAGTGATTGGGGGGACCGTCTCTGTTCCCGAAGAACCAGGTCTCGGTGTTCAGTTGGATAGAGACATCCTGGCTAAACTTAAAGCAGCTGATCCGATGCCCATGCCCATGCCCATGCCCAGGGCCCTGCTCCGCATTATCAGTGACGGTTTGACCATCTATTCCAGACCACCTCGCGCCCGCAGGGACCACCTAACCCTTGACCCTCGTTTTGTGCCAGGATATGGCGAAGGGTATGATCACCAGACGGATTTCGACTACTGGTACGATG
>Ga0209403_10007458_pt1 | contig 10790 bp, 10 predicted proteins | sample ArcticOcean_MG_C_8_FD_187440 | JGI IMG/M metagenome (GOLD analysis project Ga0209403, IMG submission 187440) | Marine microbial communities from western Arctic Ocean - ArcticOcean_MG_CB11_86 (SPAdes) (version 2) | ecosystem: Environmental > Aquatic > Marine > Oceanic | place: Arctic Ocean...
ATTCCTCTAGGGTACGTTCGTTCCTCTACATTAGAAACATATTGATATTGTGGATATTTTATCAGATAAGCATTTATTACCTTATCCACAACTGCAGGGTCTATTAATGGACAATCAGATGTGACCCTAACTACGACATTTGCTTTATATTTTTTCGCTGCCTGAAAATATCTGGATAAAACATCATCTTCTGAGCCACGAAAATACTTTACCTTCATGGAATTACATAGATCTACAATCGGATCATCAGTTTTATTTTCAGTTGTAGCCACAATTAGTTCATCTGCGAGAGATACTTCACGTAATCTTTCCAAATGATATTGCAACAATGGTTTTCCTTCCACTAACATCAATACTTTCCCAGGCAATCGTGTTGAAGTCATTCGTGCCTGAGTGATAATTACAACTTTCTGTGTCAATTTATAATTTTTTTCAACGTTACTATAACTTGATTAAGCTGATTTTCTTCTAAACTAGAATATATAGGTAAAGAAATCGCTTCAGAATAATATGACTCTGCTTGAGGAAAATCGCCATGATTAAAACCCATTTTCTTATAATATGGCTGTGTATGAATAGGAATGTAATGTAAATTTACAGCTATTCCATTTTCTCTTAATTCTTCAAATATTTGTCGGTGAGTTTTTTTTATTTTATCTAATTTTAACCTTATAACAAAAAGATGATGTGCTGATTTGGCATCGATGTGCTGCAATGGTAGTTGTATAGGTAATTCCTTTAATTCATGATTATAAACATTGAAAATATTTGTTCGTTTATTAATAAACTCATCTAACCTTTTTATCTGCGAACATCCTAATGCTGCATGAATATCACTGAGACGATAGTTGTAACCTAAATCAATTTGCTGATAATACCAAGGACCATGAGATACACTTTCCATTAAATTTTCATCACGTGTAACACCATGACTTCTTAACAATTGTAATTTATTGTGATATTCCTCTGACTTAGTCAGTATCATTCCGCCTTCACCTGTAGTTATATTCTTTGCTGGATGAAAACTAAATACTGTTAAGTCTGAATAATCACATGACCCTATAGGTGAATCACAATATTTTCCCCCAATTGCGTGAGTAGCATCTTCTATAATTTTAAATCCATATTTTTTAGATAAACGATTTATTTCTTTCATTTCACATGACTGTCCTGAGAAATGAACTACCATAACTATTTTTGGAAGGGGCTTTTTTTCAGAAGAGGTACGTTCGAGTTTTTCTTTTAAAGCACTAACATCCATATTATATGTGTCTTGATTTATATCTACGAAATCAACTGTTGCGCCACAATATAAAGCACAATTTGCTGAAGCAACAAAAGAATTTGGCGTAGTCCACATGAGTTCATCTTTTCCCAACCCCAATACTAAACATGATAGATGTAATGCCGAAGTACCGCTGTTGACTGCTGTTGCATATTTAACATTACAATATTCAGATACAAGATTTTCAAAGTCTTGTATCTTTGAACCTTGAGTTAACCAATCCGAATTAAGAACATTTACAACTGATTCTATATCATCAGAATTTATATTATGTAATGTATATGGGATCATATTAATATTGCAGATTATAAAATATAATTCTATCTTGAGATAAAAAATCAGAATTGTTGCCTGAATTATATTCAAAGCCAAGTTCTACAGGTATTCCATTCTCGCCAACTGTATTCTTTGAGTAATTACTATCATGATCCCAAAATTTAATAGTGGGTGTAATCACATAATGATCATTAAACTCTAAAGTTAAATGTGAATCATCCACTGGGCACATTATTTCATGTAACTTTTCGCCGGGCCTGATACCAATTATTTTGATTGGTAAATCTGGTGCCATTGCTTTCGCAAGATCTGTAATTTTCACTGATGGAATTTTTGGAACAAAAATTTCTCCGCCCTGCATTCTTTCAAAACTTTTTAAAACAAAATCAACTCCTTGATTAAGGGTAATCCAAAAACGTGTCATTTCTTCATGGGTAACTGGTAAAAATTCAGCGCCCTGTTGAGTCAAACTATTGAAATATGGAACTACTGAACCCCTTGAACCAACAACATTACCATAACGCACAACACTAAACCTTGGTTCAGATCCGCCGACCATATTATTCGCGGCTACAAATAACTTATCTGAACACAATTTCGTTGCACCATAGAGACTAATTGGGCTTGCTGCTTTATCGGTCGATAGCGCAATAACTTTCTTTACATTACAGGCAATAGAAGCCTGAATAACATTTTCCGCACCATACACATTAGTTTTAATACACTCCATAGGATTGTATTCTGCAGAAGGAACCTGTTTTAATGCTGCCGCATGAACAATATAATCTACACCACTTGTTGCCTGAACAAGTCGGTCTTTGTCTCGTACATCGCCAAGAAAATAGCGCATACATTCATCGCTATATTCAATTTGCATTTCAGATTGTTTAAGTTCATCTCTAGAATATATAATAATTTTTTTTGGTTTATGCCTATCTAATAAATATTGTACAAATTTCCTGCCAAATGAACCCGTACCGCCCGTAATTAATATATTTTTATTATCAAACATATCTATTTCCTGTATTTTTTTCTAAGGAATACAAATATTCAGTTACAATATTCCATATTGTCTTATCAGATGTATTATTTTTTTTAATATAGTTTTCTTTATAAATACTATATTTAGTTTTGTCATATAAAATTATTTCTTCGTAAAGAGATTTATTAAATTTAATATTATCGATGTTCAATATACATCCACCCGTCTCATTCGACTGACTTTTAATTAGCGGGTATCTCCAACTATTTGTCAGTCTATCCATAGTCAAAAATGCAACGGGTTTTTCCCATAATATTGCATAATTAACAGCAGTACTTGAATGGCATAAAACTAATTTAGCATCTTTTATTAATTCTGCCGTATTACTCATAATTACCTGCCTATTACCAAAAGGTTTAATAGAATCTTTATAGCTTGATCTAGGATGGGCGGCAATAATCACCTCTAGACCAGATATTTTTTCAACGTCATCAAAAAACATTAACATTTTAGGAAAATATGCGTCGCAACTAATGGGGGCCTTGATACCTAACTGAATATAATCGCTATGAGAAATTATATCTTCATCTAAGAACACAATATGTGAAGTTTTAATCTTACAACTTTTATTTTTTAAGTAATTATCATAATCAAATGCATGCGCCCAAATTATCGATATATTATCATCAATAAGTAAATTACTTTTTTTACCAGAAAGTAATAAGATATCTGGAGATGCTTTATATATATTATCAAAAATATTGTCTATTATCTTTTTTAATAATAAGTTAATCGATCTTATAAACTTTATTGGATTGAATATCTTTTTTATGCACCTATAAAAAATAGGCACATTAATGTGCTCTATTTTAGGTAAGAGGCCCAATTCTATCTTCATTAATTTCATATTTGATTTTTTTATAATCCATCTTATTTTTTTACTTTTTTTACAATCCGGTAATAAATCTACAAAAATATTATTTTGATATTCAAAACTACTTATCTTACCTAATATTTCTTTTTTACTACTTAATTGGAAATATTTTTTAAAAGGGTAATGCAATTTTTCAAAATACTTTTTATGTATTTCAATATTAAAATACTTAGTGCAATCAAAAACAAATGTATTAATTCCATTTCCTTCCAATGTTTCTATCCCAAACCTATCATAATCCCTTTTACTGAAAGGAAAATTAGTAATAAATATAATGGAGACATTCATATTATTTTATTTAATACAGGTAGCAATCAACGTATCTGTCAAATTATTCTTTTTAAGAAAGGATGAATAGGCATTACTCAATTTTTGATCATTTAGGTGGTTCCATTTTTCATGTCCTCCAGGTCTTCCATATCTTAGCCAATATAAATGATTAGACAATGGATAACGCTGGTAACCATCTATCTCTATTGATTTAAAATCTGTATACTCCAGAATTTTTTTTAAACTTTCTTTGTTATGAAGAACTAAATGTTCGCTCCATAAAGTAAAATCTTTAAAAGCCTCACAACATAATGTCTCAAGTAATATATCATGAGCATGCGGAACTTCTAAAATTAAACATCCACCAGAAACCAATTTAGACCTTAACTCCTTAAGTATTTCGACTGGAAAAACTAAATGTTCAAATACATGAAATAGTGTTATTACATCGATAGAATCGTTTTCTATCATCGATAGATCATCGAATATTTTTAAACCAGACTTTAATGCAGCTTTACGATATTTTGAATTTAATTCCAACCCAATAGCATATTCCGCTTTATCTTTTAAAAGCTCTATTAGTTGTGCATTTCCAGTCCCATAATCTAACCATTTTTTACCTAAAATATTTTTTTCAAATTGATTAGCACGACGTTTATTATCTTCAAGCTCAGCAGATGTTATTTTTATATCATCAACAAAAGTATAGCCTTCTTCAGATGTTTTTTTACTATAGTAATATTTCTCAATATGATCGGTTCGAGAAAGCAGAATCAAACCTGAATATTTGCATTTATAAACTTCTATATCATCTCTGTCTCTTACTCTCTTTGAATAGAGTTCAAGAGAATCTGAATTTATAATTCCAATTTTGTTAAAGGAATTAATAATTTTGCTACTAATTTTAGTCAAGTCTAAATATTTTTTAATTGTTCTTTAGCAGGGACACCATAAACAGTTGATTCACTAGACACATTTTTAATTACAACTGAACCAGCACCTACAACACAATTTTCACCAATAGATAGATTGTCAGATATGGTCGAGCCTATCCCAATAAAACTTTTCTTTCCAATTTTAACTCTACCAGCAAGGTTACAACCAGGCGCAATACTAGAAAAATCTCCAATTTCAGATTCATGTTCAACTATGGAGCCTGAATTTATAATTGTTGAAATACCAATATTAACCTCGGCACCAATTATTACACCTGGGCAAATAAGGGAACCCTCTCCGATTTTACAACTTCTATTAATGACTGCTGTTTTGTGGATCAGGGTAGGAAATTCAATCTTGCTAGTTTTTAGATTAAAAAATAGTTCTTTTCTCTCTTGATTATTGCCAATAGCGATTAATATTTTTCGAACGCCTTTCTTTAGCCAACTATTTAAGTTATCAATTGTATCAACAATTTCATAATCTCCAACCTTTTCACCAATTGAGTTATTATCTTTATCAATTACACCAAGAATATCTAAATCTGTGTCGCCAGCAACTGATGCAACTATTCTTGCATGACCACCTGCGCCTATAATTAATGTTTTATTGCTCAATAGTAAATATCAAATATGATTTGTTTGGCCGCCATCAACGATTAAGCAAGTACCTGTAATAAATGATGCCTTGCTTGAGGCCAGAAATAAGACTGCATTCGCAACTTCCTGTGGAGTTCCAAAACGCTTTATGGGTACATTAGATTTAAGATATTCATCCCAAAGCACTGGATTATCATTATACTTTTCTTCCCAATTACCGCCCGGAAAAAAAATGTTCCCTGGAGATACAACATTGAATCTAACTTTTTCACCCATGTCAGATGATGCGAGAGATTTAGAGAAGTAGTTTACCATTGCCTTAGAAGAGGCATATGAAATTGGGGCTCCTATTATCTCGTTTCCTGCAATTGATGAAATAAAAATAATATTTGGATCAGGTCTATCTTTTAAATAAGGCATTACCTTTATTGCAAGTATTGCGCTACCAATAAAATTAGCCTTAAAAGCATCAATCCAATCCTGTGTAGATTCTGGTACCGGTTGAATTGAAGTTGACCCGACATTTGCTACAACACAATCTATCGAGCCAAATTTATCAATGGACCTTTTAATCAATTTATCAATAAATCTGTCATTCGTAGCATCCCCAGCAACTGATAATAATTTATTTTCTCCAAACTGATTTAGAAATGAACTCTCTACCGTTTTTAACTTGTCAATATTACGTCCATTAATGACAACATTACTGCCTTCAATAAGAAAAGATTCTGCAATAGCATATCCAATACCACGAGTCGACCCCGTTACTATAATTGTTTTACTTTTTAACTCTAGATCCATAAATTACTGTTAATTAATTGAGATATTTTTTCTTCAACGAATAAGTATATTTAAGGTATTCGCGAGCAGCTTTGATATCATCTTCTTGTCTTGCTGCTTGCAAAATGAAATTACCTTGATAATTATATTTTCGTAGTAATTTAAATATCCTATCAAAATCAGTTTCGCCACTTCCTAAAGGGACACTATAGTCTCTCCTAGTGCAATCCTTGATATGCACGTTTTTAATATATTTATGATAAATAGGGATTTCTCTTTCAACACTAAATCCAAACCAAGTGCTATTGCCGCAATCATAGTTAATTCCAAGATAAGGATTATCAAATCTAGATACGTATTTATAAAGTTCAGTTGGTGCCATATCTGCTTCTAATAAGATATTAATTTTTAGATTTTCTGCTAAGGGCAGAACCTCTTTTAATACACTATTAAATATCTCTTTCCCATCTTTTATATTAAGAGAGTTTTTATCTAGCATCGGTAACTCAATCATATTGCTATTGATCATACTTGCAGCATCAATTAGTTTTTTTAATATTGATAATCTTTTCTCAAGTTTATTACCATCTTTTTCAATTAAAGGTTGCTCCATAAATACATCGCAACATATTCCTTCAACCGGGAGATTGTGTTCTTTGCTTAATTCGCGAATATTCTTTTGACCTTCGACACTCATTATTGGATGAATATTAAGACTGCTCGTCTCTATAGTTAATTCAATTAGATCAAAGCCCAAATCCTCTGCAATTTTAAATTCGGTATGCCAATTTTTCCCTGGAAATGATTGGATTCTCTCACCTACCTTTGGAAGTAATCTCCCCTGCATAATTCCTATTTGGTGCAAATTTAATTAACCTAAATAATCTGAAGAGTATTGGCTATTTTTACTAACTCAGATGACTGTGCTTGAATAATATTGGGAACTTGAATTGCTATGTTCTGTAATCTATTTAAATCCTCTGGGTAATCAAGATCAAGTTTCACTGGTGTATGTAGTTCTTTTGACGTTAGGATTCTTGTTGTTTTAAAAATTTCAGGGTGTTTTTCAAAAAATGGAAAAACATGCTCTCTATCCGATTTATCATTTGTCATTTTGGAGACTTTTTTTAAAGCTCCAATTTTATAAAACTCGCCAGCAAAGTCACTGATTCTATCTGGATAAACGTCATTTTTAAAACCAACATAATCCCAGTTACCTTTAATTCCAACTGATACAACCTTATCTATTTCATCTTTATCAATAAAAACATTATCAGCACAACATCTCAAAAAATAATGATCATTTGAATATATATCACAACATTCAAGTAAGCGCTCAATTACATCGTGTTCACTACCTCTAAATACATCGAAACCAATCTTTTTTACATATGCTTCTAAAATGTCATCATCTTCACTTAATGAAGTAGCAAGAACGATATTTGAGATTTTTGTTGCCTGTGATAACCTTCTTAAGACGATTTCTATTACGGGAATACCGCAAACCTTGCTCATATTTTTCCCAGGGCATCTATTACAATTCATCCTTGCTAATACAATTGCTGTAATTTTATTCATAAATCATTACCAAATGGTTCGTCCACCATCCATAATAAGATTATGTCCAGTCATAAATGATGATGCATCAGAAGCTAAAAAAATAATCGCGCCTTTATATTCATTAACAGAAGCCATTCGCCCCATAGGAATTCGACTAGAGAGTTTTTTTACAAATTCTGGGTCATGATCTCTATATACTCCCGCCGGGGAAAACGAATTAACTCTAACATTATATTTTGCCCATAAAGTTGCAAGATGTTTCGTTAAATGAATAACGCCTGCTTTTGAAACAGAATAAAATGAAGGAGTATTAAACGGTACGCCATTATAGTCCCCATCAGGTTGATAAATAGTTTGATCGGGGCTAATAACACCTACATCTGAACCAATATTAATAATCGAACCTTTTCCCTGTTTAACCATTACCGAACCAAAATTTTTACAACACAACATGGTTGCTGTTAAGTTAATTTTAATTCCTTGTTCCCATACTTTTTCATTTGTATTTTCAAACTCGGCAAAAAAGGCTTCGGGACCGGCATCACAACCATATTTAGTTAGTGCAGCATTATTAATAAGGACATCGATAGAATTAAACTCTGATTTAATTTTACCAACAGCCGAAGCAATCTGTTTCTCATCAGTAATATCAACAACAATAGAGTGGCATCTATTTTCATCTGCGCCAATCTGTTTAGTTGCTTCCTTTAGTGAATTCTCATCCACATCTATTAAAATCGGTAAACCACCCATTTCTAGAATTGCAGAGGAAAACTGTCGGCCCAGAAAACCTGCGCCACCTGTTATAACACAGACCTTATTTGTTAAATCGTATTGCTTTTTTACTGACTCGATGGCCTTAAACATGACTCAATGCCTTAGAGATTATCAAATTGTCCGCCATTTCTGATGATTTGATAGCCTTTAATTAATTCCTGAATACCATCATCTAAACTAAACTTAGGGCTCCAACCAAGTTTCTCTATTTTTGCATTCGATACAATATAATCTCGCTTATCTGGGTCCTTACCTATATCACTTTCAAATACATGAAAATCAGTAAGATATTCCTGAATTTTTTGGCAAAGCTCCAATTTAGATAGATTTGCATCTGACAATCCTAAATTATAGGTTTGCCCTTTCATTACCTGATGATTCTCAATAGCAAATAAAAAAACGTTTGCAATATCTCTTATATGAATAAAATTTCTTTTAAAATGTGGCTCAAACAAAACAATAAACCTATCATTGACAGCTCTGTACACAAAATCATTGACCAATAAATCAATTCTCATTCTCGGCGACATTCCAAAAACTGTTGCAAGACGAAATGTAGTAGCCAAACCAGAATTAAGCAGAATTTTCTCTGCCTCTACCTTATCCTTTCCGTACTTTGAAATCGGATTTAAAGGGCTTTCTTCAGTGCAAAGCTTGTCTTTCTCGCCTATGCCATATCCCGAATTAGTAACAGGGAAAAGTATTATTTGGTCAGATGAAAAAAAGTCTACGATATTTTTTACAGTTTCAAGGTTTACTTGCTGTGATAATATCGGGTTTCTATTGCATGCTGGGGCACCTACTATTGCTGCAAGCGGAATGATAATATCGTGTTTTGATATTTCTTTCTCTAATATCTCTAGATTTAATACACTCTCTTTTATTACATTAAAATTTTTATTTATACAAGAATCAAGTAACGAAGTTTGACGGTACATGAAGTTATCTATTACAGTAACTTGATAACCCTCTGATAATAAAACCGGTACTAATATTGAACCAATATATCCAGCACCACCCGTAACTAATATCTTATGCATGCTTTAATTTATGCTCTCCATAGTTATTGGTTGTTCTAGAGAAATATCTGTTTTCGCAACCTTGCCGACAACATCATAATATTTATCCGCAACAATTCCAGCTCCGCCAGTTCTTTTCACAGCAATATTATCCGAATTAAAAATATCACCTTTTTTTATAGGTTTAGATGCAATCATATACTTTCTTAACTTTTTTCTATTTACTATTTCAGAATTCATAACTCGTTTATTACCATCGCCTAAGGACATTTCAGTTTTTCTTATCTTTTCAATTAAACTACATAATGCATCAGGTTCAATAGATGCATTATGGTCCGGGCCAGGCAAATTCTGATCTAATGTAAAATGCTTTTCATAAACCTTAGCACCTAGTGCAATTGCTGAAATAGCACAAATATCATCTTCAACGTGATCTGAATAACCTACTATCACATTAAATATATTTTTCATTTCATTCATTGATAATAAATTTGCATCACTAAGCGGTGCAGGATAATTTCCCGTACATTGTAATAAAACAAGCTGTTCATTAATTTCTTTTATAGCTTCAACACTTTTTTTTACTTCGCCTAGTTCGCACATAGCCGTTGAAAGAATGATCGGTATTTGTTTTGATGCCATATATTGAAGATATGCAATATTATTCGCATCTGTTGATGCTACTTTTAATATAGAAATGCCCAAATCACATAATAAATCTACGCTCTCATAATCATATGGTGTAGACATAAATAATATGCTTTCTTTTTTACATTCCTTTATTAACTCTTTATGTAATTGTGGCGATATTTCCTGGCTTTTTAAAAGTTTATACCATGATAACTCATCATCTTTTCCAGTTGTTTTAATATGGTACTCGGCCTTTGGTGCATTTTTGAGGATTATATTTTCTGTGATAAATGTTTGAAATTTTATAGCATCTGCTCCTGCCCTTGCCGCAACTCGTACTAATTCCATAGCCATGTCTTTATCCCCATTATGATTAACGCCAGCTTCAGCGATAATAAAACAAGGATTTTTATCTCCAATTTTTTTATTATTTGGAAGTATAATTTCCATGAGGTTTACGATCTTTTTAGTAAAAGGTCTCTACTATCATTTAATTTATCAATGGTTGAATCTCTAAATTCTAAAACTAATGGTATATTTCCTGGTAGTAATTCTAACCAATCAAAAACAAATGATCCCTTTACTAATGGGCTATGGTCATCTTTAAATCCTTCATTATGACTTAGTTCTACGGCTGAAAACTTATCAGCAAATTTACTTATGAAATTTTTAAGCGAAAATTTATTTTTTTTTGAACTAAGAAAAGAATGTGCAAGATTAAAATTTATACCGAGGTCTAAAG
>Ga0209403_10007465_pt1 | contig 10777 bp, 14 predicted proteins | sample ArcticOcean_MG_C_8_FD_187440 | JGI IMG/M metagenome (GOLD analysis project Ga0209403, IMG submission 187440) | Marine microbial communities from western Arctic Ocean - ArcticOcean_MG_CB11_86 (SPAdes) (version 2) | ecosystem: Environmental > Aquatic > Marine > Oceanic | place: Arctic Ocean...
CATTTCTTCCGCGACATGGGGATCACAAGCTATGGGTACTCGCCCTTCGTGTTCACAATATCTGAGTTTTCCGGTGTCCATGGCAACGATGAGCGTGTCTCGGTGAAGAATATGGTGGAGGGCGTCAAAACGCTGCATAAGGTCTTGTTGGAGTTTGCGACCGATCGTTAGGGCCAGTAACTAAGCCAAAATTAGGGAACACAAAAATCGACATTCAGCTGACTAACCACGACTTAGATTTCGCGCCATTGCATGAACGGATGCAGTACTACATTGATCAAGACATCTTGTCTTGTTGCAGCACGCTCGTTATGCGGGGCACGGATGTGTTGGACTACCAAACATTTGGCTTCATGGATAAAGAGACCAAGCAGCCGCTGCGCGATGATGCGATTTATCGCATGTACTCCAACACCAAGATCGTCACCTCGGTCGGTTTGATGATGTTGTATGAAGAGGGTGCATTCGATCTAGACGATCCACTCGCGAAGTTTCTACCTCAGTTTTCTGATCTTGCGGTGCTCAAAGCCGATGCGGCTTCGGTTGCTGACGTTGAGCCGGCGAACGATCTCGTACGCATACGGCAGGTCCTCAGTCACAGCGCAGGCTTCAGCTACGGTTTCATCGAGCCGGAGTCGGTGATTGACAGTGCTTATTCGCAAGCTGGGCTTGGCATCGGAGGCGCAGACTACGATCTCGAAGAGTTGTGCGCTCGGTTGGCCAAGCAGCCTTTGGCTTATCAGCCTGGCACGAGTTGGCGGTACTCGTTTGCGACCGATGTCTGCGCGCGCTTGATCGAGGTGCTGTCGGGGGAACGTTTTGACCAATATCTCAAAGAGCGTATTTTTTCTCGGCTCAAAATGCACGATACGGATTTTTGGGTGCCGCCAGATAAAACCGAGCGATTTACGACCATGTATGCGCCTGACGACCTGTTCGATCCCATGCAGCCGGGCATGCAAAAAGCCGATGACCCCGCCGCGGGGCAATATAGCAGCGAGAAAAAATTTCTTAGTGGTGGTGGCGGATTGGTGTCCACTGTTAGTGACTACTTGTCATTTCTAAAGGTGATCGTCAACGATGGAGATTACAACGGTGTTCGGTTGCTCAAGGCCGACACGCTCAAGACAATGCGGAGCAACCAACTCGCGCCCGAAGTTGAAGTCGCCTTTCCGATGTGGGCGATGCCGGGCACGGTGTTCGGACTTGGCTTTGCGCTGCGCCAAACCCTGGCGGATGATGACCCGCGTGGTTCGCAAGATGAATATCATTGGGGCGGCATGGCCGGAACCCATAGCTGGATGGCGCCACAAGCGGGCATCACCGGGTTTTGCCTAACGCAACGGATGCCCGGGTTCTGGCATCCGTTCAGCCACGAATTTAGGGCATTAAGCTACGAGATAGCGGGCGCAACAGCGCAATAAGGAATTATGCAGTGAGTGAAGACGTTCAAGAAGCGCCCCAAGAAGCGGGTAGAAAAAAGGTCAACTGGGTTTTCAAAATAGTGACTTGGCTCGTGACGGTGCTTTGTTTCTACCTCGTCTACACGCGGATTGAAGCGGCGGCTGTGCGTGAAAGCCTTTCCGCCGCTGACTACTTGCTACGTTTCTTTGGTGATGCCGATTGGGTCACTTGGTTGGCGATCATGATCCCGTATTCGGTTTTCTTTTTCCTAATCGACTCGCACGCGACGTGGCGTGTAATACGCTGGTTTAACGCGTCCGACTTGCGGCTTACTCAAGTGTTACCGATTCGCGCCAGCGCTTACATATTGTCCCTGGTCAACGAACAAGTGGGTAAAGGTGCGATGTCGCTATACCTTCTGAAGCGTTATGAAGTCCCTGGATGGCAGGCGCTGTCTTCAATGATTATGTTGGGGTTGATGGAAATCTATCAGCTGCTGTTTTTTTCCGGCATCGGCGTTTTCATCTACTACAGTCTGGTCGTGGAAGCGTCCAGCCAATTTCGTCTCGACCTAATATTGCCGGTCGTGTTTGCTTTCGCGGTAGCCTATTTGCCAATCCACGTTTGGTATTTTCGCGGCAGCCTGACAGTCAACAGCAAAGTGCGCAACATCCAGGTGTTCAGGGCATTTCGTGAAGCCAGGCCGATCCACTATCTGTTGGTGCTTCTATTTAAAGCACCGAACCTGCTTGGCGCCATCGTCGTTTACACGGTTTCATTGGAACTGTTCAATGTCGATGTCGCGTTCGGCCAGATGCTGGCTTTTTTGCCGGTTATCTTTCTAGCTGCGGCATTGCCATTACCGTTCCATGCCGGAGCACTGTTGCTGTGGACGGTGCTGTTTCCGGACTATCCCGAGGTGGGCGCGTTCAGTATGGTCATGCATACCTTTTTTGTGTTGTTTAACGCAGGTATTGGGGTGCTGTTTCTGCCCAAGGCCAACAAAGAGTTATTCGGCGACAAAAAACCTCCTGCGTAGGAGATTTCTATGTCTCGATTGGGCTTGCGCGCTTGCTAGTTCGATCTTAAAAGCGCGAACGCTCGATCCAACATAGATAGCATGGTGGAAGCTACGAGCAACCAAGCAAACCACGCCAAGGGTGTTAGCAGTAGATCGAGCTTGAGGGCGCCGGTTCCTACGGCCACGCCGGCCACTACGAAATATGCCACGCCGTTGCTTTTGCCGATGCGACTTGTGCGTAGGGCTTTCCCAGAGAGCGACTTCGAATCTAGAGCGTATTGAATGAACGCTACCGGGATGAGCCAGCAAAGGTATGGATTGATCAGGCCAAGTTGTGCGACTGCCCAGCAACTTGCGGTGACATAGATCGCGTCTGTGAGATGATCCAACACGCCGCCCACAATGCTTGTCTGACCGAGTTTCCGGGCAAAGTACCCGTCGAGGAAATCGCTAACGACTGCCAGAATGAACAATACGGCGGCAAACGACCAACGTTGCGAGACGATTGCGTGCGCCGTGGGCAGTGCCAACGCGAGGCGCAGTGCGGTTAATAGATTTGCCCACGTTGTCCACTGACTCACGAGGATGGGCTATCGAGGTACGATGTGGTAAAGGATGCCGTCTTCGATGAAATTGCCTTCGTAGTCGTATTCATACTTATTGTCGTACGCCGGGACGGTTGTTTCTGTGATTTTATCGCGATCGGTAATTCGTATTGCACGAGCAGAATAGAGTGCACCGTCGACGCTCAGTCGAACCCGGTTGTCCTTGTCGATAAATTCGGCCCACTGATTTTTCTTGTTTGCGGCGGAGATAAAAAACTCACCGTTGTGAGTGATTCCCCAGATTGTCACCGAATACGGATCGTCTGGGTTGGTTTCGAGCAGGTATTTGTCGACGTCATCGGCGAACGCCCAATCGTCGGGCCATTCTGCCGGTTCACCCTCCAATTCATTGCCGGCGATAGGCCCCATGGGTTGCGAACACCCTGCTGCGAAGCAGACGAGTAGTCCGATAAATGCCGCGTTGCGCATGTAGCACTCCTCACTTAATGTCCACCAACTGAGCCTATGCTACTTGTAGTGAGATATCTGTGACAACTTGGTTAATAACTGGTGCGAATGGCAACCTTGGTCGGCGCCTTATTTCATGCCTTCTTGGATACGAAAGCAGTGATGATGATAAAAGTGGTGCAAGAAGCGATGAAGGTAGCGAACAAGTAGGCGATAGAACAGATCGCGTCAAAGCTGTGGTTCGCAGCAAGCGCGCAGCAGCGGAAGTTGCGCGGCTGGTCGAAGACGACACAACCCGGGATCGGTTGGATATTGTTGTGACGAGCTATTCCGATCAAGCGGCGCTGACCGAAGCGGCCCGTGGGTGCGATGTAGCTGTGCACTTAGTAGGCATCCTAAAAGAAGGCAGCACCTCAACCTATGTGGATGCCCACGAAAACAGTTGCGGGGCGCTGGCTGGTGCCTGTCGCGAATCCGGGGTTGGATGCATTGTGTATTTATCGATTGTCGGTGCGGCTGCGCAATCGTCTAACCAATGCCTTGCCTCAAAGGGTAGAGCGGAAGTCGAGATTCACAACAGTGGCGTGGCTGCTTGCGTACTCCGGGTGCCAATGGTGTTAGGTGAAGGTGACTATGCAAGTAGAGCGCTTTACGCTCGGGCGATCAAACCGCGTAGTTTTGCGTTTCGCGCCGAGAGCTTGGAACAACCTGTGTACGCAGGTGATGTAGTTCGCGCAATAGTTAACGCCGCGACACATGGCGTCGTTGGCGCGCTAGATCTAGGCGGGCCAGAGGTGGTGTCGCGTCGTGCTTTGACCGAGCGTGCGGCCACGCACTTGGGTAAGCAGACCAAGGTGGTTTCGCTACCAGTTGGTTTAGGGTTGGTGATCGCTTCAGTGATGGCAAAGCTCAGTGCCAATCCGCCCGTCACGCCAGCGATGCTTGGCGTGTTGGATCATGATGATGATGTCGACTCCGAGCGCGCTTTGATCGAGCTTAGGCTTGGCGAGCTCGTGAGTCTGGATGAGATGTTGCGCCGGGTTGTTGTAGCGCAAACGCGCCGCTAGCTAAGACGGCGGGCGAGGTACGGGAGGCTTACGTCCATTCGATAGTCGATCGCAGAATGATTGTCGTCAAACTCTTCGTAACGGTGATGGATGCCATGCTGATGCAACAACCGCGACAGTTGCCGCGAACCGTAATGAATATGGAATTGATCGCGCCAGCCGCAATCGATGTAGATCCCTTTGAGGGTTTTGAGGTTTGCCTTGTATTTGCTCACAAGTTCGATCGGATCGTGGCGCAGCCACGCCTGCCAGCGCCGCGGCAACAATTCGCCGGTGTCTAGATCGAAGGGTAGCCGAAAGCCATTTGGGGCATGCTTGTCGGCGTCGTAGCTGGCGGCCATGGCTAACATCATGATCGTCATGACGTCGGCTTGCGTTGGATTGCGGTCCGCCCAGAACGCATTCAGAAAACGCTGGACGCGGCCGTCGTCGTAGCCAGGATTCTGCTGCGCCTTTTGCGCTTTGCGCTGCCCCGGGGCGAGGCGCGGTTGTTTGAAATTCTGCAGGTGCGTGAGTGTTCTTGGCCACTCGGCGCGGTAGACGAAATCAAAGTATGCGTCACCGGAGTGATTTGCGATCGCGCCCCAGAATTGTGGGTACCGCATTGCGTGGATCATCGCGCCATATCCTCCGGACGACTTGCCAAAGCAACCGCGATGTTCACGCGTAGCATGCGTGCGAAACTCGGCGTCGACGAACGGAATCAATTCTCGAGTCAGGTAGTCGGCGTAACGCCCAATTGCACTTGAATTGATGTATTGGTTGCCACCTAGAGCGGTGAAGCAATCCGGAAACACGACGATCAGCGGCGCTAGTTTGCCGGTGCTAATCAAGCGGTCCAGTTGCTCGGCAAGGTTTTCGTCGAAATTCTTCCAGTTAAGGTGGGCTGGACCCGCTCCGGTAAATCCCGCCAAGTCATAAAGCACGGTGTATCGGCGTTTGTTTGTGCGGTCATAGTTAGCTGGCAGATAAACCGCGACAGAGCGTACCACGGGGTCGTTAAGTAAATTACCTTCTAGAATGCGTGACGTATGTTCCAGCGTGATGATGGTGCCGCGCTGTTGACCGGCCAGGCTCTGTTTTCGCGCCATGTACATAGTGTCCTTAAGCGTTTGCCGTAGAGCATAAACCAAACGTGACGCGCGGCACTTTTTACTGGCGGGACGTGAAATGGGTCTCGAATTCTTAATTGGGTCACATAACCTTGTTTGCTATTGGGTTAGCGTGGGCATACTGCCGAATGTGGATGGACACACAAACTCGATGTCGCCTGAAAGACAACCAAAACCGATGAGCGGTGGCGCCGTGGACCCAGGTCTCGAAAACGCGAGGACTCAACAGATCGTGACTGACGATACTTCGCGCAATGAAGTTCGCACAACTCGCCGCCGGACGATTGCACAGCGAAAGAAGATATGACGTCGGATCATTTGCCTGGCTTGGACGAGTCGTCTATGGACGCGTCGCGCGATAGCGATGCGTTAAACGCCGAGGTGATTAAGTGCCAACACCTGGTTCCAGCATTCATACAGTATGAGTGAGCCGTGCTCGGCGAAGATGCGTTCTTCGTATTGCAGACCAGCAAGACTTTCGCGCAGGTCCGAAAGCAGGGCGACCTGGCCTGCGCCGCCGTGCCAAACCGTGATTCCCGCAGTGATCGCCGACAGATCTAGCGGTCCGGGGTCGGCAAAACAACGCTGTTCGCCAGCCACTCCGCCGGTTGACACAGTTAAGTTTTCAAGCGACGTCCCAATCATGTGTTGCAATATTTGCGGGCGTTCTTTTAATAGTTCCGCGTCGTGTTCAACCGCACCGTAAATGTGGCGCAGTAGGCGCTTCTTGGTCCCGGCGCGGCACGACTGCACAAGATATTGAGAAGGGTCTCGAGCAGCCACGGTTTCTGCATCGGACGCCGTCTGAACACCGCTAACGAGCCTCGATCTTCCGTTGCATAGCGGGCGGGCGCACGACCTGCGACTAACATGACGTGCTCGACTCTATCCTGCAAAAGACTCGCCGTTGCAAGCGCATGTGCAGCGCCCGACATGAACCCAAGCAACTCATCGCTTGGGATCTCGAGCTCATCCATTAGGTGCCGCATATGATGCGCGGTGGTTTGAAAATCACGTTGAGACAGCGGATCGGAAAATCCCGATCCTGGGCGGCGGGTGCAATAATCGTTAGATCAAGGGCGGTAGCCATCGGTTCGGTCTCGGGTACGAGGCGTGACGGACTCACCGACTCGTGAAAGTAGACAATTTCGTTTTCGCCGTCGGCATACCCGCGGTAGGCCAAGCGTCGGCCGGTTCCTTCGCGGTTAGGCACAACGCAGAACCGGTAATCCGGATAGTCGATTCTGGTTGTGCTGGTGTCGCTTTGGCCGACAGCCGACAAAAGCACGCTCAATTGGGTCAGCATCAGAATGAGGTCAGTCTGACGGTTGAGGCCGGTCTTATCGAAAATCGACTGTAAGTGGTTGCGGGCTGTATTGGGACTTATTTTGAGTACCCGTGCTGTTTCCTTTAATGCCGGGCCTTTGGTTAGGCGCATTGCCACGGCGACTTCTGAGTTTGCTAAATTGAAGCTGGTTTGAACCAGTCTGCGCACGCGCTCCGCGGACTGAGGTTCGGCGACCAACAATCCAAAACGGACTCCGGGTCCAATATGCTTGAGTACGGCAGGTAGGTTTTCTGCCGCGACTAGATAGGCCAAGCGCACCTGTTTGTCTTTGCCGTGTAGCTCGATAGGTGCGTGGGGAGTGTCCGGGTCGTCCAATTGGCCGAGCGCTTGATCCAATCCTGCGCGGCCTGCTTTGTCGCCAAACTCGAGTTTGCCGTCGCGGACCTCAACGTAGTCTGAAATTGTCGCTGGTTCTGATGGGCTGCGCGTTGCCGTCCAAAAGCACGTAGGGACACTGCAAGCGAGCCCGGTCGTTCTGGGAATCGGTACGCAATTGGAAGGCGAGGGCTTCGGCACGGCTTAAGAGCCCGAAAAACTCCGACGGATCGAGTGCCGAGAGCGCCGCATCGCGCTTATCCAACTCGCGTGCAAGGAGCTCTCATTGGGTTGGGTCGACGGCGTAACCGATCAGGGCGTCAATGAACCCTTTAGGCAGCTTGTGAACAATCGAATCTCTTTTCTTCGGTGACAACGGTACAGCTTAAGTTTCGCCTAATTCCAGGCCCAAGCGTAGGTGAGGTTGGCAAAAGATGCGGCACCGAATACCTGTAACTTTCGCGAAAAAACGCTATATTGGACGTCTGTTTCGATTGTCTGTGTGCTGCACGAGTACACCACCCAATAGGCGAACGACGCAAGTGCTTAACAGTGAAAAGCGGGCTGACGGCGACCGTCGCGACCGTTCCGAGCGCCGACGCAGTGCAAAAGGCCTGTTTGAACTGCGTGCGCGGCGAGCTAAGGCGGCATCAGATCGGCGCCAAACTGGGCGTCGCGGCAGTGAGGGTGCAGGCCGTTCGTGGTTTGCATTTTGGCGTAAGGACTAGAACTCAGCTAGCGATCGCGATAGGACTGGCGCCGCCTTGTCCAGGCGCTACACCCGATAGGACGCAACCCGAGGAGAGTTGATGCTGTTTCAAGTAAGCGTGCGCATTGTCGCAATGTGCGTAGGATTTGTATTGCTGCCCGAAGGGTTTGCCGCAGATGCTGACGCCGGTGGCGCGTTGTACCCAGTATGTGCTGCGTGCCATGGACCAACAGGCCAAGGCAGCCAAGCCATGAACGGGCCAAAACTGGCCGGGCAAGAAACCTGGTACTTGAAGCGCCAGATGCAACTCTTCCAAACCCGCGCACGCGGTGCAGCGCCTGGGGATGCTTCTGGCATGCAAATGGCTGCGATGGCAATGGGCCCGCAGCTGCAATCTGAGGGGGCGTTGGACAATTTGGTGGCATACATCGCAACCCTGCCTGTGGCGCCAAGCGCGCAGACGGTGTCGGGTGATGTCGCGGCCGGGCAAGCGCTATATGCTGTGTGCGCGGCGTGCCATGGTGATAAAGGGCAGGGTATTGAGGCGATGTCCGGACCACGCCTGGTGGGGCAGAACGATTGGTATTTGGTAGCTCAAATAAAGAAATACCAACAAGGACAGCGGGGTTACGATGACAGTGACCACGCAGGACAGCAAATGCGACCAATGGTCGGGACACTAACGGGCGATGAAGCGGTCACCAACGTGGTTGCCTATATCAACTCGCTCCAATAGAGCGATTCTAGCGATGAAGAGGGCAGCACCGTGACCAGCAGGCTGCGCATCGATCTTGGCGCTGTGGCTGATAACTACCGAATGCTGCGCGAGCATGCGTATGCCGACGTGGCTGCGGTGGTCAAGGCCAATGGCTATGGGTTGGGCGTTGTCGCCATTGCCCAACGATTGTGGTCAACGCAATGCCGCACGTTCTTTGTCGCAACTGCCGAAGAAGGCGTGCTGCTGCGGCAGACGTTGGCGACCGCCGATATATATGTTCTTGAAGGTGTTCAGCCTAGCTCGCTTGAAGAGTTGGTCAGGCATCAACTCATCCCTGTGCTCAACACACCGGAACAATGTCGCATTTGGTCGGGCACAAACGCGCCCGCCGGCCTGCACGTGGATACTGGCATGCAGCGCCTCGGTCTCGACTTTGATGAGCTTTCCGATGTGTTGGCTGGCGTCTTGCATTTGCAGAGTTTGCGGATAGGGCTGTTTGTGAGCCATCTGGCGCGGGCGGACGAGCCTGACAATGCATTCAACCAGCTCCAGTTGGAACGGGTACGGGAAGCCTATCGAAGCGTGAACTCGTTGTATCCGAATTTGAAACTGAGCCTGACCAACTCTGCCGGAATGCTCGAAGGAGTCGGCCCTGAGCACATCGGGCGTGCTGGCATCGGCCTTTATGGAGGCAATCCGTTTACCCAGCGCGACAATCCAATGCGTTCTGTGCTGACATTCGAGGCACAAGTCCTGCAGGTACGCCGGGTCCAACCTGGCACCCCGGTGGGTTATGGGGGAAGCTATGTTGCGTCGCGCGAGAGCCGTATTGCCACAGTGGGCGCGGGTTATGCTGACGGCGTACCCAGACTCTTGTCAGACCGCGGGAGAGTGTTCGCTGAGGGAAATTACTATCCCATTGTTGGCCGGGTGAGCATGGACATGCTGCATGTAGACGTGACTGAAGGCCCAATCAATGAAGGTGGCTGGCTGGAGATTTGCGGGGGGCACGTTTCAGTCGATGAAGTGGCTGACCACGCTCAAACCCTTGCCTACGAGATATTGACGGGCTTGGGCGAGCGCCCTACTCGTCAATATATAAACTAGAGTCACCCCGGAGGCTGTCGCGCAGCCACACGAAATGGTCGTAGTCCCGCTTGGCATCAGCGTAGCGGCCAAGTGCGCGCAATGCTAATGAACGATTAAGAAACAGCACAGGTTCAGGCGCCGCACCGGAGGTTTCGAGAATGTCTTGCGCGTGCAGATAGGCATCGACCGCTTCGTCAAACCGTTCTTGGTTGATGCGCATACTGCCAAGATTGATCAGCACAACGGGATCGTTTGGCTGCGAGGCGAGCGCGACCTCGATTAGTTCCTCCGCCCGTGCAAATTGGCTGCTGCGCGCATGCCGTATCGCCATAGCACTTGCCATGCGCGCACGGTCGAGCTCGTCTGCTACAGCTATTGCGGCATCGCACGTAGTAGTGGAAATAACCTCCACGGTGAGACTGGCGTAGCAAGTAGCAGGCGCCGTGCCAAGGTTGTTAGGCTCTTGGGCGAAACTTGAAATCAAAGTAAGCGCGGGCAGGAGTAACAAAAACAGCCGCATAACGTCCGATCGTACAGGATGATCGATAAAGGATGCGTTATGCTGGAACAAATAAGCAAGGGGAACGTTATGCCAAGTGTTAATCCGGATGGACTGCTAGCGGGTAAGGTCGCTGTTGTGACCGGTGCGAGCCGTGGTATTGGGGAGGCGATTGCGCGCCGATATGCAATGGAAGGCGCTAACGTAGTGGTGTCTGCTCGTACAGTAGAGGAGGACGACCATTTTCTCCCCGGCACGATCACAGCAACAGTTGAACGCATTAAGGCAGCTGGCGGTGATGCCGTGGCTGTCAAAGCGGATCTGGCAAAGCCAGAAGATCGCAGCCGCTTAATAGAAGCTGCAATAGATGCGTACGGCCATGTTGATATTCTTGTTAACAACGCGGCGATCACCTACTTCATCCCGGTTGCCGACTTTCCTGAAAAGCGCTTCCGCTTGATGCTCGACGTGCAGGTTTGGAC
>Ga0209403_10007467_pt1 | contig 10773 bp, 8 predicted proteins | sample ArcticOcean_MG_C_8_FD_187440 | JGI IMG/M metagenome (GOLD analysis project Ga0209403, IMG submission 187440) | Marine microbial communities from western Arctic Ocean - ArcticOcean_MG_CB11_86 (SPAdes) (version 2) | ecosystem: Environmental > Aquatic > Marine > Oceanic | place: Arctic Ocean...
TACAGGTTATGGATTTCTTTTATAAATGCTCCTGGATCGGAGTGTTCCATCAACGCTTGGCCAATAAGGACGGCTTGGGCACCGGAGCCCTTAACCCGCTTTACATCGTCGAGAGAAAAAATCCCCGATTCGGCAATGCTCACGCAACCGTCTGGGATTTGAGGAATCAGTATTTCCGATAAAGCCAAATCAGTGGTGAAAGTTGCGAGATTGCGATTGTTCACACCGATAATTCGCGCCCCAGCTTCGGTTGCTCGCGAGAGGTCATCTTCGTTGTGAATCTCAAAAATAGAATCAAGGCCAGCCAAGGTCGCGCTCTGATAAAGTAATTGAATCTCCTCATCTGTTAGGGCTCGGACAATGATCAGGATGGCACTGGCTCCCGATTGCGCAGCTTCCACAATTTGGATGGGGTGAACGAAGAAATCTTTTCTCAAACAAGGCACACTCGCTTGGGAGTTCTTTATTAGTCTGGTAACGTCTTTTAGGTCGTTTATCGATCCGGAAAAGAACTTCTCATCGGTCAGCACTGAGATGGCATCTGTCATTGCTTCCACATAATGTCCCGCTTGCGTCTTAGCGGATGCTCCAACCGCAATGTCTCCGGCTGATGGGGATTTTCGTTTAATCTCAGAAATTACGGAAACCTTATCATGGCCGAAAAGAGCTTGGAACAGGGACGGGCGATTGGGATCAATAAAGGCCTCCAATTCGGAGTCTTGTACCTCACCCAAACGATCGGCGATTTCCAGCCTTTTGTGCGCCATTATCTCTGTCATTTTGTCCATTATCTGGGATTCGTTCTTTATTTAATCGTGGAACTGTTATAACCAAGAACTTAATAATCCTTCCTATCCAACCAAAAAATACATCTGTGAGTTCAATCACTGCTTTGCGCGATACCGTAGCCGCGCTTAGAGCCCCTGATGGCTGTCCTTGGGATATTGAACAGACCCATCAATCTTTGGCTGTGTGCTTGATTGACGAGTGCTGCGAGCTTCTTGAGACCATCGATAACCTGGATATGGCTCATATGCGCGAAGAGCTGGGTGATGTGCTCTTGCAGGTTATCATGCATGCCCAAATTGCCAGCGAGAAGGGGGTATTCGATTTTGACGGGGTTTGTGATGAAGTGAATGAGAAACTGATCCGTCGGCATCCTCATGTTTTTGGTCCCGATGACTTGGATTTAAAGGATTCCGCTGCAGTCTTGAAGAAGTGGGATGAGATAAAAGCTACAGAGAAAAAGAACGGAAAGCAGTCTGAAGGGAAAGTGTTTAAGCACCTTCCACCCCAATTACCTTCCTTGTCGCGTGCCCGAGATGTCTATAAACAGATTCAAAAAAAAGCACTGGATGCCGGGTCTCTTGTAAATGAACAAGCTGTTGCGGTTCAGGCTCAGGAGATAAAGGAAGAATCTGTTGGAAAAGCTTTGTTTGAAATAGCAGCTGCTTGCCGAGTTGCCGGAATTGATCCTGAATCAGCATTGAGACGTTATACCAACCAGATTGTTGAAAAGATTGAAGAAAGACACTGAAACAAATTTCCACACGGTACTGACCTTGGATGGTCCGATAATGGTACCGTATTTCATCCGTCGATCTAAACGTGCACGCCGGATCACCGTCCGTCTTGACCAGAAGAATCAAGCCCTCCTTACCATTCCCAATCGTGCGTCGATCAAAGCGGCCATCGCATTCCTCGATCAATGCGGAGATTGGCTTCTCGAACAAATGGCGAAGGCGACTCGCCCCAAAACAATTCTTGAGTATCTTCGAGACAAACCTGTGCTTACTTTGAATGGGCGTAAGTGCCGGGTGACATTTGCATTCACCAACCGGTGCCCATATTTCGAATACAATAAAGAAGATGAAGAGGTTATGCTACGTTACGACCCTCACAATATCCATGAAGCCCGTATTGGAGAGGCGCTGAAGAAGTTGGGGAAAGTGTGCCTTTCCGAGCGTCTTGGATTTCTTTGTGCCGAAAAGTTTATTGATCCACCCAGTCGTGTAACGGTGCGCGACCAATCCAGCCGTTGGGGATCCTGCTCTCATTCGCGAAGTATCTCTTTAAATTGGAGACTCATACTCTTGACGATTGGCATGCAGGATTACGTAATTCTCCACGAACTGGCACATCTGAAGGAGATGAATCATTCCAAGGAATTCTGGGAATTGCTGAACACCTACGATTCTCGGAGTAAGATTCATGATCGCAGATTAAATGAAGTGGGCACCTCTATCATTTCACTTGGGCAATCAGCATGACTGAAGAGTTAGCAGATTCGTTGATCAAAGGATTAGATCCTTTTTTGTCACATCTGGAAAAAGAGCGTAGACTCTCTACCTACACGGTTCGAAATTATAAGCAGGCCATTCGCGATTTCTCCATTTGGATGAAGGCGAATACACGGTGGGATGGCGAATGGGAGAACTTATCTTCCACCCAGTTAAAACGATTTCTTATCGAACGCCAAGGGTCTCACTCGCGTCGTACGATTCATAACCATTTCTCCGCTTTAAAGACTTATTCTAAGTTTTTAAAGCGGAGAAAACTTATAAAAAAGAATCCCTTTACCGGGATCGTGCTACCCAAACTCGACAAACCCTTGCCCAAGTTTTTAACCGAAAAGCAAATGAGTCTGTTACTGGAAGGCCCTATGAAGTTGTTGGAGAATGAGAGTATCGAACCATTCTTTGCCTGGCGTGACAGCCTCGTACTCGAACTGCTGTATGGTGCCGGCCTGCGAGTGAGTGAATTAGCTGGTCTCAATTATGGAGCGATTGATTTTCAAGGGGGAGTTGCCCGCGTCATGGGCAAGGGGAATAAGGAGCGACTATGTCCACTTGGGAAAATTGCTATGATCGTTCTACAGAAATTTAAGCAAGAGTTTACAACGAATACGGGATATAGTGAACCCGTTGTGTTAGGAAATAAGAAACTCCGAATACGGGTTCGCCAGGTTCAGTTACTAATCAAAAAATATCTGGCTTTGGCTGATTTGCCAATGGACCTGACACCACATAAGATTCGTCACTCGTTCGCCACTCATCTGCTGAATAATGATGCGGATCTAAGGCTTGTTCAGGATCTATTGGGCCACTCAAGTCTTTCAACTACGCAGATTTATACACACGTAAGCGTGGGGCGGTTAAAGGCTGCACACAGTAAAGCGCATCCACGGGCTTGATTGGTTTTACAATACGTGAAGCGAGTCACCGAGGTTGATGATTCCGCCCTGGATGACCCGACAATAAATACCGCGCAAGTTTAACTCCCTGTGTTGAGGGAGGTTGATCCATTTTAAAACGTCGTTTCCGAACTCGCCGGCAAATTTGGCGCAGGCGTCATTATACACATCGGTAACTTCAAGAATGACATGCCCAATCTGAAAACGACTTCCTTCGAAAAATTCTTTAGCGCCTAAGTCATGGTCGACCATGATATTGTCCCCCGGGTGATACGGGTTTTCTTTCTCAGTCTGGAGTAACTCCAAAATACGCGAATTACAGACTGCAACTTGAACACGAGGATCAGAATCTCCATTTTCAAGGTACTTCCACGTTTTCCAAATCCAGCGGTCTCCAATGGCACCTTTTTCTACATCCATGTTTATTGACTCAGGGTATTCTCGAACACCGTCGTCCTTGCGGAGGCATAGGGAGATTACCTCGCCGTTGTAGGGATTTTCAACGAGAGCTGCTTGAAGTTTAATTAAACGAGGATCGTTGTTCATGACTAGTGTTGTGCGTGGTCGAATACCCAGTCCCGGTTACTTCGGTTGAACCGGTGATAATCTTTTTTTGGAAACGTATTCAGGAATTGAATGCCATACTGTTTGTTAAACACCCTTGAGTCGAGGAGAGTTATGAAACCCTTGTCATCCTTTTTCCGGATAAGGCGGCCAATTCCTTGACGAAATTTAATAAGTGCGTCGGGTAGGGTCAGTTCCATAAATGGACTCTTCCCTTGTTCTTTCATCCAGTCGCTTTTTGCCTCTGCAACCGGATGAGATGGGTTTTCAAATGGTAGCTTTGTGATTATGACCTGAGAAAGAGCCGGACCGGGAACATCTACACCTGCCCAAAAACTCTCAGTACCGAGTAATACGCCATTTCCGGATTTGGCAAATTCTCGGGTCAACTCGGAGCGCGAAAAATCTCTTCCTTGTAGAAATAGTGGGCGGCCCAGATTTTCGAGTTCGGTTTCGATGCGTCGAGCAATTTGGTTAAGATCGTAGTAATTGGTGAACAGGACCAGACTTCCTCCTGCAACTTGCTCAACGCAGAAGAGGATCATCTCTTCTAAATAGTCGAGGTCATGTCGACCATCCTTCCTGTTTGGTGCAGGTGCGTCCTCAGCCACAAACACTTGAACGTTGTTATCGTAATCAAACGGAGAAGTCACCTGGTAGGATAACTCCTTTTCTGCCCCAATCTGTTTTTGGAAATTCTCCATATTCGGACCGGCTGCCAAGGTAGCACTGGTCAGAATAATTCCAGTTTTACGCATGAAAAGACTTTGTTTCAGATACTCCGAAATATCGATGGGGGCACTGCGCAGGTAAACGATCTTTCCTCCCCGTCCCCCTCGCTCAACCCAGTAGACTTGTTCCTCTAACGATTGGCTGATGAATTGACGAATGCTGTTGTACAGGTCTGTGAGTCGGTCGCGTTGGTCTTCTACAATGGATTTTTCAGGTCCATCGTCCAGGTGAATGGCGATTTCCTTTATGCGGATGATCAGACCCCGAATTTGTGGCAGAAGGACTGGATCCAACCATTCGGGTTTGTAGATGCGGGCAATGTCGCGTTTCTCGAGAAACATCTGCCTTACCAGGCTAAAAAATACATCGGCTTCATTTCGCACTCGAACTACTAATTTACAATCACCGGTAGTTCCATGGCGACGTAAGAGACCTTTCTTGCGCATTGGATTGTATAGAAAAGATAAGGTTCGATTGACTCCATAAGAGCTGATGCCAAGGCCGTAATGGTCCGTAGCGACTCTCGGAACTGTGTGCGCTTCATCAAGGATTACAAAATCCTCGGGATACAAAATTCCACGGCCCTGTGGCACAGGCATACCTGAGCCGAGTAAAGAAAATAACAAACTGTGGTTTAAGATGAGGATGTGTGCATCGCGAATTTTTGTGCGCGCCTTCTGGTAGTGGCACACTTTGGGGTCGCAGTGTTTTTTATTACAGGCCGATGAGTCGGCGCTTACCCAATCCCAAACCTCAAACGAGGGTGGTGGAACCAATTCTTGTCGAATGCCTACTTTAGTATCGAGCGACCATTGGACAATACGCTCAAGTTCAGTTTGTTCATCCGTTGGGATGAGCTCCGTTTTTTGGGCAATTGCTTGATCCAGCCGCGTGGTACAAAGGTAGTTACCCTTACCCACAAGAATTGCTACTTTGAAATCGAGATAGGTTTGGAGTTCGGGAACTTTGGAAAAAAGCGTTCTACAAATTTTGAGATCGTTGTCCTTGATTTGTTCCTGAAGTGAAATCGTGTTGGTGGCTACGATTCCTTGGCGTTTATTGCGCATGGCAATGAGAATTGCCGGAATTAAATAAGCCAGGCTTTTTCCTACGCCTGTACCTGCTTCGAAAAGGAGAGGTTGATCATTGCTAAATGCACCCACCACTTCCCGAGCCATTGTTTCCTGTTGAGGGCGGTATTCCATTCCCAGGGTTGATTGCAGCCATCCTCCATCGCTGAATATTTTCGTTACTAAATCGAAGAGAATGTCTGGTGCCGAATCTGCCTCGATTTCATTTTGAAAACCAATCATGCGGAGGATCAAAGTTTCACCTAGGAAAGAGTCGATCCAAAACAATATGCTTATCCTTTTTGGAATGATTCTAAATTGAATTGCAACCATCATTTTGTCCCACAGCATCTACAAATAATGGCGAAGATGGGCAAAGATGAGAAATCCTCCTGGGTGATAGATCTCAGGAAATTCCTTAGGGATCAGAAGGATATTCAGGCGATTAAAATAAGTCCTGAAACACACACCGTATCCGTGGCTACCTTTGCTAAGGATCAGAACACTGCCTTGGAAGATTCGTTGCAGACTTTGCTCAATTCGTTAGAAAAAGAACTAAAGGCCAATCCTGCAAAGGGTACGCATTTATCGATGGATGGTCTTTGGGTACATTCTAGAAACGACGAGACTGTTGTTGAAAAAACTCAATGTCCTGCGGTTCGTTCGTTGTGGACCTGGAGAGAATACGAGTGGCCCTCGGAAGAAAATACTGTCGAAGACTCTGAGGAAGAGTGGAAGTTCATGGCCCTTATGGCCGGAATATGCGGGGTTGCTCTATTGGCGGGTGCGCTGACTGGGTTGTATATCGCTGCTCCGAAATGGCTCGTTTACCTTCTCTATTCTATCGCCTTAATCAGCGGAGGATGGGATGCTGCCGGTGACGCGTTTCAGAAAATAAAGCGTGGGCAATTAGATATCCATTTTTTGATGTTATCAGTGGCTCTGGGTGCTGTTGCCATTGGTTCATGGGCGGAAGGCGCGCTATTGTTATTTCTCTTCTCGTTGTCGGGTGCCCTTGAGCATTATGCAGAGCATCGGACTCATCGTGAAATCGATTCTCTTACCCGCGCTGCCCCCAAGACGGCCACGCTCGTAGATGAAGATGGTACTGTGGTCGTCCTTCCCGTAGATTCCGTCCTTTCCGGTCAAATACTCAGGGTAAAGCCAGATGAATTATTCCCGGTGGATGGTGAGGTTATTTCTGGAAAAACTGCATCAGACGAATCAAACCTGACTGGTGAAGCAGTTCCTGTTGAGAAAATGGTCGGTGACCCTGTATACAGTGGCACGCTCAACCTTTGGGGTGTTTGTGATATTCGTGTTGTTCGTCTAGCAGCGGAAAGTTCACTTCAAAGAATTATTCGACTCATCCAAAACGCTCAGCATCTCCGAGCGCCAAGTCAGAGGTTTACTGATAAATTTGGGACGAAATACACCTATATGATTTTAGGGATCACGGCTGGGTATTTCTTGTTTTCCTGGTTGGTGTTAGGTCTATCAGCTTTCGAGAAAGAGGCGGGCGAATTTTCTGCGTTTTATCGGTCGATGACATTTTTAGTTGTGGCGAGTCCTTGTGCGCTGGTGCTTTCCATTCCCTCTGCCATTTTAGCTGCAATCGCCTGGGGTGCGAGAAAGGGAATTCTTTTCCGAGGAGGGGCTGCGATTGAAAAACTGTCTGAGGTTGATGTGGTGGCCATGGACAAGACTGGGACGCTTACCCAAGGCGACTTGTCTGTTACCGGTGTAGAGAGTTTTCCGGAAGGTAGGAGTGATGAAGTGCTGCAATTGGCTTTCAGTTTGGAGACTTATTCCAACCACCCGTTGGCCAGAGCTATTGTCAACTATGGTAAAAAAGAAGGCCTGGTGCCTGAGGAAGTAGATGATTTTCAGTCATTCAGCGGGAAGGGATTGCGTGGTCAGGTACGAGATGAATCGATTTTTTTAGGCCGGAGAGAATTGATGGAATCAGGTCCCCTATCTGATTGGATAAAGAAAGTAGATGAACCTCCACCATCTGTTACCGAAGTGTGGGTGTTTCAAAAAGATCTTATTGGAAGGATTCTGCTAGAAGATAAAATCCGAGATCATTCGAAAGCGACCTTAGCCCGCTTGCGAGAAGTTGGGATCAAAACTATGATGCTGACTGGTGATCGCCGTAGTGCAGCAGATGGGGTAGGTGAGGCAATCGGGATTCAGGAAGTTCGAAGTGGTTTATTGCCTGAAGATAAGGTGCAAATTATCAAAGAGCTTACTGAGGCTGGTCATAAAGTGGCTATGGTTGGTGACGGTGTAAATGATGCTCCTAGCTTGGCCGCTGCCTACGTTGCCGTTTCAATGGGAGCACGTGGCAGCGATGCGGCTCTCGAACAAAGTGAAGTTGTTCTCATGAACGACAAGATTGAAAAATTTCTGACCGCGTTTGAACTCAGTCGAAAAGCAAAATCGATAATTCGCCAGAATCTCGTGATTTCACTTGGAACGGTCTTGATCATGGCGGGTGCGGCCTTGTTTGGCCTCATTCCGCTGACCGTAGGTGTATTTGCTCATGAAGGTAGTACAGTTGTTGTTGTACTCAATAGCTTACGTCTTTTGATGGGGCGGGAGTAAGGTTTTACACACTTCACAGACTAAAGAATTTAGTTGTAACATGGCTTTTGAGTCCTTTTATGAGTAAGTTACCTAAAAAACCTAAGATAAGTAATGAACATGTCTGGCATTGTAGAAAAACCAAAGATTCTCACTGAAGTCGTTCCAATCAGTGAGAAGCTCGAAAATGCCAGCGCACTCGAACGGATAGGTTGGGGAGTAGAGATTTTTGGCGAAGGCTTGGTTATGAGTTCTAGCTTTGGGGCTCAATCTGCCGTTATGTTGCACATGGTGTCTACCCTAGCACCAGCCGTCCCGATTATTTTGGTAGATACAGGGTACCTATTTCCCGAGACTTACCAATTTATTGAAAATTTGCAAAGACGCCTCGATTTAAATCTTCGCATTTTCCTCCCAGGGATCACCGCTGCCCGTCAGGAAGTTCTTTATGGAAAGCTCTGGGAGCAGGGAAAAACAGGTATCGAGAAATACAATCTAATAAACAAAGTAGAACCAATGAACCGCGCCTTGAAGGAGCTTGGGGCTAAAGGGTGGTTAGCTGGACTCAGAAGGGACCAATCGTCTACAAGGAAGCATTTAGAGGTGGTCATGAAGCAGGGAAATATCACCAAAATTCATCCCATCATTGATTGGACAGATCGTGAGATCTACCAGTACCTGACCAATAACAATCTTCCTTACCATCCATTGTGGGAACAAGGTTACGTTTCTATTGGCGACAAGCATAGCACCAGTCCATTACAGGAAGATATGTCTCTAGAAGAGACCCGGTTTAATGGTGAGAAGCGCGAGTGTGGCTTGCATGAAATATCAGGCCAACCGGATTTCATGATTTAGTTCGAATTGTAATCGCAGCTGTATTTCAACAATAGGGTGGATGGACCTATTTCAGATGATTCTTTTAGAATCAATGCGACTTTCGGCATTGATTGGAGCAATGAGATCCCCGAGCCGAATAACAAGGGTTCTATCGTTATCCAAAATTCTTTGATCAATCCAGCGTTGAGGAAAGCGCTGTAAATAAAACTTCCGCCCAGTATTGCTACTTTTGGATGAATGATGCCGGATTCTTGAATTACTGTTGCGATTTCTAAAGGTGTTTTTGAGGTAAACTCTAGGCGATTGCTTACTTCTAGGTGCTTATATACCTTAGGCTGGTTAGTCATAACGATTCGTTTGTCTCTGGAATCGTTCGTGGTCAAGGGGAGTAGATATTCCTTCGAAACGTCGAAAGTCCGCCGTCCCATAATTTTGAAATCGAATGGTTTAATTGTTTTTGAAAACCATGTTTTATCTGCTTCTGAGGTAAAGGCGGTACCTGGATTATCACTCCGGGTGATATATCCATCCAGGGAAGTAGCCGCGATCGCAATTATTTCCATGGGGGAAAATGTGGTGATGAAACTGAGGCATGCAAGTTAAAGAAATGGTGTTCATGCTTGCAAAAGTTGAGTAGTTTTTTTCTTTCTGATTCCTATGATTACACCAGAGACCCGTTCTAAAATAGAAGATATCAAAAAACGCGGTGGTTACCTTTGGAGGTATCTTTGACGTTGAGAACAAACAGACGCAGATAGTTACCATGGAAGCGACCATGGCAGAGCAAGATTTCTGGAATGATCAGACATCTGCTCAAAAGACGGTTACCGAATTGAGTTACCTTAGACGGTCGGTAAAATTGATGACCGACTTTCAAGGAAAATTAGACGATCTGAATGCTTTGCTAGAGTTAGTAGACGAGGAGGAAGATGAACTGGAAGGCGAGTTTTCAATAGAGCTGAAAACCACCGCTGATAGCCTGTTTGTTGAATTAGATGAGCTTGAGATTAGTTCCTTCCTTAGTGGGCCACACGATAGTGCCAATGCCTTTCTAACGATTCATTCTGGTGCCGGTGGGACCGAATCTTGTGATTGGGCTGAAATGCTTTACCGCATGTATTCTCGTTGGGCAGAGCGCAACGGCTACACGGTGGAAGTTCAGGATATGCAACAAGGTGAAGAGGCTGGTTTGAGCCGTGTTACGATGTTGATTAGCGGGATCAACGCTTATGGATATGCCAAAGCCGAACGGGGTGTACATCGGCTGGTCCGGATCTCGCCTTTTGATTCAAACAAACGGCGGCACACTTCTTTTTGCTCGGTCGACGTTATTGCCGAGATTGTAGATGAGGTAGACATCGAGATTAATGATGAAGACCTTCGGGTTGATACGTTCCGTTCAAGTGGAGCTGGCGGGCAGCATGTAAATAAAACCGAATCGGCGATTCGTCTGACACACATTCCCACAGGAATTGTTGTCGCCTGTCAGAATCAACGGTCTCAGCATAAAAATCGAGCAACCGCCATGAGCATTCTCAAATCTCGTCTCTTTGAAAAGATGGAGGACGAGAAGCGCGCTGAGATGGATCAATTTTACGGAGAAAAGGGAGAAATCGGCTGGGGAAACCAGATTCGGAGTTACGTTTTTCAACCCTATCAAATGGTAAAGGATCTTCGCACAGGAACTGATACATCCGATATTCAGGGCGTGATGGATGGTGATATCAATCGCTTTGTTTACAGTTGGCTACGTGCCGGATGTCCAACCTCGAGAAACAAAAATATAAA
>Ga0209403_10007468_pt1 | contig 10773 bp, 10 predicted proteins | sample ArcticOcean_MG_C_8_FD_187440 | JGI IMG/M metagenome (GOLD analysis project Ga0209403, IMG submission 187440) | Marine microbial communities from western Arctic Ocean - ArcticOcean_MG_CB11_86 (SPAdes) (version 2) | ecosystem: Environmental > Aquatic > Marine > Oceanic | place: Arctic Ocean...
TCGGACTATTTTCAGCAATATGTGGATTATGATATTCAGGTCACATTGGATGATACCAATCATACCATTATGGCCTATGAAAAAATGGTGTATCAAAATAATTCTCCTGATACATTGAATTTTATTTGGTTTCATATTTGGCCAAATGCCTATAAAAATGATTCAACCGCATTTGCGAAACAAGCGGGAGAGAATTCCCGTTTCAGCCGTTCCGATTCCACACAGCGGGGATTTATAGATAGTCTAGATTTTTCCATCGATGGTCAAAAAGCGGATTGGGAAATACATCCGGAATGGATTGATGTGATTAAATTGAAATTGCATTCCCCTTTGTATCCTAAAGAATCCATCCGTATTGAAACGCCATTTTTTGTTAAAATTCCCCAAGTATTTTCCAGATTGGGTCATACGGGAAAACATTATGAAATGACCCAATGGTATCCAAAACCAGCGGTATATGATCGAAAGGGATGGCATCCCATGCCATATTTGAATCAGGGCGAGTTTTATTCAGAATATGGTTCATTTGATGTAAAGATTACATTGCCGAAGGATTACCGTATCATGGCTACAGGGGACTTGGTGGATGGGGAAGAAGAATATGCTTGGCTTGATTCTCTCACCGTGGTGGCAGATTCAATTCACAGTCTACCAGAAAAAGATTTTAAAAAGTGGGTGAAGTCCCAAAAGAAAATATCAGATTCAGATACCACAAGCAGTGAAATGAAAACACTCCATTTTCACCAGCACCATGTTCATGATTTTGCCTGGTTTGCAGATAAAAAATGGCTGGTTCAAAAGGGAAAACTAAACTTAGCAGATTCCACACGCAAAGTAACGCTGTGGTCTTTTTATCTCCCTAAAAATGCAAAACTTTGGGAAAATTCAATCGAATATCTTCATGACTCCGGATATTGGTACAGCCGCTATTATGGGGACTACCCCTATAATCACATTACGGCGGTGGATGGAGATTTATCTGCCGGCGGTGGTATGGAATATCCAAACATTACGGTTATTTCAAAAATGCCGGGAAAACAAATGCTGGAAATGGTCATCATGCATGAGGTTGGCCATAACTGGTTTTACGGTATCCTCGGGAGTAATGAGCGATACCATACATGGATGGATGAGGGTCTAAATCAGTATACCAATATTCGGTATTGGCAGGATAAATATTCAGCGCAAAATGGACGATTTATCATTCAAGATTTTGTTCAAAATAAAATGGGAATTGGTAAAAACCTTAAAGAAAGTTGGACGCAATATTTAGGTTATAGCTTCAGCGCAAAAAGCCCCAAGGCCCAACCATTAAATTTAAAAGCTGACGAGTATAAAGATGGAAACTATGGACAGAATTATTCAAAAACGGCTGTATTTACCCGATTTCTTCAACACTATCTCGGTGAAGATAAAATGGATGAAATCATGCAGGATTATTATGAAACATGGAAATTCAAACATCCCTACCCTGAAGATATTCGAACCGTATTCGAAAAGCATACGGATAAAGATTTAAGCTGGTATTTTGAAGGTGTTATTGAAACGACGGATTATATAGATTATTCTATTCGGAAAAAAAGGAATCAATTCACTGTCACAAACAATGGAAGCTTGAAAATACCCGTAGAAGTTGTTTTATATGGGAATAATCATGAAGAATTGGAGCGGCGATGGTTAGAAGGTTTCGAATGGCGTACCGTGATCAAAGCACCGGCGAATGCCTGGTATGCGATTATTGATCCGGATGAACATATGCCCGATGTAAATCGATCCAATAACGCTACCCGGGCAGAAACCCATTTTCATTTTGTCTGGGATCAGCCCACTTATTATGATCGGGATATCAATTTGCTCCCATGGTTTAATTATAATTATTACAACGGGTGGTCACCGGGGCTCATGATGTATAAGGGGGGCACACCGGGATATAATTCCACCACCGTATTTCAGCCTATGCTGGATTTAAAAAATGAAACCGTGGTTGGCAATATATCTTATATAAAAAAGTTAGATCCCAATGCCAGGTTCAATAAAGCAAATTTAGTTTTTAGAGGGTCCCAAATGGGAGGAAGATCTTTAGGCGCCTTTATTTATTCCGGATCGTTTGGAGATAGTGAATCTGGAGGATCTATGAATACGGGCATTCAATATGCCTATTTGGATTCAGTCGCCTTTGATACCACCCTTTATACGTTTGGTGGTCATCCCGTTGTTGAACTCGGGATTCGTCAGGGGTGGAGGCCTAAAGGGGAGAAATATTCCTTGAGCACCCATACGGAAATCAAATTTGGGAATGGATTTTCTACCGCCAGTTTTGAAACGAAAATAAAACTGAATTTTACAAAAAAATTGGGTGTTGATATCCGATTATGGACCGGTAGTTTTCTCAATAATAAAAAGGTGCCAAACCATTTTCGTTCCTATTTAAGTGGTGGTGTAGATCCCACATTTTCATCATACATTCTCGACCGAACGGGTCGGTCCCAAATGGCCATCATTCAAAATCAATACCTCCAGCAGGGCCCGGGGTTACGCGGTGTTGTGACTGACGAAAATGGCAGCCCCTTGGCGTCTACAGGATTTACATGGGGCGTGAATGTTGACCCCAGTTTTCCAGTCTATCTTGATATGGCTGGCGGGGATGATTTTACAGATATTTTTACGGCGGCCGGATTGAAGTTTGGCCCCATCATTTTGCCTTTATATCAAAGCTGGGAGACGGAAGGCAAAACAGCAGAAGATTGGCATTGGGTGAAAGAGCGAATGCGATTTACCTTTAATTTTAATTTGGGACAATTGACCCAAATTTCATTTTAATGGGTTTCACTGGGGTGAAATACGCATTAAATTCTTACTCCAATTAGCGCCACATTATTAATGTTTGAGGTAAGAATAAATGATGAAATGGACTAAAGAAAAGTTCGTAGAAGATTTGCGGAATAATTGTTCACGTGAGATTGCAAAAATCGGTGAACAGATTATTGAATTTTCTGAGAAAAATGCCACTGAAATGTCCTGGGGACGGGGGGATGACCATGGCACATTCACCTTTCGCTGTAATTCTGATTTTGGAATGCTGCCCCTATTCCATATGAAATCCAATGGTCAACTTAACCTACAGATTAATTTTCTAAGGGAAAAAGAATTGCCCAAAATGGTCATGCGGGATATGCTGGTGAAATTAGAGGCTAATTTTCTTCGGGATTATGATGCTGAATCCTATCCGGTGGACTCCTATGAAGAAATGGAATTCATGTTTCACACGCATACACAGGTGGACAAGTTTATCAGTACCATTGAAGGGTGTGTGTATCGTCTAAAGCAATAATATGAATGCTGAATTATATTTTATTGGAGCCCTGTTGGCATTTGCCGGTGGGGCTTTTTCTTTTTATTTCTATGCTGTTTCTAATCATCGGATGCTTTACAGCCAATGGTGGGTCCCTAGGGTTTGTCAACTCGATCTGACTGAATGTGTTTCAATCATTAAAACAAAATATGGAGAGATTTTCGGAATTCAAAATGCCTTATCCGGAACCATATTTTTAATTGCTTATGGGTTTGCGCTTATGGGAGTTTCCATGCGTTTGATTCCTGAATTCGTACCATTTGTTATGGGTGCGTTCACCATTATTATTGGTTTATATCTTATATATGGATTATTTAAACTCAAAACCGTTTGCCCGATTTGCATCACCGTCCATTTTTTGAATGTCGTTATTTTTTCGCTTCAACTCATTTAAAGGATCCAACTAATGCAAGAGGGTTATAATCATTTCAGTTCGATAAAACGAATGTTTAGATAAATTCTAATATGGGTGCATCACTTTATCTTCTCATTATAATCATTTTCATTTTTGTTGGTGTGGCTGTTTTGATTGCCAGATCCAACCGAGCGGAGGATACATATGATGATCTTGAAACGAACGCATGGGATTGTCCCGAATGTGGGTTTCACGTTCAGGCCGGAGACACCTGTATTTATTGTGGTGAAGAAAAACCAAGATTGTAATTGTATTTTTCAAAATTAGTATTCCATGTAATTAGCGCTAATAATTATCATGGAATTTAAAAATCAACAGACCCTTTCTCCTTTAACTCGATTTTTAATGAAAGTGAGCGCCATCTATATTATATGGTATTTGATTTATGATTATTATTTACTTCCCGATGGACGACTTGATGCATTCCTCAGTCTTTCCGGTGTGAATCTCGCAGGCGGTATTTTGAATATATTTGGCTGGGATATTTATTCCGAGGCACGCGTTTTAGCCATCACTGGTACCAATGGTGTTGAAATTCAGAATGGCTGTAATGGTCTGGAATTGATTGGGTTATATATGGGTTTCATTATCGCATTCCCCGGGGGACCTATTCAAAAAAGGTTGATCTTTTTAGCCGGTGGGATTCTTCTGCTTTTCGTTGCCAATGTATTTCGCATAATGATATTTGCCCTATCCATTTATTATGTCCCGACTTTTTGGGAACAAGTGCACACCTATAGTTCATACTTTATCTTTTATCCCATCGTTCTCACACTTTGGTATATATGGACTACCTTTAGTGATGAAGATTTATTGCTGACCCCGGCTGCCTCATGAATAACCAATATTTCCCCAATCCTTTTAAGTCTTCCCTTCATGGGGAAGATTTAGATGGTGTCAGTAATAATGGGAGGGATTACTTGCTTATCCGATAGAAAACTGGGTTCATAAAAAATAATCTTTATAATAAATCATTGGGTTTTATCGATGAATAATCCTGCTTTTACCATTGCCTTATCCTTGGCAATTGGCATGATAGCTCAGTCAGCTGCACGCCATTACGTTTAATGGTTAAATGAAACTTAGACCATTCAAACGCTTGATCCTTTGTCTTTTGGGAATATCCGTTATTTATATCGGAGCCATTCGACCTCTCCAATCAATAATGATTAATCATTGGGTGGTACCATACTTCGAGAATAGAATTCCAATAGATAGTGACATTTCCATTGACGGTGTGTCGGAAGATCAGTTTGATTTGGTTACGCCATTTCAATCCGTGAAGATTGAATTGCCATTCAATGGCTGGTACTGGCTGACCCTGGGGCTATTCATAACGGCGGGGAATAAACAGTGGATAAAATGGATGACCCTTTATCATTTGGCCCTTTTTTTGATACTGTTTTTAGGTGCCCATTTAATTATAGTCGGTCTGGATTGGTTCTCCATTTTATTTAATGTTCATGAGCATATATATAAGGTGTTATTTTTAATTGTGTCTTTAATGGGTTTGAAACCTGTTTTTATGAATCACAAAATTGATGGTTAACATATGAAACGATTTCCCATCTATGAACCTATGACTGTTTTTACTGATATATTAATTCTGATTATTGGCGTGTGGTTTGCTCGTGAAATCGACATGTGGTATCATGTGCGACTTATGGAAGTCCATTGGCATTTTGGCAAGTATTTTTATATACTTGCTTTTACCGCATTGGCCGGTGCCGTTTATCATACCATTCTTCCGGAGCATGAGATTGTCCGGGATTTTATTTGGAAACTGACCATGTTAGGCATGGGTTTTTCTGTATATACCATGCTCATGGGTACGCTCTATTATATCCTGCCATTTGATACGGTGCAAATGCTGAAGTTGGGTGTGACGGCCATCATTTTTGGATTTACCATTTGGATTTATTTTGATTCTGATTTTATGAATGCAATCAAATTATATTTGCCCAGTGCGCTGTTTATTATTGCTGTTATGCTGTATGGATGGCTGGGAAAAGGGGATACGGGTGCCCTATGGATAATGTGCGGTTTTTTAATCACATTATGCGGCGCTTTTTTTCTTGTCACAAAGTTTGGCTTTCATCAGCACTTTAACCATAATGACATTTTTCATATTATTCAGATAATTGGGATGGTTTTTATTTATCGGGGCACCATGCTGATTACCAATTATGGATATAAATAATCCCGTAAAACCACTCTTTGGAATAATAATTAAAGCCTAAATTGGCGCTCAATTTTTCAAGGAAATATAGTGGATATCCAACTTAAAGAAACCAGTAGTTATGCACGTGAAGCGGACATTGACCTTGCATGGGAGGAAATTGCAGCGGATTTTGAACAGGCAATCAAGCAATTTTCTAAACGGGTAAAGCTGCCCGGATTTCGTCCGGGAAAAGTACCGCGGAAGGTTTTAATGAAACAGTTTCAACCTGCCATCGAAGCGGACTTTGTAGAAAATTCCGTCAATACGTATTATCTAAAAGCACTTCAAGAAAAAGAAATTATCCCCATCAATATGGGGAGCGTAAGTGATGTGCATTTTCACCATGGGGAACATTTTAAATTTAAAGTGGCATTTGAGATTGAACCTGACGTCACAATTCCTAGAATGAAGAGAAAAAGCCTCAAAGTTGAAAAAACAAATTATATAACCGATGATGAGGATATTGATATGGCCATTGATGAAATGCGCCATGGTCATGCAGAAGTTCAAACGGTTGAAGACGGGGCGCAACTGGATGACTATGTCATTTGCGATCTTCAGGAAATTGATATTTCCGGCGTTCCCATTATTGGGAAAAAATTAGAAACACGCTATATTAAACTGGGGCAAATTCCATTCGATGGAGATAACCAGAAAAAACTGGAAGGCATAAAACCAGGTGAAAAAACCCAAGTGTCTGTTCCCATGGATGAAAAAGGGTCAACCAGTACTTTTGAATTATCAGTCCAAAATGTGGAACGTCAAATATTACCGGAAGTGGATGAAGACTTTATTAAAATGGCCGATCCTGAAGCAGAAAATGTGGCAGATTATCGGGAACGCATCAAGGATCGATTGGGTAAAGCCTATGATCAGCGGTCAGAAAAAGCGTCTGATGAGCAATTAACCGATGCCATGATAAACCACGTGAATCCGGAATTTCCACCCTCCATGGCGGAATCATACTTGGGCCATATGGTGGAAGATGTCATGAAAAATAACCCTGCAGCAACGGATAAAGAAAAAATAAAAGAAATATATCAACCGGTGGCGGAACGCAATTTAAAATGGTACCTGATTCGGAATACGATTATAAAAAATGAGAAATATGAAATTACCAAAGAAGATGTTCAGGCAGATATTGATCAACGAAAAGAAGCGAATCCGAAGGAAGCCAAGGAATTGGAAAAATATTTTAAAAAACCCAGTAACCGCAGCCGTTTGGAAGATGATTTGATGGAAAAGAAAGTCTTGGCTTATTTAAAAAACTTTACGAAAATCAAAGAGGTCAAAATGAACACAAAAGACCTCCGTAAACAATCTGAAGGGAATGTACAGTCATGAAACATGAAGACCCAATAAATCAATTAATTCCAATGGTGGTGGAACAGACAGGGCGTTTTGAACGGGCCTATGATATCTATTCGCGCCTGCTGAAAGAACGGATTGTATTCTTAAGCACCCCAATTGATGATACAGTAGCATCCGTCATTATTGCCCAACTTTTATTTCTTGAGGCAGAAAGCAGTGAAAAGGATATTTACCTTTACATCAATTCCCCAGGAGGCATAATCACTTCCGGAATGGGAATATATGATACTATGAATTATATTAAACCGGATGTGGCAACCATATGTATGGGGCAGGCCGCCAGTATGGGTGCTTTTCTTTTAGCCGGTGGGAAAAAAGGAAAACGATCCGCATTACCCAATGCCCGGATAATGATTCATCAACCACTGGGCGGTGCAGAAGGGCAGGCGTCCGATATTAAAATTCAGGCAGATGAGATACTGCGCTTAAAAAATGCACTCAATAAAATTTTAGCCAAAAATACAAAACAGACCCTTAAAAAAATTGAAAACGATACGGATCGAAATTTCTTCATGAGCACAAAAGAAGCCAAAGATTACGGCATCATTGACACCATTCTTTCGGGACGGAAATAACCGATAAATTGAAGATTCCAACGCCATTAGATCCAAAAGCCGGGGAACCAGAATCCACCGAGCCCAGACTACATCGACCGTCTGAAATTAAAGCGTATCTTGATAAATATGTTATTGGTCAAGAAAGTGCAAAACGGGCGGTGGCGGTGGCGGTGTATAATCATTATAAACGAATTCTCTCTGACCATGCAGATGATGATGTTGAATTAGATAAAAGTAATATTCTGATTATTGGCCCCACGGGAACAGGAAAAACATTAATTGCAGATACGCTGGCCAGATTTTTAGCTGTTCCGTTTGCTATCGCTGATGCCACCACCTTAACCGAAGCTGGATATGTGGGGGAAGATGTTGAAAATATTCTGGTGCGATTACTTCAAATTGCCAACTATGATATTTATAAAGCCCAGGCTGGTATTGTTTATATAGATGAAATTGATAAAGTGGGGCGAAAAAGTTCAAGTGCCTCCATTACGCGGGATGTCTCCGGGGAGGGGGTACAGCAGTCCCTGCTGAAAATATTGGAAGGAACGGTGGCACATATTCCACCCAAGGGAGGACGGAAACATCCAGAACAAAGTCTCATATCTATTGATACCAAAAATATTTTATTTATTTGCGGCGGTTCCTTTGACGGCTTACCAGAGATTATTGGCCGACGCGTTAATACGGCTGAAATCGGTTTTACTAAGAGATTGGCAAAAACGGAGAAGGCAGACGAAATATTGAAAGAAGTTGTTCCAGAAGATTTAGTGAAATTTGGATTCATTCCAGAACTGATTGGACGTCTGCCAATTGTGACCACACTCAATCATTTGGATGAAGCAGATTTAATGCGCGTATTGCTTGAGCCAAAAAATTCATTGGTGAAGCAGTATAAAAAATTATTTCGGATGGAGGGTGTTGAACTTTTATTCCGGGAGGAAGCACTGCAGGAAATAATCAAATTGGCAATCAAACGAAATTCTGGTGCACGGGCATTACGTTCTGTAATGGAATCTTCTATGCTTGATTTAATGTTTCATCTTCCTGAATATTCAGAAGATCGTGTCACAAAAATCACCATTACAAAAGAGTTTGTCCTTCGAGGTAAAAAGCCACTCATGCGTCGCAGCCGCCGTTCGGCATAGTTTTTCCTTTTCTTCTTTTAAAATTCTTTGGAATACTTTTTAATTTCTGTATCAGGTTTTTCAAAGGATTCTTTTATATTTAAGTGCGGTTCCAAGGCATGAAAAACAAATTATACTCCAGATATTGTATCATTGTTGCAACACTCAGTATTTCCTGGGCACAACAACAGTATATTAGTCCCGAGGATATTAAAACGGAATGGGGAAATTATACCACTTTTCAAAAACAGGAGTTGGTCAATTTTGCCACCTTTTTATATGATGAGGGATTTTATGAACGAGCCTTACTAAGCTATTTCCAATTTTTATATAAATATCCTAAAGATGAATTGGAAATGGCTGCCTATTTCCAGATTGCAAAATGTTATGAATCATTGGAAAACTGGGGATTAGCCCAGAATTATTACAATCGCATTTTGGAAGAAAGTCCGCCAGGGACCCTTGCGGCAAATACGGCGCAATATCAGCTCTATTATATAATGTTAACCAAAGAAAAATATGGTGCCATTATTGATAGCACGAAGAATACTAAAGATCCCTATGAATTAGTCTTTCGTGCCTATGCTCATTTTGAGTTATTGGAATGGAAGGAGTCACGCCAGGCGTTTAAAGCCGCCGAAGCGTTATTTGATCACGCCCATTATTCAAAACAAATCCGACCTTGGTATAAAGCAATCAAAACGGCAGAAAATGCACCGTTAAAAGAAAAGACACCGGCATTGCTTTCCTCACTTGCACCGGGTGGCGGATTTGTTTATTTAAAACAGACTGAAAATGCTATTGGTGCAATGGGAGCTTCGTTTTTGTTATACGCGGCAATGTTGACCATGCCTTCTATCGTCCAAAAAGGAGGGTTATCTGTCATGGATAACCGCCAGGAGATGGTTCCTGTTTCAGGAGATTTGGTCACTAAAAATGGATTCTTTCAGTCATCGTTAGGTTACCAAATCCCGAACAAAATACCATTGGAATCTAAAAGGGGTGCGGTTTTTATTCCTCCGGTGATGATAGCAATCGGGCTTTATGCCGGGAGTATGTGGAAAGCAATCCATGATATTGATGAATCTAATCGCAAGTTAGTGAGGCGGTTTGCTGGACGTGTAACGACCAAATTACTGATTGAAAGATTCATGGATTACAATACGCCGGATTTTATTATAAAATAATTTAAAATAGTGTAAATAAATATTGCACTGGCATAAAAATAAATAGTATTTTTGCAGGCTGTTCAAGACAGCATTATTCGTTTTTTGAAAATTGGGTATGCGTGGTCCAATTAATTGGATTTGAGAGTCGCTCCTACCCGGAGCGACAAAGACAGTACAGAATCAAACATACAATGGAGAGTTTGATCCTGGCTCAGGACGAACGCTGGCGGCGTGCTTAACACATGCAAGTCAAGGAGAACGGATCCTTCGGGATACTATTAAACTGGCGAACGGGTGAGTAACACGTAGGCAACCTGCCTTGGAGATTGGGATAACCCCGGGAAACCGGGACTAATACCAAATAATGCAGCGGATCCTTCGGGATATGTTGTTAAAGTGGGCTTCGGCTCACACTTCAAGATGGGCCTGCGTCCGATTAGCTTGTTGGTGAGGTAATGGCTCACCAAGGCGATGATCGGTAGCTGGTCTGAGAGGATGATCAGCCACACTGGGATTGAGATACGGCCCAGACTCCTACGGGAGGCAGCAGTGGGGAATTTT
>Ga0209403_10007470_pt1 | contig 10770 bp, 2 predicted proteins | sample ArcticOcean_MG_C_8_FD_187440 | JGI IMG/M metagenome (GOLD analysis project Ga0209403, IMG submission 187440) | Marine microbial communities from western Arctic Ocean - ArcticOcean_MG_CB11_86 (SPAdes) (version 2) | ecosystem: Environmental > Aquatic > Marine > Oceanic | place: Arctic Ocean...
CGCCGAGCCAAATGAAGTTTCTGGACTGAAGTGATGTTCCGATATCCAGAGGTAGTCCATCCCTCCATCTTCACAAATTTGCACCTGCGTGAAGAATTCACGGAATGCATCATGATGGGTTTGTGCTCCTGCCCCACGGGCGTGCGATTCCATCGAATTCCCGAAATCCAAGCGACCCTCCTAGCGTTAGTTCGGTACCACTTTAGAAACATTCACGCTGAATTGGTATCGAATGCGCACCGGACCCGAAAGTTGATGTGGTTCCGAGGCCGGTTTTAAGATTGTTGTTCTGGTGGAGTTGGCGAGGATTGAATTCGAGAGGCCCTGGTTACAAACTGTGGCCGACACCGTCTAGGACAGTCCTACAAAGTCGAATACTGCTCCGTTGTCCATGGACGTTTGCTGTCATTCGCCCCAGTTGCTGTCACTTCAATTAGGCGCTCTCCGCGCTGTTGATGGGATCGGCCATGTGGCCTTCCGCGCCCGGCACGATATAAGCCTGACGTTCATCGGCAGCTGGTAGACACCAATCGAAAATTTTGCTGAACTAAGGCCGGTTCAGACAACCCTCTGGATAATCCCGTTACGGTGCCGGCACCAAGCCACCTAAATTCGTATTACGACGCGGCACAACCCTACGTAACGCTTCATAAAAAGTGTCCATGTCGAATTTCCTAAGCCATCCCATTGCTCATAGGTCTACTACTTGCGATTAAAAACTACGGCAATTGTTATCGGAGCCATGCTCCTCTGGGCTTGCTCTCCTTCGGGACAAGGCGCCAGCGAAACCCCAATGCCCGTCGATTTAGGGCAAATGGGTCCTTTGCCAACCGTACCGGCTGTGCCACTTGTTGACCCTGAAGTGGTACTGCCAATCGTCGCCTGCAAATCAGATATCGCGTGGGCGTCGAACGATGACAAGGTATTGATTCGATGGTCAGGCCGCGCAGCTGCAGGGCAAGATCCAAAGAGCCCAAACGAAGAGGATCCACCGACAGTATCAATCCTCCCCGGTTCGGAAACGGCTCCTGATCTAACAGTCGAGAGACGGTTTGGAGTCAACGGCCAATTCGAAACTATTGCATCTGGTATAGGTCGGACCGAAGACACCATTCAGTCGTTAAAAACAACTGAATGGTGGAATGATCTCGCTTCATATGTAGCTGACGAAAAAAATAATCAGTCGCCAGAAACAAATTTCGCGCCCAATGAAATCAGTCTCACAGATGTGTATGAATTTTTTGACGGAAATGTCATGGCTGCCTCGCTTTGGGCAGATCGGTACCATGAAATAGCTCTCTTGTTGGGAATGGGCCATTTGGACAGTGGCCTAGCAAATCAGCAACAAGTCGAATATCGAGTAAGTCTTGAGATTGGGAATAACCTGGAGTCTCTGGGAGTTACATGCCCAATCACGGTAGGCGAGATATCTGTTCTTCCTCCAGACACCGTCACCGCAACTTCTAATCCCGGCGCAATAATGGGCATTGATGATGACCCTTTCCCTGACATCCCCAGTGATGAACAGTGGACAACCCAACAAAATTATCGCCGTCAAATAGACCAGAGTATCTACATTGGTTGGGACCTTTCGGAGGCCTCTAGTCACACTTCTACCTACAACATATACCGCTACCCCGTGGACCAAAACCTAGACCCAGATAACGGCGTTGCGGTGGAAGATTCGCCGATAAATTCCAAGCCAATATCGCCCGGTGGAAGTCTTCAAGGTGGGTTTAGCCCAGGTCAATGGGAGGAAGGAATCGTAAATTCCGCAGTCGGAAATTACGATCTGAATAGCCCTGATCAATCGGATGACAAAAACCCGAACACTTCTGACGGGTATTTCTATGTGGACGATTCAGGGCCTGCGGCAGAGGTTGAACAATCGCAAATCTATTGTTACGAAATTACAGCGATTGACCTCCTTGGCGTCGAAAGCTCCAAATCTCCAGCGAATAACGGACCGGAGAACTGCGCTGCTTTCCAGGATTTCGAACCACCGAATTCCCCCGTTGGATTCGAAGCCGAACTTGTGGTCGACCAGGTCCGCCTGAAGTGGCTAACTGTTTCTGATGCCGAAACTTATTCTGTTTATCGGGCCGAAGTTGATGCAGGCGCTCCGTACCCAAGGAAGACGATCGATTGGCTGACATTAGAAGTTGATCCCGGATTCGTAGACGCCGGTGATTACACGTCTTTCAACGATGCTTCAATATCTGATATCCCCGCAACTGAGCAGGAGGAGAAAGATTACTGGTACAGAGTGAGAGCTTGGGATGCGGGTATCAATCCCAGCCCTCTAAGCCAGCCGGTTTATGTGTTCATGCGGGACGGGTTTCCACCAGAAACCCCCACCATGGAAATCACCGTCGCTGAGCGCGGTGACGAAGATTCCAAAACATCACAGTACGATCAAATTGACCCTTCAGGGCCATGTATTCGTGTTGAAATAGACGGTGATACAGACTACGTACAAATTTACCGTGCACTTGATGATGGATCGATGCAACTTGTTGCAACCATCCCTGTAGAGGTTGGCGAAAATTGGGTTCATTGGTGTGACTCAATCAGTGACATGCCCGGATCGGTACCCGTCACCTACATCGCCCAGGCACACGATTCAGACGGGAACTATTCGTGGTCGGAGTCGGCAGAGGTAATAGTTGGTAGTGAAGCCCTGTTTGAGGCTCCTGCAATTACAAGCATTCTGTCCGAAGAAACACAGCCTGGAATTGTCAGGAACACGGTCAACTGGAATGCAGATATGTACCCAGATTTTGACGTTTTTAATGTTTACCGTTTCAACAATGACCAGGATGTCGAAACTTTAATCTTGGAAGGCAATTCTTCACCGATTGCCACCGTTCCCGCAGGTCAGGTCCAACCCGTCGGTAATGGCTATTCTTCCGGCGTATACAAAGATTCTGGTCTTCCCGTTAACGCCACTTTGAACTCAGATTTCTACTACGTCGTATCTGCAGAGAGATTTGCTGGCGGAAACCTGGGAGCCGCAGCCGAGAAGATGTCGGAGCCATACCTGGCTCCTCCAGGTGATGCAGGCGACTACCTTACTCACGCACTACGTAATGTAAAAGCTGCGATGTGGTGTTCAGAGCACATCGCAGCGCAAGAAGGCGAAGGAAATTCGGGGGTCAGAATTAACTGGGACCCTGAACCTGTCACCGGAATCGTTCCACCTGCGGGTCTGAAATCGAACCAGGCAGCCCTAGAGCCTACCTGTCGACAAGGAACGGAGCGCGACTGGGGAGCGCATTTAGTGTTCCGATCAAGGTCGGAAGATTCAGGATACGTGCAAATAGCCCCTGTGATTGGGGGATCAATCGGATCCAACCCAGCCAATCCTGAGCACTCCTATTACGCCACGCCCGATGTTCCGATAAACCTGACAGGTGGTATCGAGTATCTAGATAAAGATGCCGCTCACGGGACTTACTGGTATGTCGTGGTAACAACCGACCCTTCAACAGGGGAACCGGTTTCTGTCACACCGCCGAAACAAATAACCCTGGGCCCACTAGCAGAGCTGGCTGACTCTGGATTTAAGAATTACGAATGCCAGCCCAATGACCCTCCACGATTGACCTCCATGTTTGCGCCGACTGAATTGATATTTGGTTCAGGGGAACAAAATGAGTCAACTGTCACGGTCTGTAAGTGGACACTCGCCAAAGAACTCGAACGTGGAATAGCCACAGTTGACGGAACGGGTTTTGTCACCTTCCGTCACCCCGTTGATGGTTCCGAATATCGGGTTCTGGTGACATTTGAAGGTGTGAGGAGCAAGGCATCCGGAATCGTTCTTTCGGGCACTGCCAAAGGGTCACACGACCCAGTATTGATAAAAGGACAGGACCGCTTCGATTACTCCGTAGCAAACATCGTGGTCAGTGTCGATGATGTTGTGCCAAATGGCTCTCAGGCTGATGTAGAACTCCGCCTGCATGAGAGCGTAACTATTGGAGAAAACAACGTACAAAGAAGGTTGTTGGCACTACCAAATACGTGGCTAGATGGAACATTTAACTTCTCAACGATCCTATCTCTGACCCCGTTACCAGCAGGTTCGAACGAAATACTTCCAGGCGACGTCAACTGGTCGGATGGGATTGATTACTTTGTACTCGATCAACTACCGATCGCGGTATTAACGGACCAGTTACTTGTCAGCCCGACATCGATCACGCTCCCTGGAGATGCAATTGGCCGGTACTACGAGCGTTTCCAAGCTCGTGGTATCCGCGGCCCAATCGACAGGATCCCCGTTGGCAAAAGGGTCAACTCAAATGATGCGCTGCTCCAGCAGACCGTTTTCAACGTCGAAAACTTCTCACTCAAAGCGAACGGTTTAAATACTGATTTAACGTCATCAACCGGAATTACATCGGTCAGTTCCGTCCCCTACCTGATGACTCTTGCGGCAGATCAGGTCGCCATACGGATGGAGAACAGTGTCATCGTTGAGGGTGCTGTAACAGGTGATGGCACGATCAGTATTGATTACCTGAATGATGACCCTGACAACCTGGCCTCGCTAACCGGCACATTTGAATCTTTGGATATTGGTGCTAACGGCTTCCTAAACGGCGACATAAAGCTTGTAAACAGTCCGGTCACGTGGCTGGGAGAGAACGGCTTCACGGTTGACGAGACGTTCGGCGGGGCCTGGACAGCCTACATTCCGCCCCTGATTACCAGCGGGTTACCTGCTGACCCACAAAAACTGGATAACCCTCGCGATAACGACAATTCTCTATGGGACCCCATTGCCGTCGACCCGGTGTGGATAATGCCTGGGGTCAATGCGTGGGGAGACGGAGAGGTGACATGGAATTGCCTTGGTGCTGTGTTTGATGCCGAAGTAGATCTGTATCTCAGGCGAAGTGGAATCTCCCATGTCGTGACGGCCTCGATCGCCGGGGACTCGATCTCTGGCAAGCTTTACGGTTATCCCGTTGAGATATCTAAAGCTGAATTAGGGTTCCTCGATAGTCACATTGTGTACTCAACCGTCGGGATGAGTCTCAGAGTCCCTTACCCGGCCAACTTCTCCTTCTCTGGAACAGTTTCCGGATTTGACGGTGCATGCCCAAGGGAAATCACAGCGGCGGCCGGCGGCACTAAGATCACGGCCGATCACTGGAATCTCCCACTGCTTCCGAGTACAGCCGTCTTTGAAGCTCCTGCCCCTGGAGTAACAAAACACCTTTTCCTGAACGGTGGCGTCAATCTACCGCACGATTACGACGACGCGGGAGATGAAGTTGAATGGGTGTCCATGAAAACACGTTGGAACCCCGACGGAACCAGTGGAGGAACCTGGTTTAAGCAGTCTCCAATGGTACTTTTCAACGGATTACATTATCTCGTCGACGTGCAAGATGGCGTTACTTTAAGTACTGATGTCCAGACTAATGGAGAGAAGATAGATTTCCTGGCAAATCACATCGCTGAACATGGAAACGTACACGACCTCGAGTGCCTGGATGAAAATGCCTGTCCCGGTTGGATTTCATATTCCGGTACGTTAACTGTTCCTTACTTTGGTCCACTACTGACGGATCAAGGCTCGGAACAAGTCATACTTCATGTGTTCACGCCCATAGAAGATGACGGCAATGAAATGCAGTGCGCCTCATGCACGGGTTATATCGGTAACAGCGGTGTCCGAGCAAAACAGACTTGGATTTCCGATGCCGGGCTCGAACTTGATTTCCCGTTGGTTATCGCAAAACGGGCAGATGATGGCTCTGGGTTCATCATGACAGGAACAGAGCATACGTCCGTGCTTCCTCTTGAAAATGAGAATTCCGAAATAATACGTTTTGACTCATCTGTGGTGATTGACTCTAATAATTCAGGGGCCGGTTTCGAAAACCATTCCCGAATCTTTCTTGGCCTAAGTTCAGTCCCTGCCAGTGTTAGAGCAATAGCAGAAACGATCGATGAAGTTGGAGAGGAAAGTCCCTCGGAGACTACTATCGATCGTTGGCTAAACAGGTCGGTATCAGACGAAGAGAAGAATCTTGATCCAGGAGATCTAGATCTCTACACAGGCGTCATCGACCCTGAAACGGGAGACCCAACAACTGTCGCCGGGTGCCAGGGGATCATCCCACAGATATGGCCAGATTACGGAGAACTTAAATATCCTGATACGTACGAAGTCATCAACACAGCGGCAATGAATCTGGTCCCGGTAGCTTGCTTCGACATTGACGCTGTAGAGAGCGCACTCGATGACGCCGATGAGAATGGGACACAAAACATCGAACGGCTTCTGCGGCTAGGTGGTGGAGTTGGACAGGCTTTGCAGTTCGGCACCGACTCCCCCCCTCCACCCTACAAGATGCAATTCAATCTGGTACGTGGGAATGTCGAATTCACTACAAATGAGGTTGGTGGCACAGATTTTGAACGCTTTGACCTCGGAATGCGAGTCAATATATCCGAAGCTGAATCCCAAGACTCTGAACACACTTTTCTAAAGACTAATTTACTTGGCTTTAGTTACACAAAATCAGGGGATTTCACTATCCTAGGACAAAACGTAAAAGCGGATGTATTTGGATACAAAGTCACCCGCGCAGATTTCACACTTGTGATCAGTACCGGGGCCGGTAATGTTGGAGTTCAGGGCGGGCTGACCTATTACGACGGAGTCGACATTAGCACCCTGACGCTCGACGATATTTCTGGCGTATTTGGGTTTGGTGAGAGTGTTTTCTATGTTGGCATGAATGGCAATGGGACGCTTAATTTACAAGACACCACTGCAAGTGTCGGAGCCGGGTTGCTCATTGGGAGGATAAACCAGAGTAGTAAGCCTCTTCTACAGGACCATGGTTTCGCTGAACTTATAGATAAATTCCCCGAGGCTGGTGGCCCAATGACAGGGGTCTACATACGAGGATTAACCGACGTACCAATCATTCAAGACGGTTGTGCCCTTTCTTTGAATGTTGGTGGAGAGGTCGAAGTCTGGTTCTTTACAGGAGAACAGACAGCGTACGGGGGATCGCTGAGAGGGTTTGCTTACGGAGAAGCTCTTTGTGTTATCTCGGCACGTGGTGACGTCTCGCTATCAATGTCCAAGTCCGGTGTGAATAACCAGGGTGAAGATATTTGGGAGTTTGACGGGGAGGGCTGGGTGGCCGGTGGTGCCGGATTCGATTGTGATCCTGGGACCTGGGGGCCGAACTGGTCAGGAAGGTGGTGGAACGATGACTGGTGCTACCAAGCCGGCGCCTACGCTGCTATATCCTGGAATTCAGATGAAGGGTGGGATTACTCATTGGATGCAGATTACGAATAGCACCATACCGATGATCCAGCCTCGATCAGACGAACTCGGCTCCGCTTATGATGATCGAGTCGGGAACAGTGGTCTGGCGGCTACCGGACACACGCAAACTAGCGGTGCTGTGGCAGGTCACGGACTACCGGAGTTGAGCGGAAGTGCGCCCGGTTGCTGTCAAATCTGCTGTCAAACGCGAACCGACCCCGGTAGCAGTTACGCCGCCGAGGCCGGTTTTACGATTGTTTTTCTGGTGGAGCTGGCGAGGATCGAACTCGCGACCCCCTGGTTGCAAACCAGGTGCTCTCCCACTGAGCTACAGCCCCACTGATTGGCCCGGGTTCTTTTATGATCGGGCCCCTATAAGCATAATCGCCAGTTGACCCTGCGCGCCATCTGCGATTCAATTATCAGAATGAAGTCTGCCAGCGTAGCTCAGGGGTAGAGCAGCTGTTTCGTAAACAGCAGGTCACAGGTTCAAATCCTGTCGTTGGCTCCATTCGTAAATCAAACGCAAGAGGGGCACTCAGAAATGGGTGCCTTTTTTCGCGTAATGGTCACAATTTGGTCACAAAGGTTCGCGAAATTGGGATCTCCTCAGCGGTTTGAGTTGTCCGGTTAGATCAGTGTTTTGAGACCTTTACGCGCAACATTGCCTCAGATCCGGTAGTCCGTCACATGCCACAGCACCGCTAGCTCGCGTGTGTCCGGTAGCCGCCATACAACCGTTCCTGAAGGCGCAACTACTCGTTTAGACCGCGCTACATCCTCCAGGCTCACGTCATGATCCAGAACGGCGTGAATGATCAGCATGTGCGGGAACTGTAGTGCGAAGGTCGTGTCGGTAATGGACGGGCAGAGACCGCAGATCAAGTGCGCTCGCTGGCGTGCTCCGTACATAACGGCACTGTACGGCTCTGCTGTCACTGCTCACAGGCCGATGTGTCAGTCAGGTAACCGATTACGCCGTCAATCCCCGGAGGCCTTTTTATCAGATTTACGCAGTTCCGGGTCGGTAGCGACGGCAATGAATTTCAACAGCCCGGCGACCGCGATGATGGACCCGCCAAGAAACAAAGGCACTCGCGCCTCCGGACGCTGAACGATTAAGCCATCGCCCAGTTGGATCGCCGCCAGGACAACTCCGGCAACGGTGAGCGCCACATAGGGCAACAGGTTCCGGATCATCGGAGTCTCCCGGCTATTTAACCGTTCCATCGATCTATAAATTTCGGACTTGGCCCGTTTTCACGAACCGGTCTATCGAACAACCCTATCTAACAACAAGGTTAACGAGTCTCCCCGGAACGTAGATGCGGCGAACGATCTCGGTGTCGTCCGTGTACGCCTTTACACGGTCAGACGCGAACGCGGCCTCAAACGCCTGTTCCTCGGTGACGTCTGCAGCGAGTTGCAATTTTTCCCGGACCTTGCCGTTGATCTGTACGACGACCGTAATCACTTCGTCAGCGGCTAGCTCTTGATCCCATAGGGGAAGAGACTCGTTGTGGATGCTGAACGAATGACCGGTCCGTTCCCAAAGTTCCTCTGCAATGTGGGGGGCGAGCGGCGCCGTCAACAACAACATGCGTTCCACGGTGTCGGACCATGCCGCAGCGGATATCGCTCCGCTGTCCCACCCACGATTCATCTCGTTCACGAGTTCCATGAGCGCAGCGATAGTGGTGTTGAACTTGAATCGTTCAAGATCCTGGATAGCACGGCGTGTCGTCTTGTGCGATGCCCTAAGAAGTTCACGATCGGCCTCCGTAGCCCCTAGCTCGGCAGAAGAGAGCTCTGAAGTATCCCGGTTTGCCAGGTCCCATAATCGGTTCAACCAGCGGGTGATGCCAGCCAGCCCATCGTCACTCCAGTCCCCTCCTTGATCCCACGGGCCAAGGAACATCAGAAAGCAGCGAATTGTATCCGCACCGTAACGATCAACCAGAGGGTCAGGCGGTAGCGGGTTGGAGCGCTTGGATATCTTCTTATGGTCCTTGATCAAGAGACCCTGGTTGAACAGCCTTGAGTAAGGTTCGTCAAAGTCGAGCATGTTGAGATCGCGCAGCGCCTTCGTGAAGAACCGTGCGTACAGCAGGTGCATCACGGCATGCTCCGCCCCGCCCATGTACTGATGTACCGGCAGCCATGACTTCACGGCATTCGACTCAAACGCCACTTCAGACGATTTTGGACTTGCAAATCGGAGGTGGTACCAGGACGAATCGACGAACGTGTCCATCGTGTCCGTCTCTCGTTTTGCCGACTCGCCGCATTTGGGGCAAGTGGTGTTAATAAATTCGGCGTCATCCGCCAGTGGGGAGCGGCCTGTTGGCTTGAAGTCTGCCTCGTCCGGCAGGCGTACCGGAAGTTCACTGATCGGCACGGGCACAATCCCGCAACCCTCGCAGTGGATGATCGGGATAGGAGTACCCCAGTAGCGCTGCCTGGACCATTGCCAGTCACGCATTCGGTACGTAACACGGCGTTGGCCTATGTCATTGGACTCGATCTTGTCTGCGATCTTCTCCAGACCCTCTTTGTTGGAGAGGCCGTCGAACTCCGCGGAGTTGATCTGAGTCCCGGGCATCAGATACGCTTCGTTCAGTTCTGATCCATCCCAGTCATCGGGGGCGATCACGACCCTTATCGGCAAGCCGTATTTCTTCGCAAATACAAAATCACGATCGTCGTGGGCCGGCACGCCCATGACAGCGCCGCTCCCATAGGTTGCGAGGACGTAATCCCCGACCAATATCGGCACGCGTTCCCCATTCAGTGGGTTCGTCGCGTAAGCGCCCGTGGACACGCCGGTTTTCTCTCGCTCCGTTGACGTACGATCTATCTCAGGAGTACGGGCCGCCTCGGCGATATATTCGGAAACCGACTCTTGTTGTTCTGCCTGCGTCAATTCCTCGACCATCGGATGCTCCGGAGCGAGCACAACAAACGTCACGCCGTACACCGTATCGATGCGCGTGGTGTAGGTGGTCAGGATGGTCTTCGACAGGCCGTATTCAGAAATATCGAACTGGAAGTCGACGCCTTTTGATCGGCCGATCCAGTTGGTCTGCATCAGCTTTATTTTGTTTGGCCAGTCGATGTCATCCATCTGAAGGAGCTCTTCTGCATAAGCGGTGATGCGAAAGAACCACTGGTCCATCTCTCGGCGCGTGATGACTGTGTCGCAACGCTCACAGGCGCCATCGAGCACCTGTTCGTTGGCGACCGTGGTCTGGCAGCTCGGGCACCAGTTGGCGAATCCACGTGACTGGTAGGCCAGCCCAGCCTCGTATAGTTTCAGAAACAGGTACTGGTTCCAGCGGTAGTAGTCCGGCGTGTGTGTCGCCAGTTCCCGATCCCAGTCATAGCTGGTTCCCATCGCCCGGAACTGCCGCCGCATGTTGACGATGTTTTTCTCTGTATAGATGCGCGGGTGGATGTTTGAAGCG
>Ga0209403_10007471_pt1 | contig 10770 bp, 9 predicted proteins | sample ArcticOcean_MG_C_8_FD_187440 | JGI IMG/M metagenome (GOLD analysis project Ga0209403, IMG submission 187440) | Marine microbial communities from western Arctic Ocean - ArcticOcean_MG_CB11_86 (SPAdes) (version 2) | ecosystem: Environmental > Aquatic > Marine > Oceanic | place: Arctic Ocean...
TCCGAATCGCTACTGGAACTTGGGCATGACCTGTTCTGCGAACAATTTCATGGACGCCATCACTTTGCTGTGTTCCATGCTGCCAAAGGCGAAGTTGGCCCCAAAGTAATTGATGCCGTGGTCTCTCTGCAGTCCTGCGATACGCTCTACGCACTGTTCTGGAGTGCAGAAGTAGTTATTGTCGATCTCCGACTGGTAACTCCGTGGCTCGTCGGGCCGGGTCTTCTTCCATAGCTCTAAGTCCATGTTGATCTCGTCACCCTGTGTTATCGTGCGCCGGTACGCGCTGAGATCACGCACCCAGGTTATGGCCTTTTCCGGGTAGGCGTTGGCTTCTTTCTCATCTTCAGACAAGTACGTGAAGCGGAAGAATGGCATCTCAACCATCTTGGACTCTTTACCGGCGGCCTCGCACCGTTCAGAGTAAAGGCTCATCAGGGCCAACGTGTCGTCCAACGGCGTGGCGTAGGTAGTTAGGACTGGCAAACCCCGTTCGACTGCAATGTCGATGCTGGCGGCGGTGCGGGAAACGGCCACGTGCACCGGGGGATGAGGCTGCTGCAGTGGCCGTGGGGCGATGGTGATTCCGTCCACCTGATAATATCTGCCGTGGTAGGTGAAGTCTTCCGTGGTCCATAATCCGAGAATAATATCTAGGACTTCGCGAAAGCGATCGTTCCTCGACTCGAAATCGATCTTAAAGTTCCCGTACTCATAATCAGCCGAACCGCGACCAACCCCTAAGTTCAACCTGCCCTTGCTAAGCAAGTCCACCATGGCCGCTTCTTCAGCCAGCCGGATTGGGTGATGAAACGGCAGAACACTGACCCCGGCTCCCAGCCTGATAGTCTTGGTCTGAGCGGCGATATGGGAAAGGATTGGCATCAATGAGGGGAATATCCCGTAACGGCTGGAGTGGTGTTCGGCGATCCAGAGGGATTCGAATCCCAATTCCTCGCCGTATTGGGCCTGCTCCAGGATCTCTCCGTAGATCCGGCTCTGGTGAGACGTGTCCTTGTCGGCCCAAGAGGCTGGGAGAAATAGGGCGAACTTCATGATGGTTTTTGACTCCTTATGGCTGGCGGCGCTGCCTGAAATGGACGCTGGCGGGCAACGGCGAGTATATAGCAGGCTGGAGCAGCAGGGAATGGCGAATTGATCCCCCGCTCCATATATGCCGGCGCCTGGGCGTCGTCCTTCCGCTTTAGAGATTTCCGGCTGTTTTGGGCCTCAACCCTGTTTTACTCCCTGGGAACCGGCATGGAACATGTGGCCGTGGGCTGGTTGGTGTTTGACATCACCGGCTCGGCTTTCATGGTTGGCGTGGCGGCGGCAGCTCGCATGGCACCCTTGTTCTTTTTGGGAATCCTCTCCGGAGCGATGGCCGATTGGCTAGAACGGAGATTATTCTTGTTTTTTAGTGCCCTCGGCGGAGTGGCCGTCGCTTCGGTCTTGGCTGTGATTCTCATAACCGGCGACCCGCCCATCTGGTTGGTGGTGGTGCTGGTCGCCGCCGGTGGTTGTGTGTTCGCGTTTACCCTCACCACCAGAAACGCCTACACCTATGACATTGTTGGCCCTCAGCACGCATTGAACGGGCTGTCTCTGAACCAGATGGCCATGCAGTCTGGCGGTATCGTTGGTGCATTAATCTCCGGGGCATTAATCGAGTTGGTTGGTCCGGGGTGGCAGTATCTGGCAATAGCAGCAAGCTACGTGGGTTCTGCCTCGGTGCTTCTGATTATCGGCAAATCTGCCACGACCGGACAGCCGGAACGTGAATCGGTGCTGCACAACCTGGCTGGGTACGTCCGTTTCCTCCGAGAAAACCGGGTGATATTCATCTTAATGTGCCTAACTTCTATCACTGAGGTGCTGGGCTTCACCCACATGACACTGCTCCCGGTATTCGCCAAAGAGGTGCTGCACGTGGGACCGGTGGGCCTGGGGTACCTGACCGCCGTGAGACAGGCTGGCGGATTGATGGGCTTGGCGTTGTTGGCCAATTTGCGGGACTTCAGGCGCAAAGGCCTGCTGATGTTCATCATTGCCACTGGGTTTGGCGTTGGTCTGATGGGTTTCTCGCTGTCATCAGCATTGGTCATATTCATCGTGGTGCTTGCGGCGGTCAACGCCTGCGCCATGTCGGTGGACACCCTCTACAAGACGTTGATGCAGTCCAACGTCTCTGACGAGCAGAGAGGGAGAGCAATGGGGTCATGGGTCTTAAGCATTGGAGTTGCCCCAGTCGGGCATCTGGGCGTGGGCGCACTGGCCTCGGCTCTGGGCGCGCCGGGCGCATTGTTGGTCAACGGCGCAGCCCTCACTGCAATAACCGTTGCAGCGGCATTTAAGTTGCCAAAGATCCGCCGGTTGGAATAGACACCACTACCCAATCGACCCCATTTAACAACTTTCTCTGAGTGCCTTCGGCCCAGCCTCTTCGCGCCAGGTCATTCACGTGCGGGAATGATGCAGGGTCATCCCCCGGTCAACCGCGTACCCGCTAGAATTCTGCCATTTGAGTCTGTCGCTTGATATAAGAATGCCGACTGAACCCTAACCGGGAATAAGCGTAAACGGTCTTCCAGTTAGCAATATTATCTTTGGACAGCCCCGGTTTCAGTACTCGCTATTAGGTTCATTTAGAAAAGTAAAACCCCGGCGCGCTTGCCGGGGTCTTTCTTTGTTTCATTTATTTCAGGGGTGATCTGAGCAGTTTAGGCGAGGCACTTAGCCACAAATTGCTTCATCAACCCGATGGCGCGGTCAGACTCCAGTCCAGGCGTATTTCCAAAGAGATGGGGCATATCTGGGAATAATTCCAGCTCGATCTCCCCGCCGGCATCACGATAAGCCGCGACAAATTCTTTGGTCACCGGCACTGGCAGGTTCGTATCGGCTGTCCCTTGGACGATAATCGTGGGTGGCAGAGTTGCCTTTTCTCCGCGTTTCAGTATCTGGTACGGAGAGCCTTCTTTCATGGCGTCTGTGTTACCAAAATATCCTTCACTCAGGCCAATGATTCTGTCGTCCCCCTCCCTTTGAACGTAAAGGTATCGCTCGTATGGAGCAACGATTGGCCAACCCAGCAAAAGATATTTAAGGGTGGCGTCGGCGTCTGACCCTGGTAATTTGATGGTGGAGTAGGCTGGATGTGTTGGCCTCATCGCGCTCAATAAAACCGTGTGGCCGCCGCTGGAACCGCCAAGTCCGCCGACGGTCTCCGGATCGGCATTGAAGTCCGTTGCATGGGTTTTTAACCACCGAATACCCAGGTTTACATCCTCAACCTGAGCGGGATAGGGATGGTCTGGAGACTGGCGAAAGTCTACGGCGGCAACGACGATACCGCTTTCAGACAGTGCCCGATTCATTACTTCGTTGGCTGTGCGATCGCCATTGGTCCAGACTCCACCATGAACATCCAGCAACGCCGGGAACGGGCCTAGTCCTTCTGGTTGGTAGACCCTGACGGCCAAGCCATCCTGGTACTCCAACTCTTTCACGATAATCTGACAGCTATGTTCCGGGTCGTATACCACCGTTGGGTTGCTGGCCATGTGGCCCTCCAGTAATAAAAATTGATTGATAATCCTGCTACAACGTTTTGCGAACGTACTTGTAGTCCTTGGAGATACCAAACTCAGGCACCGGAGACGGATTCTTGACCTGGAAACGGTAATTGGGGTCTAGGGCTGGTTTTGGACCAATCGTGCCGCGTAGCACGCCGATGGCCTCAACCTCATGCTCAACAACGTCACCGGGTTCCAGGAACCGGGCTTTCTCAAAGCCTTTTCGGATGGACTCACGGATTGATCCACCGCCAACGGTTCCGCTGCCAATGACATCACCGGGAACTATACGGCTGTCCTTGGATGCACGCTCAACCATGTCGGCGAAGGTGAAATAGCCATTCTCGGCAGCGCCGTCCTTCATCCAGAGGTCTCCGTTGACTCGGACCTCGCATTTCAGGTGCAGGTGGCCGTCTTTCAGATAAGGGGCCATCTCGTCTTTGGTTACCAACCAGGGGCCAATGGACGACGCGGTGTCCTTCCCCTTGGCCGGGCCTAGACCAAAGGCCATCTCATCAACCTGCAAGTCACGGGCGCTCCAGTCGTTGAACAGCGTGAATCCAGCGATGTAGTCCATTGCGTCGGCTGCGGCAACGTTGCTGCCCTCTTTGCCAATCACAATGCCAATCTCAAGCTCATAGTCGAACTGGGATGATGCGGAAGGGTGGGGAATCACAGCATCGGTCCCGTAAACACACAGCGGGTTGGAGAAGTAGAAGACCGGCATGCGATACCAGGCTTCGTTGGGCTCGCGAATTCCCTGGTTGCTGGCATGTTCCTCATAAACGATAAAGTCTCGCACAGTGGGCGGTTGGATCACGGGAGAACGTAGCTGAACGCTGGTCAATGCCACTCTGGGGGCAGATGTGTCCTTAGCCAGGGCTTCCCGAACTCGTTCAATAGCGTTATCCCCAGTCTCCAGCAGCGCTCTTACGTCCCGCAGGGGATGGCCGCTGGTGTCCACCAGGGCGCTGACGTCAACAATCTCTTCACCTTGAAGGACACCACAGCGGGGTCCTTTATCTGTGTCATAACTTAGTAGTCTCATCTGGGTCTCCCATTTTCAGCCGAATACGCTTTAGAACCGAATCCGTTCAGGCCACATCAGTGACAAGAACAGGTGGAATTACAGCACACACGCCTGTCTTGGTCAATTGCAAATAGCGTTTGTTGAAAGGTCTTTAGCTCGTGGGCTCCTCGTTTAGGAAAGCCACTATGGATTCTGGTTCCATCAAAGGATAGAGGGTGAACTCCGCGGGAACAGCATCCGCCCATTCGTTCAACAGGCCATGCAACATCTCGTGGGACTCCACGTCAAAGACCGCCACTGCTCCGCGTCCGGTGCGTGGGTAGAACGACCGGGCGATTCCCTTGGCTAATTTGTCTTCCACCCAAGGCCAGAAACTCTTGCGAGCCTCACGGGCTTCAGATGGGCGGGTTGGCGCAGGGTTACTTATTACTAAAAACAGCATTATCTTTCCTTATAAGCCAAGCTCGAAAAGCCGAACTCGGTGAAACCAAACGGGTGTTTAACACTATATATGGCTGAAATACCGCGCTAAAAGGGCAGGGAGGTATCTAGTTTGGCTCCCAGCAATGCCTGCCCGCCAAGCTCGTAATTTATGTGTGTCCCGGAAATATGCTGGCCGCCCACGTGCAGGTCTCTAAAGAACCGCTCTAGATCGTTGGCCTGATGTATCGCGCCCGTCCCGGCTTGATAGAACAATTTGTCCACAACAACCACGGATTGACGTATCGCGTGGGCAATCGCAAGTTGGGCGTGTACTGCCTTGTCCATCAGGTCAGGACTCTTGGCCACCTGAGACTTCCACAGGGCTCCAACAGCGTCCAAAACGTAGCTCCGACCGGCGCCGATAATTGCCTCGCATTCGCCAACGGTCGTCTGGACCGTTTGTCGGTCACGCAAGGACCTAGTGGACTGAGTGGTGCCAGCGCCGGCCAGTTCCATGAACGCATTAATGGCCCCTCTGGCCATTCCCAGGGAGTTGGCCGCGGCCAGTGTCCAACTCATTAAGAGGGCTGTTTGAGGGTTGTACAGTGGGCTGTCGTGGACGGCCGGGGCTGCGCGTTCATAGGTATGGCTGATTGGAACAAACAGGTCAGAGAACGAGGCATCGTTACTGGCGGTGCCCCGCATGCCCATGGTGTTCCAGACTAGGTGCACCGTGCCGTCTTTAACCGGAACCACAACCACGCGACTCACCGGCCTGCCGTCGGCCTCCAAGACCGGGCCTTTCTCGTCCACCAAGTCACAGTTCAGGAACAGGCATTTGGCGTGATCGACGCCACTTAGGTAGTTCCAGCGACCGGAAACAATGTAACCGCCATCGGTCACCGTGGCCGTACCTCCAGACCGGGCTGAACCGGACCCGCTGATAACGGGCGGGTCACCGAACAATTCTTTGGCTGCTTCTATAGTTAACCTGGAAATAGCGGAGGTCAGCGCGGTACCGTTGAAACAACACCAGCCTACCGACCCGTCCACCGTGGAAATTGTCTCCACAACAGGGAATGCTGTGATTGGGTCCAACTCCGGCCCGCCCAAGACTTTGGGTACGTACAGCCCAAATAGTCCCTTTTCGGCCATTGCTTCCGCCAAATCCGCGGGCAATTGGCATTCTGAATCAATTTGATTCAGATTCTCTCTAATCATAGGTAGCATGGATTTTGCAGCGCTGAGCATGTCTTCCGCCATTTATCTATTCCTCTGGATTAAAACTGGGAGCGTATAGGCGCAAATTTAATTTGTTCGACCGGGCCCATTCTACGCCTGGCGCGGGTATTATAGCCAAGACTTGAAGCAAGACCAACCTGCCGTATGGCACTAATGTCTTCCGGCGGCGGTTACAATGACTGAACCACGCAGATTGGAATCTAACCCCTGTCTGGTTTAGAATTTTGCCTGGATGCTTGAACCAGTAATTTTCGAAATGCTACTATAGGCATTAACTATTGGTGCGCAGACTGCGCGGAGATGGACGGATGGCAGAAAACGATATCGCCTTGATGGGTCATCTTATGCGACGCGCCGGATTCGGCGCTCAGTACCATGAGCTTGAAGCCCGTGCGGCGAAAGGATATGAAGAGACTTTAGAGGAATTGCTCAACCCCCAGGACCATCCAGATGGGATGGACTTGGATTTAGCTGAGCGTTACTTCATTGAATGGAACCACTTTATAAGAGGGGTTCCCGAATACATCGCCTTTAGGATGATCAATTCCGCCCGGCAACTGGAGGAGAAAATAGTTCTCTTCTGGCACGGGATTTTGTGCATTTCAGATAGCAAATTACAGAGCTACCCCACGGAATATGAGGAACTAGAGTTGTTCCGGCATCACGGACTGGGTAGTTTCAAAGACCTTTTGTTGGGCATATCCAAGGACCCGGCAATGATCTATTACTTGGACAACTGCCTCAGCCACAAGGGCGCCATCAACGAGAACTACGGCCGCGAACTGCTGGAGTTGTTCTCCCTGGGTGTGGGCATGGACGGAGAGTTCAACTACACCGAAGACGATGTCAAAGAATGCGCCAGGGCTTTCACCGGTTGGACCATAGCGAACTCGATCCCCCAGCAGCCCTACGGTCGCTATGCCGCCCAGTTCGTCTACAACCCGGACGACCATGACGACGAAGAAAAGACATTCCTTGGCGAGACTGGTAATTTCAACGGCGAAGATGTCATAGACATCATCGTGAAGCAGCCGGCCACCGCTCGGTTCATATCACGCCATCTTTACAACTTCTTCGTCGCCGATGACGTTGAAGTGCCATCCTGGATGGACACTCCGCCCCGTGACCCTGAGACCATCAAAATGCTTGAAGAAGAGTATTTCCGGTCTGATTACAACATTAAGAGCATGTTGCGGGTGTTGTTCAATTCAGACGCCTTCAAAAACGCCCGTTTCGCCAAGGTAAAGAGCCCAATTGAGACAATCATTGGCACTCTGCGCTTGGTTGGCGACTGGACCGAGCCCAAACCCGGCCTAGAATTCATCTTTGACGAGATGAAATACATGGGCCAGGAGATTCTGAACCCACCTTCAGTTGAAGGCTGGCACACTGGCAAAGAATGGATCGATGGAGGTACGCTGGTTCATCGCATAAACTTCACCGCAGATTCGGTATGTAATACCAGCTTCCCGGGCATACAGTCTATAATTGAAAAGCTTGCTGCCCAAGGTTCCACACTTTCCCCAGAAGGGTTGGTGGATGGCTGCCTTAGACTGTTGGGTGACTACGAGATGTCCGAAGAGACCCGCCGGATGTTAGTGGACCAAAACAGCAAGGGCGGTGAGGTTCATACAGACTCGGATGAGTTTGGTGCCAAGGTCGGTGAGACCTTGCGCTTGATTGTCGCAACCAAAGAATATCTCTACGCTTAGGCGTAGATAACAACTTAGCCAAAGACCCAAAAGACCCAAAAGACCCAAAAACAACGTCCCTTTTAAGCAGGAGTAGGTAATGACCTCCAGTAAGAAAGACCCAGTATTGGTGGTACTTCAACTATCGGGCGCATACGATGCCTTGAATACCATCATTCCCTATAACGACCCCCTCTATAAGGACTTCCGAACGGTGCTCAAGGTTGAGCCGGAAGATGTCTTGACAATCGACAACAAAGTTGGGTTCCACCCTTCGATGGCGCCGATCAAGAATCTCTACGACCAGGGTAAGGTGGCAGTGATTCAGGGGATTGGCTACCCCAATCCCATACGCTCACATTTCCGATCCATGGACATCTGGCACACCGCCGCGCCGGAGAAGATGGGCATGGACGGCTGGTTGGGTCGCGCCATTGGCGATATGGACCCCCACAAAGAAAACGTATTGACCGGCGTCAACTTTGGTCGCGGCCTCCCCAGGGCGCTGGCCACCTCCGGCGTCTCCGTTGCTTCCGTGGGCGGCCTTGATCAATTGGGCGTGTTAACCGGAATAGAGGACCAGAGTCAGCGGACTGAGGCATTGGACATATTTGCCCGAATGTACTCACCAATGATCGGCTCCGGCGCAACAAACGACTATTTGTCACAGACGGGGTTGGACGCATTGAAAGGGGCAGACATCCTCGCCACAGCGCCCACAGGTTACACATCAACCGTGGAGTACGGCGGCGACCAATTCTCCCAGTGGTTGAAGAACGTGGCCCAGGTGCACTTGGCAGGTCTTGGCTCACGGGTGCTCTATACCGGACTGAACCCCGGCGCTTTTGACACCCACGCCAACCAAACAACTGCTTTCCCTCAACTCTGGGGCCAGGTCTCCAACGCGGTGGAAAACTTCTACCAGGACTTGAAAGAACACGACGCCAGCCAGGAAGTGGTCATCTTGATGTTCACTGAGTTTGGCCGTCGGGTGCAGGAGAACGGCTCCGGCACAGACCACGGCTCTGGCAGCGTGGCCTTTGTGTTAGGTGACGCCGTTGAGGGTGGCCTCTACGGTGACTATCCTTCCCTTGAGCTAGACAAGTTGGATCAGGGCGATCTGCGCTGGAACAACGACTTCCGAGACACCTACGCCACTCTGCTTGAGAAGTGGATGGGCTTGGACGCCAAGCCCATTCTCAGAGGATCGCACGAACAGTTCGACTTTATCAAGTAAGGTTCTATCTAGCAAAACCCCGGGCCGCGCAGTCTACGCCTGGGTCTAAGTCCTATCGCTACTCATCTGACGAGTAGCGGAATATCACTGTGAGGAAATTATGGTTACTCAGGTAGCGCCCATAACCTTTCGATATAGCCACACCATTGGCCGACAAGAGACCCGCGGCGGCGACGGTTTCTTCAACCCTGTTGCAATCGCACGGGGCGAGGGAGATCGCATGTATGTGGTCAGCCGGGGCACAGAAACACCGGTGTTTTATCCCTGTAAACGGGTGACCATCTGCAGTGTTGATGAAGAATACATTGGCCAGTTTGGATTCAAAGTCCACCCGGAAGATGCCGATAGGTCAGCACCGGACGGCGCTCTGTTCTGGCCCACATCGGTTGCTTTAGATTCCCAGGGCAATGCCTACGTGGCCGACGAGTGGCTCAACCGGATTTCCGTGTTCACCAAGGACGGTGACTGGATTAGAAAATGGGGTGAGCCCGGTGATGCCGACGGTGAGATCAATCGCCCCTCCGGAATGGCCTTTGACGCCGAAGATAACCTCTACATGGTGGATAGCAACCACCACCGGATACAGGTCTTCAGCAAAGACGGACAATTCAAGTTCAAGTGGGGTACTCAGGGCGCCGGCGACGGTGAGCTGAACTTTCCCTGGGGCATCGACATTGACAAAAACGGCGACGTTTATGTGGCTGACTGGCGCAATGACCGAATCCAGAAATTCTCCCCTGATGGCACTTTCTTGATGAAGTTTGGCTCCTCAGGCCAGGGACCCGGCGAGTTTAACCGCCCTACGGGAATTGCCGTTGATAAAGACGGGGCGATCTACGTAGCCGATTACAAGAATGACCGCCTACAGGTATTCAACTCGGAGGGTGAGTTCGTCACCCAATTAACCGGCGAAGCAACATTGTCCAAGTGGGGCAAAGAACGGGTGGAGATTGACCAGTCGTTCATCAGAGCCAGAAATAGGTCACAGGGACTGGATGAGCGTGAAAAGATCTTCCAGGGACCGATAGCTGTGGAAGTTGACGATGAAGGTCGCGTATTTGTGACCGAGGTTCCCAGGCACCGGGTTCAGGTCTTCCAGAAGCAGTCTCCAGAATTTCACGGCGGGCCTTTATAAGACGTCTATAAAGCCTTTCTTAGACTTAATAGACCGTTGGCACAGCGCTAACTGGTTGACTGTTCGATTGTCCCTATAAGCTGCCTATCTTCGTTGAGGTCAAACGGTTTGCTCAAGACTGGATTACCGGCCATGGTGAGGAATTCGTTGGCCTCGGTGCTTGTAGTATCCCCGGTGACAAAGACCAATTTCTTGGCCAAGTCTGGGGAGACTTCACTGGCCAGCCTGTAGAAGCTCTGACCGTCAAGCCCTGGCATGCTCAGGTCAGCGAACATGATGTCGAACCCTGTACTCTGAATCAACTGCCACGCATCTTGCCCGTTGGACGCCAATACTACGTCATGGCCGTCTGCGGTCAAGGCACGGAACATAGTGTTCCGGAAAACCGGCTCATCATCCACCACTATTATTCGCATTTTTGGGCTTAAACCAGCGTA
>Ga0209403_10007474_pt1 | contig 10767 bp, 15 predicted proteins | sample ArcticOcean_MG_C_8_FD_187440 | JGI IMG/M metagenome (GOLD analysis project Ga0209403, IMG submission 187440) | Marine microbial communities from western Arctic Ocean - ArcticOcean_MG_CB11_86 (SPAdes) (version 2) | ecosystem: Environmental > Aquatic > Marine > Oceanic | place: Arctic Ocean...
CCTATCGGGAGACCCAAGTTCCCTGACGGTCAAACCTCAGTGTTAGCTTCTTGATACCTGAAATCCATTACGTTAGGTTGATACCATGTCATCAAAGCCACCCAAACGAGCAAAGTTCTCCAACAAGCTGGTGTTCGGCCTCATTGGTCTGGCCGCGCTTAGCTGGGGCCTCTGGTTCGCCTCGCAAGGCTAGCCAGGGCTATGCCCTGGACCCACATACCTGCCGGGTGCCTAGGCAGGGTCCACTCCTGTACCTTCTTGCCGTGGCCGTCCCCTCCCCGTGATACCATCACCCCATGAATCGCTTGTTCAAACGTATTGCACAGTACATAGCGTGGTTTGCAGTCATGATCGGCGGTGTGGCGTGTCTGGTAGTGCCACTGATCTACGGATTCAGCTACGGCGAGTGGTGGGGACTGCCGTTCCTGCTCGTCGGAGCCCCTCCGCTGATATATTTCACCTTCAAACTCGGCGCCAAGTGGGACATTAACCTGCCTGAATTCGACTAATAGGCAACGCATCCGGTCAGGAGTGACCTTAAACCTTTTTACATAGAATCATCTAATATTCTACCCACCCACTCCATCCAAGCGTATAGTGCACCCAATTTGATTCGCCCCGTCTTTGGAGGAATGTATTTGAACAATTATGGTAAGCCGCCAAAAGACCCTGACTTCCATCGTGAGGTCTATCGGGAGTCAGGGGATCAAATCCGAAACATCAATAATGTCCGCAATACCTATAGAGCAGTGGCTGTTGTCGGAATAGCAGCCATTATTTCGCTACAAGCTCAAATACAAGTGAAACCTATTGCAATCTATTCGGGGATTATTGTGATTCTTGGAATCGGACTTGTTTTCACTCTCATTTCAATTCCTTATATAAGGAAGGCGATAAATCGCCAACGCGATATAACGTGGACAGTGATGTCGGATTGGTGGATAACTAAACTCCAAATAGGCCCACCTATACCTCTTCCATGGTTCTTTAGAGCCCAACGTTCCTTGTGGGATAGACGCTTAGATGCGTTTGACCTCATCATGTATATAGGTGGGATTATTGCTGCTTTGGTATTCGCTATAGCTGGGATTGAAGTCTTTAATAATCAAGTTACACCATAAGTTATTTGACCCCGTTCTACCCGCATTTTTATATGCATCTTAAGGATTCGTGTATTTCATGGAACACTGCGGTATATGTAATAAGAATTTTGAAGGCACGTTGGTAGCCCATCTATCGTCGGCCCACCCCAAGGGCAACCCCTCCGGAACGACGATGGATTGGTGGGTCATCCCTCTTTTAATCACCGTTTTAGTAGCGGTAGGCTTCGTTTCTTACCTGTTGATCTCCGTTGGCCCCAAGCTTTCCTTTGCTGATTGACGTACCGCAACTTCGAATATGACTCACCTAGGCCTTCCTCTTTTACCCCTCGGAAATTCATGTTACAACTTCGTAACATCCGCGTAATATCCACGAAACACCTGTGCCGCAATATGGGCATTGACCGAAACTCGCTGGGATTCCCCCAGCACAGAACGGAGGAGTTCATGGATAGCGGCAATACAGCCTGGATGCTCGCAGCATCAGCCTTGGTCTTGTTCATGACGCCGGGATTGGCGTTTTTCTATGGTGGTCTGGTTCGATCACGGAACGTGGTCAGCACCATCATGTACAGCTTCATAGCCATGGCGGTTGTGAGCCTTGTATGGGTGCTTTGGGGGTACAGCCTGGCATTTGGCGAAGGAGGGAAGTTCATTGGCGACTTCAGTCACCTCGGCCTGAGTGGCTTGGATGTGATGAATGACGGCGATGAGTTGCTCTTTGTGGTATTCCAGATGATGTTCGCCATCATCACCCCTGCGCTGATTACCGGCGCAATCGTAGAACGGTTCAAGTTCACCACATACCTGGTCTTCCTGGTACTGTGGGTCACCCTGGTGTACGTACCGATTGCTCACTGGGTATGGGCTGGCGATGGTTGGCTCTTTGAGAAGGGTGCCCTGGACTTTGCCGGCGGCACGGTGGTCCACATCAACGCTGGTATCGCAGCACTTGTTGCGGCAGTCATGGTAGGCAAGCGCAAGAACGCAGCATCTGAGCCGCACAACGTACCCTACGTGATACTTGGCGCAGCCATCCTGTGGTTCGGTTGGTTCGGGTTTAACGCAGGATCGGGTCTGGCGGCCAACGAGATTGCAGTGAACGCATTCCTGGTCACCAATATATCTGCAGCTACAGCGGCACTGACATGGGGAATCATTTCCCAGATCCAGACCGGACGCATGAGCGCGATTGGTGTAGCTTCCGGTGCAGTAGCAGGTTTGGTAGCCATCACCCCGGCTTCCGGTTTCGTAGGGGTCATGGGTGCAATAGCAATCGGCTTTGGCGCAGGAGCACTCTGCTACGGCGCAGTCCTGCTACGTGCCAAGCTCAAGTTTGACGACGCTTTGGAAGTCGTCGCAGTCCACGGCATAGGTGGTCTCTGGGGCGCCATTGCAACCGGTATCTTCGCAGTCGGCGTCATCGGCGGCACGGACGGCCTCATCGAAGGCAACGGTAGTATCATGGGGACCCAGTTCTTAGCCATTGGCGCGACGCTGGGTTACTCTCTTGTAGTAACAGCGGTTATCTTGAAGGTACTGGACATCATCCCTGGCCTGGGTCTGAGGGTCTCAGAGAACGATGAAGACCAGGGCCTTGACCTGACGGCCCACGGCGAGCGCGCATACGTGAGCGACGGCGCGGACTAATATTCAACAATTCATCCTGATATAGTAAAAACGGGGAATTCCAAGAAGGAGTTGAGCAGATGATTTGCATAGAAGCAGTTGTTCGGCCGGAGCGTATAGGCGCCGTCACCACTGCCCTTGAAGATGTAGGAGTCCCGGGATTCTACTACTACAACGTGACAGGACAGGGTCGTCAGGCCGGCGTAGAGGTCTTCGTAGGCCGCGCAGGACAGACAGCCACCCGGTCTGCAGTACAGAAGACCTGCATCCGGACGGTAGTAGAGGATGGTATGAAGGACAAGGTCATTAACGCCATCATTGAAGCGTCCAAGAGCCCGGGCGAGGGTGCCATCGGTGATGGCAAGATCTTTGTTACCGCCATGTTGGACCTTGCACGGGTACGCACCAACGAGCGAGGCGAGGCAGCACTCTAGCCATCGCATAGTAATTTCGTCAGGGGAGGAGGCCCGTCCTGATTCGTTGGGGTGGGCCTCCTTGTTATGTACAATTCGCCTCTTGACGTTGGTTGGCCGTCTCCCTAGGCTACCCATAGCAATCAACACCCCAAAGGAGCATTGCCAATGAAGGTCTTTGCCTTTGATCTGCTTCCCTATGGAGAACACCTCGGCCATTTGAGAGAGGGAACCGAACTTCCGTGGCCACTACCCAAGAAGCACTTTAACCCCAAGGTAGCCGCCCAGACATACGAAGAGCACCTACAGGCGTGGACGTTAATGGACGAGTTGGGTTATGACGGCATCGGCTTCAACGAACACCACACATCGCCCTATGGACTGATGAACTCGCCCAACATCATGGTGGCAGCGGCGGCACAGCGCACCAAGCGGTTGAAGCTGCTGGTATATGGCAACCTGCTCCCCATCCATGACCCGCTGCGCCTCGCAGAAGAACTATCGATGGTGGACTGCCTCTCAGAGGGGCGACTCATCTCCGGTTTCGCTCGAGGCATCCCTCGTGAGCACAACGTTTTCCAGGTGCCTATGAAGGACTCCCGTGCACGGTTTGAGGAGTCATGGGAGATTATCAAACGAGCATGGACAGAGGAGGTTTTCTCCTACGAAGGCAATTTCTGGGCGTACAAAGACGTTGCTATCTGGCCTCGGCCGTACCAGCAGCCTCGCCCGCCTGTTTGGTTGCCGGTAACCGGTAGCAAAGAGACCATCCAGTTCGCGGGAAGGGAGAATTTTCCCATAACGCCGGGGCTGGTACCACACATGGGCGTCCGACACGATATTGTGAACTACTACGCCAAATGCCTCAGCGAGAACGGACATCAGATCACGCCCGATCATCTGATTCTTCCCGCAAATGCCTTTGTTGCTGGTAGCAGAGCTGAAGCTGTGAAGCAGGCCGGGCCGTACTCGTTGTACTTTAGTCAGACGCTGTTCAGCCACGGCAACATCACGGAGGCGTCTTTACAGCAGGATCAGGGCTACATCAACTCAGACGCCTACGATTACGTACAGCCCGAGAATCGGAAGTTCATGGCCGGCAACCGTGAGAGCTACCGGAACATGACCATTGAAGACGTGGAACGTAACGAGGATTTGGCATGGGGAACGTCAAGCGAAGTCCGGGACAGGCTTATAGCAATGGCTGACGAGGTGGGCGCGAATACGTTGCTCATCAGCTTTAACCGTGGCGCTATGCCGGGTGAAATGTTCATGGAGCAGCTGCGGAGGTTTGGTAAGGATGTCCTCCCGGCACTCCAATCCCATGAGGTCAAGACAGTTCCTGTCTCTTAAAGGGGCGCTGAAAGAGAACAACAAAAAGAGGCGACTGCTTTATGGGCAGTCGCCTCTTTTTCTATTGGCGCGGTTAGATGTTTACCTTACCGTCGTCCGCCGGCCTGCTGACTGAAGCAATCGCTACAGTAGACAGGACGGTCGCCGCGCGGCAGGAACGGGACTTGGGTGTCCTGACCGCACTGGGCGCAAACCGCGGGATACATCTGTCGCGGGCCGCGATCGTAACCACCACCACTGGCAGCACGTCGAGCCGAGCGGCAGGTGGGGCAGCGGCGGGGTTCGTTAGTGAATCCCTTCTGCGCGAAATACTCTTGCTCGCCTGCTTCGAATGTGAAATCTGCTCCACACTCTACGCAAGTAAGTGTCTTATCCTCAAAAGCCATCGGTGACCTCCTTTCCTAATAGAATAACCACGGGACCGGTCTCCGATGTATTGAGGCACGTTTGATTTCATAGCGCACATCTTCATTGGGATCGGACCACCACGTAGTAACCATAACACAAACGGTCAACGTATGCCAGTGAATTGAACCTTCACACGTACAAATTATGCTAGCATGCATACACTACTATCATGCGTAATAATCGTATTGTTTGGGCAGGGTTTACCCTCACCGCGCTCTTCGCAGGGGCGCTGGAGTTGCTGCGCCATCTCTTTTTCTCCGATGCGCTTTCGGCTGGAGTAACCCATGGCATCGCCGGAGGGAGCCTTGGCGGGGCACTTCTGCTCTTCAGTCTGGGTATGTATGAGATTCTGAACAGATCACAGAGCGAAACGCGAGAGTTGGTTGACCTCCACGTTGGAGCAGAACGAAGAAACACACAGTTTGCCGCTCTATCCGATGCATCGTTTGCAATGACCTCTGAACTCTCCTCTGAGGCAGTGTTCCAACAGGTCATCGACCTGGCGAGGGAGGTTGCCAATGCACGATACAGTGCACTGGCGGTGTTGGATGAGAACGGCCAGGTTGAGGCGTTCCTGACCTCTGGCATCTCTACAGAAGAGCGCTCCCGCCTTGGCCATCCGCCTACCATGCAGCGGGGGTTGCTTGCCGTACCAATGCAGACAGGCAATCTCCTGCGGGTACCGAGCATCGGTGCACACTCGCGCTCTGTTGGTTTTCCTGAGGGACACCCGCCAATGGAACGGTTCCTAGGTGTTCCTGTCGTCTCCAAAGGCAGGACGATCGGCCAACTCTACCTTACCAATGAAGCGTCTGAACCAGAGTTCTCCCCGGAGGACGAGGAGATCATGGTGCTGTTCGCACGTCAGGCCGCCGTGGCCATCCTGTTCAGGGTGGCGATAGTGACAGGCGCGGGATCAAGGTCAAACCAACGATGGTTGAAGGAGACGTGAGACGTATCGATCTCTCCTTCCATGGCCTGAAGGTAGTTGGACTGCTGAAGCCAGCGAGTCACAACCACGTGACCCTCTGGAACCGTGCACCACTCAAATTGGGGCAGTTCCGGCTGAAGTTCCTTGGGCCCCATGTAGATCCAGACCACCGTGCCAGCCTCTTTGGCCGGGTATGCAGTGATTTTCACCTTGTCCTTGAAGTTGCTCTCGGCAGGCTCTGACGGCATGTCCGTGCAGTTGCCGTCCTTGTCGAACTTCCAACCGTGGTATACACAGCGAAGTCCGCACTCTTCGTTTCGGCCGAAGAACATACCCGCACGGCGATGCGGGCAGTAGAAGTCCATCACGCCAACGTCGCCGTTGGTGTCGCGATAGGCTACAAGGTTCTCACCAAGCACCTTTATTCGCTGTGGGTCACCATCGTTCCCAGGCAGGTCTGACGATAGCAACACTGGTTGCCAGAACCGCCGGAACAGCTCACCCATGGGCGTGCCAGGACCGGTTCGCGTGACCATCTCGTTGTCGGCTTGTGTCAGCATGTCTTTCCTTCTTTCCTCTGTTTTCCTCGCCACACCCCGAGAGGTAAGGCATCATCGATTTTCTACGTGTGATCTAGGACCAGTACGCAAAGCCCATGGCGCAGCCGGTACCTGCAACGGATCGGTAGCAGGGGACGTAGTCCACCATGTGCATGTCCAGCTCTTCAGCTGCACCTGCGGCGGCGAACCAGTTGCGGACTTCTGATGTTCCTGACTGCAATCGCTCCAACGGAAGCGCTCCGATGGCCTTGGTGTTCTTGCCCTCCAGAGCCTTGATGCAATCCTGATCGATCTCTTCGTCGACGACGAAGTGGCCGAATCCGCCGGAACCAAGGACTGCGACCCTCAAATCGTTGTCCCAGGACTCAATGGCCTTACGGACAGATTGACCCAGCTCCCAGCTACGGAGTGGCGTGGGCTGGTTGGGTGGGAAATACGTGTTGATGTGAATGGGCACCGTCTGGGTGATCTTGTCACCCATGAGCCGGTTCCAAACAAAACCGAACGCGTGGCTGATGGACTTTCCCTCGCCAATGGTCCTGGCATGCATTATGTCAAAATCGTCCGTGCTCAGGGACTCGACGATGTGCTTGCCGAGTTTCGCGTGCACCGGATATTCCTTTTCAGGCCTGCTGTAGTAGCCGTCAATAGCCTCCATGGCTGCATCGCGGTTGCCGAAGCTGCGTCGTGAGAAAGGCACCGTGTCGCCCCAGAATACGCACATGGCGGGCATGAAGTCCGCTGAGAACACCTCTGACTGGTCATCGCCAAACATGACAATAACGTCAAGGTTTGCCTTCTCCATCACTTCTGCCAGCTTGCTGATACCGGCCTGGTTGGCCTCATGCCGTGCCTGGAAGACCTCAGAGGTCAGTTGCTTTTCAATACCTGGGTGGGGTTCCTCCAAAAGTTCCTCATAGGTGACGTGTTTCCCATCAGGAATGCGATAGAGGCCCGGGTTACGCTTGTCGCGCTCCGCATAAGTGCCCCACAAATCTCCGGGGACGCTCAGCTGCGGGCTGTGCGATGTCACTATGCCTAAAACAATCTTCGCCATGTCTTTCTCCTTCAGTCGAGTACTGTCCGGGTGCCCGATATTGCACCATCAACAGTTGGGGCGTTAGCTCTTACGAGTCGACATATGAGGAGATTAGATGAGGGATGGCAAAGCCAACAGGGTAATTAGGCCCAGAGGTGCGGGGCCATGTGGCCCCTATATGAACAATATTTGGTGGGTCTGTAGGTGGCCATTAGGCAGGTCACTAGCTCACTTGCCGCATCCGCTAGGGAGCAGACACGTTAACCAGATTTGGCCAAACGTGCTTTAAAGGAGCCCCGCCAGCCGGGAGAAAGGGCTGGTATTTTGAGGGCACGTCGCGCATCATCTAAATTCTTTTGGTCAAAGTACAGGAGGTTGCAGACTTCACGGACGCTCATGGCTTCCGGGTCGGAACTCATCAACTCCACGGTGTCTCCAGCGCTCACAGCGCCTTCCTCCACCACCCGGAGATAGAAGCCAGTGCGACCGCTGCCCAGGAACTGCTTTGGGAACTCCGGTAGACCTATGACGTGGGCCAGCTTGAAGCAGGGCACCCTTGGCTGCGTCACGACGACAGTTGCCGCACCGATCTTGAACTCGTCGCCGATGTGTGCGTTGTCTTCGGTCAGTCCTTCGAGGGTCAGGTTCTCCCCGAACAGTCCGAAGGTGAAGTCGTCACGGCCCAACTCCGTCTGCCAGTAGCCATAATGCTCACTTGGGTACACGTATGCAGCCCGGTGTGGCCCCCCGTGCGCTCGCAGGTCGGCTTGCTCGTCGCCATCGAAGTCCAGTTCGCGCAACATGATGGAACCGTCCACAGGGCGTTTGAAGATGCCGGTGGAGACCATCTTCCCATCGATTTCGACGACCTGTGGTTTGGAAACGTTGACGGATAAGACTTTCATCACCAGGGCACGCCCTGGACCCATGCTACCTGACGGTTACCTCCGGACAATCCATTCATCCTTCTACCCCTTCAGGTAATCTGGGCGATACCCTCGACCCAACGCTCCTGATGGTTATTACCACAGTTCCGTATCAATTTGGGTTACTGGTTTTTATGATTACCCGTTCCCCCGTGAGCTAGGCAGGCAATGCCTGTTAGTCGTAGACAGTTGACGCATAGGATTCAGGGTCTATGAAGACCTCAATGACGCTGGGACCGTCAAGGTTCATGCCCCACGCCAAAGCGTCTTGGAGCGATGCTTCATCAGTGACGGCGCGGCATGGCACTCCAAAGTAGTCGGGCGGCGACGTGGGTGGGTCTCCCAAAAACGCCCCGCCAATCCCAAACCCCTTGCCCTGTTGTTTGAGCTTGATGAGGCCCAACCAGCCATCGTTCAGGACAATGATGGGCAGCGGCAGGTTCAAGCGTCGGGCCACGTTCAGCTCTCCCACCGTCATCTGGAAGCAGCCATCGCCAACGACGCCGACTACTTGTTTATCGGGCTGGGCGAGCTTGGCGGCAATGGCCCCAGGTATGCCGAAGCCCATAGACGACCACCCGTTGGTAGAGATGCATGTCTTCGGCACGTCTGTCCGCCACTGGCTGGCAATCTGGTGTGTGTGCGCTCCAACGTCGTAGGCCAACACACCATCGGTGGGGAGCCTCTCGCGTAGCGCGTCCAGCACGCGATGCGCGCTCAACATCTCAGTGTCCGGCCTCAAAGCGCTGTCGAGTTCTGCACGATGGGTCGCCCATGCTTCCATCGACCACCCGTTAGGCACAGGTGGCAACTCAGCCATGCCTCGAATCGCCGCGTCCATGTCGCAGGCATCGTTGAAGAGCATCTGAACGCCGGCCACATCGGCCTTTTCTGTGGCGATATGGATGACGGGGATGTCAGCAACCCATTCTTCGTAGTTGATTTCGATGGGGTCGTAGCCCACGGCGATGATCAGGTCGGCTTCATTGATGAACCGCTGCACGTTGGTGCGTCGCGCGCGACCCAGCACGCCAGTCCAGTTGGGATGGCTTTCCGGCAGCCAACCTTTGGCATGCATAGTGGAGATGAACGGGATGCTCTGTCGCTCCACAAAAGATAGGAGCGCGTCTGCAGCGTTGGTGCGCGTGAACCCCAACCCCGTCATCATCAGCGGCTTACTGCTTTTCGCCAACGCTGCAGACACAATGCTGACCATTTCCGTTACGAAAGATGTGTCTAAGACTAAAGCCGGGGTGGTAAAGGTGGAAGGGACGGCCTCCGCTTCTCCTACATCCTCCGGCAGGTCAATGTGTACGGGGCCGGGTGTCTCGGCACAGGCAATAGACAGCGCTTCTGCAAGCGTCGCCGCAACGTTGTCGGCACGCAGGGGAAGCGTGGCTTTGGTGATCGGCGCGAAGAGCGCATGGTGATCGATGCGCATCTGGATTCGTCGATCAAGCCAGGGCGTCGGCACGTTGCAGGTGATGGCGATGACCGGCGCGCCGTCCAGCCAAGCGCAGCCTACGCCCGTAGCCATGTTGGTAGCTCCGGGGCCAAGGGTTGAGAGACAAACACCGGGAATACCCGTGAGGCTCCCAACGGCAGTAGCCATGAAGCCAGCCGAGGTCTCATTGGCGGTGAGCACGTACGTGATTGAGGTCTTCTCCAGGGCGTTGATGAGGGGCAGGACGGGGCCGCTGGGGACGCCAAAGACCCATTTGACTCCGGCTTCCTCCAACGTCTGGGCAATTAAATCAACATTCTTCATTCAAAGCGAACTAGTCCGCCGACCCTCCAATACCACAATCCTTGAGGAATCGATGCACCAGGAAGTTGAAGACGTCCGGCTTCTCAAAATACATGGAGTGGCCGCACTGGGGCACTTCAATCAACGATGCGTTGGGGAATAGCTTGCATGCCAATTCCAGAATCGCCGGTGGCTGAAGGACATCGTCCTCCCCACCAATGAACCGTACGGGCATGGTCACGCGTGCAAGGTCTGATTCCTTCAATGCTGCTGTGCTGGGGCCGGACACTGCCGCCATGGTGGCTCCGCCAAGCCTCGCCTGGGTTGAGGCGTTGAAGCCGCTGATCTTCAGGTAAAGCTCTGTGCCAACGGGGTCACGCTCACGGTAGCTGGGAGAAAGTACACGTTCTGCCTGTGAAAGGCTATCGGTCGCCTTGCGCGTCACTTCCTGTTGAGCAGCCAGTGCGCCGGTGGTCTCAAAAAATCCGGTAGTAGCAGCCATGACCAGGGCGTTCACCCGCTCAGGGGCGTGCACCGCGAAACCGAGGCAGGTTCGTCCGCCCATCGACTGGGCGATGAGCGTGACCTTATCCAACTTCAAGAAGTCCAGAAGAGCTTCAAGATCATCGACGAAAGCGGCCCTACCCGGTCCTCCCTCAAC